>JAEEGI010004058.1_pt1 | contig 34549 bp, 33 predicted proteins | sample 8958751 | NCBI WGS metagenome assembly JAEEGI01 (sample SAMN16246545, study PRJNA631951) | gut metagenome | biome: gut microbiome; feature: rumen; material: KS-attached | host: Bos | place: Iran: Karaj | collected 2018-10
ATGCTTACGTATAAGAAACTTACAGATGTTGAACTTGATACTTTTATACAGATGCGCATCAGGCAGCTTCGCGAAGAGGGAGCCAAGGAAGATATTGATCTAGTTCCTGCGCTTAAGGATTACTACAACAGGCACATGGCAGATGGAACCTTCGTGTCATGGCTTGCCCTTGACGGGGACAAGATCGTTGGCACCAGCGGAATGTCTTTTGTTGAAAAGCCTCCGTACTTCGGATGTCCAAGTGGCAGAATGGGCTTGCTATCCAGTATGTTCACAGATTCAGGTTACAGGCGTAAGGGAATAGCTAAAGAACTCTTATCCAGAGTTGTAGAGGAAGCCAGGACCTATGGCTGCGGAACTGTGCAGATCACAGCCTCAGACATGGGAGTCCTCTTGTATACTGATTTTGGCTTCGTCAAAAATGGCAATTTTATGCAGTACAAACTATAAAATTAAAAATTTAATGTTTTTCGTTAAAAACATGTTGACACACATATAATCGTATGATATAAATAATTTATCGACAAACGTTAACGTTTTAAACAAAACCGTTGCATATTAAATAAAAAAGATTATACGAGGTGGAAACATGAAGAATTCAGGACTTAGAAATTTAACAGCAGTATTATCAAAGATTATCGAAGTAATTGGTTGGTTTTGTGCAGGACTTTTATTAGTTGCATCAATTGTGCTGGTGTTTACCAAGGATTATGTTACTGAGGCTTATAAAAACGGAGCTATGGGAGGCGGCAGTATTACTGTTAATGGTGTGGATAGCACAGAACAGTTCATGGAAAGCGTAGGAAAGGGAACAGCAGCTTGGGAGATCCTTCCTTATGCAGTTATGTTGATCTTTACAGCTCTTATATTCAGGAATATTTATATGGTTTTCAGAAAGGGCAATACAGCATCACCATTTTCAGCAGAGAATATCAAGAGGATCAAGAACATCGGATACTTTGCTATTGCACTTCCAATAGCCAAGATGGTAATGCAGTTGATAATTACATTGCTGAGGGGCTCTACAGACATAATGTTGTCAGTTTCCTTATCTGAGTTTGTATTTGGTCTTGTAGCACTTGTTCTTGCACAGTACTTTGCTTATGGCGCTGAGCTTGAGCGTGACGTAGACGGTTTGCTTTGATAGGAGGTGCCATATGGGTAGAATAGTACTGGAACTTGATGTCATGATGGCAAGACGCCACATGTCACTTAATGAACTGGCAGACAGGGTTGGGATTTCCAATGTTAACCTGTCCAAGATCAAGAATAATAAAGTCAATGCAGTCCGCTTTGGGACACTTGCAGGAATCTGCGATGCTCTGGAGTGCGAGCCTGGAGATATACTTAAATACGATCCAAACGGAGAACCTCAAAATGAGGACTAAGAAGAAGCTGAGAAAGATGCCCAAATCTTTCTCAGCTTTTAAGGAGTTTATAGAATGAGTAACGATCTTTTCGAGAAAGCACCTATTAGGACAGCGTATCTGAAGCTGGCGATCCCTGTTGTAATGAGTATGGTTGTTCAGCTTGTTTACAGCATGGTTGATACCTACTTCATAGCACTTACAGGAAATACAGCGCTTATCGCAGGTGTATCGATCTGCACACCGCTGTTCACACTGTTTTTAGCATTTGGAGATATGTTTGCCCTTGGCGGCAGTTCTTTTATCTCAAGATTACTTGGAGCAGGAAGAGGGGAAGACGGTAAAAGACTTAGTGTATTCTGCATGTATGCTTCCATTGCCTTTGGAATTCTGATGACAGTAGTTCTGATGTTGTTCAAGACTCAGATACTTACTTTCCTTGGTGCGGATGGAGATACATTTACTTATGCATCACAGTATTATCAGTTTATTGTGATGGGCAGTACTTTTATCATATATTCACTGGTTCCATCCAATCTTATGAGAACTGTGGGACACCCAAATGCATCAATGATCACTTCTATAATTGGCGCGGTTGTGAATATTATTCTTGATCCTATTTTTATCTTTGGACTTGGCATGGGAGCTGCTGGTGCGGCTATTGCGACAGTTATTGGCTATATCACATCTGATGCTTTTGCAATCTGGTATACAGCTAATAAGTGCGAGGGACTTTCAGTTAAGTTAAGTGACTTTGGACTTCAGAAGGGAGAACTTGGCAAGATATTTGCTGTAGGTCTTCCTGCGTCGGTTACAAACTTTACTCAGACACTTGGCATGACACTTACCAATAGAGCACTTTCAGATTATGGCAGTGACTCAATTGCAGTAATGGGTATCGTCCTCAAGATTGTTAATATCGTAATGCTTGTAATTGTTGGTCTGGCCTTTGGCGGACAGCCACTTACAGGCTATGTATACGGCTCTGGTAATAAAAAGAGACTTCGCAAGGTATTGTCTTTTGCCTACAGGATTGTTGGTGGAACGGCAGCAGTTATGGCGGCTATCGTAGCTCTTTTGGCGCCGCTCTTAATGAGAGCATTTCTCAAAGACCAGAGTCTTGTTGACCAGGGCGTGGTGATGCTGAGACTTCAGATGCCTGGCATGATCCTCATGGGACTTGGCCTTGTGACTATCTGTACCTTCCAGTCAACTGGTAAGGGAATGCCAGCACTTATTCTGTCACTTTGCAGACAGGGTGTTGTGTATGCGGCAGTTATCTTTATTTTCCAGAAGCTTTGGGGATATATGGGAGTTATCACATCTCAGCTTGGTGCTGATGTTATTTCCGTGCTGATCGCTGCCGGATTGTTCCTTGCGTTTATCCTTCCTGAGCTGAGTGATGGAGCCAAGACAGAAATATAAGAACATAATAGTGAATTAGTAGAAATCCGCACTATGTGCGGATTTCTTGCTATAATGATAAAAGAAAAATCGCTTGGGAGAGAACATTTGATGAGTCTGCAATTTGGTATGCCAACTTTAATAGAGAATCGCACTCTGCAGGATAATATTGATCTGTGTAAGAGGCTGGGGCTTAAGTTTATAGAGCTTAACATGAATTTTCCGGAGTATCAGCTGGAGGGACTTGAGAAGACGGATGAGCTGATAGAAGCTGCGGATAAAGCTGGGATATACTACACGATTCATCTAGATGAGAATCTGAATATTGCAGATTTTAATAAGCTGGTATCTGATGCATATCTTGAGACAGTTCGAAGGGCAATTGAAGTAACCAAGAATCTATTGGTGTTGCGTAACACTCATGGTGATATAAGCCAGCCACTAACTCTCAATATGCATATGAGTCATGGCATTTTTATCACACTCCCTGACAGGAAAGTTCAGATGTATGACAGGGATTTTGATACTTATATGAGATCCTATACAGAGTTCAGGAGCCGCTGCGAGGAGTGGATTGGAGACAGCAATACCAGGATTGCAGTGGAGAATACAGATGGCTTCAGGGATTATGAGAAGAAGGCTATAGAGTTTCTCTTAGAGAGTCCTAAGTTTGGACTTACCTGGGACATCGGCCATTCCAAGGCAACTAAGGAAAAAGATGTTTCTTTTATCATGGAACATGTGGATAGACTGATACATTTCCATATTCATGACGGCTCAGAGGAACCACCAAGAAATCATCTGGCTCTTGGAGATGGAGAGATAAGTCTGGCTGACAGGTTGGATCTTGCGCAGAAGAGAAATGCAAGATGCGTCTTGGAGACCAAGACAATAGAGGCGTTGAAAAAGTCGGTGGCTTGGTTAGGAGATAGGTATGGAATTTAGGAAAGTCTTCGATACGATACCAGAACAGTTTGATAAATACAGGGTTCGATATAGCAAGGAACTGTTTGACTCACTTATAGAGTACGCCCAGATTGGACCTGGGAAGAATGTTCTGGAGCTGGGACCTGGAACTGGTCAGGCTACAGATCCAATCCTGCAGACAGGGTGCGATTATCATGCTATAGAGCTTGGTGAACACCTCTATTTCAAGATGAAGGAAAAGTATGGGGAGTATGAGAATTTCCATATTGTGAATGATGACTTCATTACCCATGATTTCGGTGATCAGAAGTTTGACATGATATATTCGGCGGCAACAATTCAGTGGATTCCTGAAGAGATTGCTTTTTCCAAGACCTTTGAGCTTCTTAAGCCGGGCGGAGTTCTGGCAATGATGCTCACGCGTTCTGATTACAAGACTCCTAACGAGGAACTGTTTGCCAATATTCAGAAGGTTTATGACAAGTACTATAAGCCAGAGACACCGTATACTCATGGCGGATTTAAGTATACGAATGCTCCTGAATATGGATATGTGGATTTTGAGCAGCGTGATTTCCATGGAGTTCGCGAGATGACAGCAGATGAATATGTGGCATTTAGCGGAACACACTGTGATCACATCGTAATTCCTGAACCTGATAAGACCTATCTTTTTGAAGGGCTCAGACAAGCTGTGCTAGATGCTGGAAATAAGGTTGTGTTTAATGATACTTATGTACTATATCTGACCAGGAAGCCACTGGAGATTATAGATAGGGGTTAAATTGAGAAAATCTACGAGGGGTAAGAACTTCATAGAGAAATATGGAGCAATGCTATTTGGGGTGATTGTTGCTACTATGATTGCTGGCTGTGGAAGTGTGAAAGACAGTGATATGACAGTAATTGTAACTACAGATGATAGTAGTGTGATCGAGCAGTCGGTAGTCGTTGTAGATGACTATGACACAGATGAGCCATCAGCTGTAGAAGTCAGTGATACAACTGATGCTGCAGGGATAGAATTAACTGCAGATGTTGTGAGTGTTGCGGAAGAATCAGTGCCTAAAGCGGACACTGTTGAGCCGCAGATTCTCGAATTTGTCGATGTCTTCGGTGAACTGTACGAAACAGTAATAAGAGACGATATCCCCAAGCATGAGTACAGTAACGAAGCCTTTGTTCGTGATGGTGAGAAGCTTGTCTACGAGGATGAGCAGTACACGTCAAGGCTCGGCATAGATGTTTCAAGATATCAGGGAAGGATCAACTGGGAAAAGGTGAAGGCTGACGGATATGAATTTGCCTTTATCAGAATAGGATTTCGTGGCTATGGCAAAGCTGGTGAGATACATTTAGACCAGCGATTTCATGAGAACATCAGGAATGCTCAGGCAGCAGGTGTTGATGTGGGAGTGTATTTCTTTTCACAGGCGATCAGTGAAGAGGAAGCCTTGGAAGAGGCTCAGTTTGTCATGAATAACCTGGAGGGATACGAACTACAACTTCCGGTAGTATATGATCCTGAGAGCATATTGGATCATGAGGCAAGAACAGATGACGTTTCTGGCGAGCAGTTTACCAGGAATACAAGAGTGTTCTGCGACGCTATAAGAGAAGGCGGCTTCGAGCCTATGATATACAGCAATATGTTATGGGAAGCCTTTGAATTTGATCTGGAAGTTCTTCAGGATATCCCAATCTGGTATGCAGATTATGAGGATTTTCCACAGACACCATACTACTTCACATACTGGCAGTACACAAATGAAGGCCGCATCAAGGGCATAGATGGCCTCATGGATATAGATATACAGATGATCAGGAAGTGACAGGAATATTAACCAGAAGATATTCTGGTGTATATGATTCAATAATAAATAAGGAGATAAATAGATTATTACATGAAGAAATTTAAAATCACATTCAATTCCCCAGTGGTACTGGGATTTATATTTACAAGCCTTGCAGTGCTGATTCTTGGCTTTGCGACTGGGGGTATTACTAATCAGCTTCTCTTTATGACATATCATTCTTCTTTGCTGAGCCCAATGACCTACGTGAGATTTTTTACCCATGTTCTAGGTCATGGAGGCTGGGAACACTATATTGGTAACGCAGCGTACATTTTGCTACTTGGTCCGATGCTTGAAGAAAAATATGGCTCCAAGAGAATACTTCAGGTTATCCTGATCACGGCTTTTGTGACAGGTGTTGTGAATTATGTATTCTTTTGGAATGTTGCTCTTTGCGGAGCCAGTGGAGTGGTGTTTGCGTTTATTCTTTTGACATCATTTACAAGCTTCAAAAATGGGGAGATTCCGCTGACATTCATTCTTGTTGCTATCGTGTTCCTTGGGCAGCAGGTGTACGAGGGCGTGTTCCTTCAGGATAACATATCAAATCTGTCACACGTTGTAGGAGGTATTATCGGTTCATTTGTAGGATATAAGCTCAATAAGAGATAATGCAAATAATAGAGAGGAGATAGTATGATGAGGCTAACAGCAGAGCAGCAGGAGATTCTGGATGGCAAAAAGGGCGAGACCTATGCCAAGATCATGGAAACTCTTGTAAGGTACGGGGAACTATTTGGCGCAGAAGAAATGGCAGAAGTTACAGGTCAGTACGGACATCTTGTAACCAGCTTTGGACTGCAGGTTATTGATCCAGTTTATAAGCTGATGGATGAACTGATCTCAGCAGGGGTAGTGTCCAAGCAGAAATTCACTATGGATCCAAGACCACTTGATAAGAATGTTCCATCATGACTGATCAAGGATCTCGTATTCTACAAATTTATGTACTCCGAGCAAAAGAGATATGAAAAGCAGCTAAGTAAGCTTGGTCTTAAGAACAGTGATGCCTTCTCCTGTGCATGCTATTTTGAAGAGCAGGGAAACAGACCTAAGAAGGGGGATATTCTTAGCTGGGCTGAGTCATCAGCTGTTGTGTATGCCAACTCTGTGCTTGGTGCCCGCTGCAACCGTAACTCTGGAATTATCGAGCTTTTTGGTTCAATTCTTGGCTGCGTTCCTAAGTTTGGTCTTCTGACAGATGAGGGAAGAAAAGCTACCTGGAGAATTGAAGTTAAGACAAGTAAACTTCCTTCAGCCCAGGTTCTTGGTTCTGCTATTGGTATGAAGGTTATGGAGGACGTACCTTATGTATTTGGACTGGACGAATATCTTGGGGATAAGCTGACACCGGAAGTATGCACATATCTTAAGAATTTCGGAGCTGCAACTGCTTCAAATGGAGCAGTAGGTCTTTATCACATCGATAAACTCACACCTGAAGCTACTGAGCTTGGTACTAAACTCATCACAGATGACGCTAGAACATATATTATCGATGATGCAGAGATCAAGCGTGTAATTGACAGCTATCCAATTATCTGGAAGAATCCGGATGCCAAGCCCAAGATGTGCTTCATAGGATGTCCTCACCTCTCCAAGACAGAGCTCCTTGGCTGGATTCACGATATCTACGAGGGAGTTAAAGAAAATGGACTTCGCACCACAACGGTGCCAACAGTCCTCACATCGGCTCCTGGAGTTATTGAGAGTATAAGAGGCTACAAGGAGGAGAGCATGGCAGAGGAGATTGGGCTTACCATAAGCTACATCTGTCCGCTTATGTACTGCGACAATCCGCTGGTTCATTCAATGCCAATCATTACTAACTCTAATAAGCTTCGTACATACACATCCTGTCGTTTCTACGAGGATGGCCAGATACTTGATATTATCACAGGAAAGGGGAGGAAATGATCATGAAGGAGTTCAAAGGAAGAGTTTTAATTCCAGGAGAGTGTAGTGCACAGGCACTTGTTTCTCATGGCGGATTCAATACACTTGCAAGTTACCAGACAAGCTTTCTTACAGGCGATAAAAAGGCTACATGTTCAGATCAGAATAACCCTGACCTATACAAAAAGCCAATGGCTGGTGTGGCATTATGCCTTCCACAAACCATCGGCTCAACTACAGGTGGTATGATTTTATTTACTGCTGCAGATTCTGGACGTCAGCCAGCCTGCATGCTGTTTTCCAAACCTATTGATTCAATTGGCGCCGCAGGTGTTCTCCTGGCGGATATCTGGACAGATGCCAAGATGCCTACTATTGACAGCCTCGGCGATGAGTTCCTTGACTACGTCAAAACCGGCATGAACATAACTGTCAAAGAGGGCGGCGTTGTACAGGTCACTGAGTGATAGCCATATATCTTGGCTGAACAGGCCTGTTTTTGCTTAGCTTTTGAGGTGCTTTCCAAACTGGAGCATCGGAAAAAGAGTCATCTCCCATGCGGCGGTGAAGAGCCGCTGCATCAAGATACTCACCGATAAATACGCATTGGTTGGTTGCTGCTGGTGACTCACCGATGGAATACAGGTTATCAGCCAAGTCGAATCTGAGCATTGAACAACCTTCACTACCAACCGGTACAGTTCCCTTTGCGCGAACTACATGTCCGCAAACACCTCTGAGACAATCCTCAAGGAGCATTACAAGCTCTCCAGGGTTGTTAAGTTGAGCATTGTTAATTGTAACCTGGGTAAAGGAATCAGCTTCACCTTCAGTTTTAGATATTTCTGCCTCATGAGCAGGCAGTTCCATTATTGAGCGCCACCAGGCATCACTTTGTCCTGTGTAGTGCTCTTTTATTATCTCTGCATCAGGATTGATAGCCCTGATAGCCTCTGCAGTTTCTGTGAGTATTTCATAAGACTCATTTTCGCATTTTGAAAATACGACAGTCTGAGCGTTTGCAATTTGATCCTTGTATAGCTCAGGGAATTCAGCCATGTTCTGCTTAAAGCTCCTGGGAGCAAGGACAACAATTGGCTTAAGCAAAGAGACATCACCATGAAGAATGGGTGCCAGGTTACTGATTATATTACTAAGGCGTCCAACGCCAGTGGGTTCAATTATCAGATATTCAGGTGAAAGACTGGAATATACTGTGAGGACAGAATTGATAAAGCTGTCCTTCATGGTACAGCAAACGCAGCCTTCCATAAATTCCAGGACTTCTAATTCTTTTTTGCCTGAGGTCTTGGTTCTGAGTTCATCGGCATCAATAGAATTGTCGCCATATTCATTTTCAAGAACAACAGGGAATGTGCCACTTCGTTTGATAAGTTCTTTGATAAAAGTTGTCTTTCCGGCACCAAGAAAACCAGATGTAATGAGAATCTTCATATTACTCCAAAGCAAGGAGCAGCCGTAGCTGCTCCCTGCAGATTGTTTTTATTTAATTACGGACTTAAATTATGGGTTGTTATCAAGAATAACAACAGGCTTGATAAGATCAGCTGGCTTATCCTTCATCATCTGGAGTGCCTCTGGAATATGCTCCCATCCATGGAATACATGTGTTGACAGCTTGCTAACATCAAGCTTACCAGATGAAACGAGAGCACCAAGCTTCTCCATACGGAGACGTCCGCCTGGCATAAGACCACCGGCGATCTGCTTGTGACCCATACCAACACCCCACTCAACACGAGGAATTGTGATGTAGTCGCCGCTTCCGAGGTAGTTAACGTTACCAATCTTACCGCCAGCCTTAAGAGCCTTAACAGCAGACTCAAATGTCTGAACACCGCCACCTGCGATGATAACGCGGTCAACACCCTTACCGTCTGTAAGAGCAAGAACCTGATCTTCGATAGTTCCGTTCTTGTAGCTGATGAATTCATCTGCTCCATAGAACTTAGCAGCCTCAACGCAAGTAGGACGAGTACCTACAGCGATGATGCGTGATGCACCACGAAGGCGAGCACCTGCAACAGACATAAGACCAACAGGTCCGATACCGATTACAAGAACTGTATCACCGAACTGTACATCAGCAAGTTCGACACCGTGGAAACCTGTAGGAACCATGTCTGAAAGCATACAAGCATCTTCGAGTGTCATGCCTTCAGGCATGTGAGCGAGGTTACCATCTGCATCATTAACATGGAAGAACTCAGAATCAAGACCATCCTTGAAGTTGGAGAACTTCCAACCAGCAAGCATGCCGCCTGAGTGCATAGAGAATCCACCCTGTGCTTCAAGTGAGTTCCAGTCAGGAGTAATAGCAGGAACGAGTACCTTATCACCTGGCTTGAAATCCTTAACCATTGAACCGACCTCAACGACCTCAGCGCATCCCTCGTGGCCGAGAATCATGTTGTGACGATCACCTACTGCACCTTCCCATACTGTGTGGACATCTGATGTGCAAATTGCGATAGCCAATGGCTTACAAATTGCGTCCATAGGACCACATGCTGGGCGTTCTTTCTCAATCCAGCCTACTTCGCCGATTTTGAGCATTGCAAAACCTTTCATACCATATCTCCTTATATAAAAATATTTTTTACATACCCATACGGGTTTGCATTCGGAAATGTTATTCAGTTTTCAGGGTTCGTGGTAATTCTGTAGAGCTTTGCAGATAGATTTTTTCGATATAATATAAAGATATGATATCGGCTAAGCACGGGCTAGTCAAGGAAAATACTGTACATTTCAGAGTTTACGGAGGAGAAGATTATGCCAGGACCTGGGGGAAGAGGATTTGGACCAAGACTTACTTCTTGCTCTTGGCGGTATTTATAAAGAGGTCTATGATTGAAACTCCTCCTCTTGTGTATGGGAAATATTAAGAAGTGATGATATTGGAGCGAGGAAACGGTTTGCCAATTGTTTTTTATTGCTTTAAAAGAGATTTTTACGTCTGCTTTTGTAAAAATTGTTTTTGGGCAGTAGCCCATTTTTTTCTTTACTGCTGATATTCATAAAACTCCAATCTAGCAGTAAGAAAGCACTCTTTAAACTTGATTAAAGTCAAACATACTCATGAGATAGAGTGAATTTTACGGCTGCAATTGAAAAAATGGAATTATGGAAGTAGACACGCTTAGATTATTAGTCTTTTTTTGGTGCTTCACTACTATCAAAATAGGAAAAAGAGAATTTTGGCCGTAAGGAAAAAAATAGGCTACGGCTGGATAGAGAGTTTTGGAAAAATAGCAGTAATAAGTGTTTGATATAGTGACGATTTGATGTCGTAATAACACAAGCGGTGTTTCTGAAGTTCTTATCTCGAAAAAAAGTTCAAAGTACATAGTTGAGAGAATTCTGCTGGCTCAAGATTCAAATATTGTTGCGTGTGCTCTATAATATAGGTATGTGCGCACGATATTATTTTTGGAGGAAAACTTCAAAGCTGGTGGAAGAGGATCTGGAGCTTGATATGGGCTCTTTTGACGTGATGGAAGGAGACTTTACGCCTGCCATGGCTCCTGTGGTGCTAACTGCAGTGAGGAACACAGCAAGTGATGCGGCCATAGACGGAAGCATATATGAACCCAGTGACAGTTCAAAGGCTGGAATCCGTGTGACTAATATGTTCTGGGGACTTGAGGGCAAGGATAAGAAGCTTGTGATCAATGCCAGAGCGGAGTCTGCGCTGGATAAGCAGATGTTTGCGGACAGTATGGCACACAGGCGCTGCGTTATGCCTGCGGAAGGATTCTATGAATGGGACAGGGACAAGAATAAGGTGACTTTTTACAGAAGTGATAAGCGCCCGATTTATTTGGCTGGATTCTATGGAATGTCCAATAACAGAGATTCTTTTGTTATACTGACTACGAAGGCTAATGAATCTATGATCAAGGTTCATGACAGAATGCCTCTTATGATAGAGAAGGGGAGAGTCAGGGACTGGTTGTACGATATAGATGCGGCCAAAGAGATGTTGGCAATGGATATGCCTCTATTAGAGAGTAAAAGAGATTACGAACAACTGAGCCTTTTCTGATATTAATGAGACAATTAGAAAACAATGTACTGAATATAGAATAAGAGATAGGAGAGATGATATGGAAACCTGGTTTTATGTAGTAGAAAGTATTGACGGCGACTATGCTAATTTACGCAGAACGGATATTGAGTCTGATGATCTTAAGCTTGTTGCTAGAGCTCTTTTACCAGAGGGAATTGCTGAAGGTACTCAGCTTAAGTATGAATTCATGCAGTATTCTATAGTGTAAATATATGTGCGTGCATCAATTAACATTATTTTGAAAAAAGTGCTTGCAAATTAATAAAGATGTGATACAATCGAATTGTACAAAATGCAATTCGATTTTCTTATTTATGGTTTTTATGAAAGGACGCAGATGAGCGTATATAGGTGAAGATTATGGAATACAGATTTACAAGTGAGAATTTTGAAGCAGAAGTTATTAATAGTGATGTACCAGTACTTGTTGATTTTTATGCTGACTGGTGCGGACCTTGTAAGATGATGGGACCAGTTGTTGAAGGTCTTGCAGAAGAGTTTGATGGTAAGGCTAAGGTCGGTAAGATCAACGTTGATGAGCAGCCAGCTCTTGCTGCCAAGTACAATGTAATGAGCATCCCATTCTTTGCATTTATCAAGAATGGTGAGCTTGTAGACAGCGAGATGGGAGCTGTTCCTAAGGACAGACTTGCTCAGAAGCTTTCTGCATTAGCATAAATCAATGAAATACTGATAAAAAGTATCTTTGATAGTGTTGACGTGGCGGAACGACACTCATATAATTACTGTATAGCGACTATTTAACGGGTATTATGGAGGGTCAGGATATGCCAAGAGTTAATTTGTCAATCAGCCAGTCATTATATGATCAGATCGAGAAAGCTGCCAAGAAGGAGAATGTAACTGCTAACTACTACATCTGCGAGATGCTGGAGGAAAAATTCGGTAAATCAGTAGTTTATGACTACGGAGCAGCTATTTCCAACATGGTAGATGAAGGAAAAAAGATGGACAAAGAATTCACTCTTGCTGATCTGCCAACCTTTGCAGACGTGAATGTTGTTATCAGAGATTATAAGATCAAGGAAACTCCTGCTCAGGTCAGAGCCCGTCTTGGTAAGATGTTCAATGAAGCAGTTCGCAATGGAACAGCTAAGGGAATAGGAAGAGCAGTTATTAAGAGAAATGGAAAAGATGAGCTTAAATTCTCATCCAGAGCTGCAGTATACGTTAACACAACTAGTAAGTCAAAGAAAAAGTAAGTAAATTAGCAGTTTTAGGCATATGGCGCAGGAATGCTGCTATATGCCTTTTTTCATGGATGAAAGGTGGATATATGTTTACAGGACTTATGTGGCAGATACTTTTAATACCATTTATAGGAACTACACTTGGTGCTGCAAGCGTCTTTTTCTTTAAGAATACAATGGGAGAAAAGACACAGAGAGCACTTACAGGTTTTGCATCCGGCGTCATGGTCGCAGCGTCGTTTTTTAGTTTGCTTCTTCCCGCGCTTGATCAGACAGCGGAGATGGGAAAGCTCGGTTTTATTCCTGTAGCCATAGGCTTTGGAATAGGAATGGTATTCCTTCTGGTGCTGGATGTGGTTACTCCACACATGCATTTGGATAAGCTGGAGGAAGGCCCGAGGAGCGGACTTAAGAGAACGACTAAACTTGTTCTGGCTGTAACACTTCACAATCTGCCTGAAGGAATGGCTGTTGGAATAGTATGTGCAGGATGGATGTATGGAAATGACGCTATTACTTTTGCAGGCGCTATAGCTCTTGCGCTTGGTATAGCGATCCAGAACTTCCCAGAGGGAGCAATTGTTGCTGTGCCTCTTCTTGGTGAGGGGGTGCCTAAGTGGAAAACTTTTGTTTATGGCATGCTGTCAGGAATAGTTGAGCCTATTGGAGCTCTTTTGGTTATAGCAGCTTCCAGTCTTCTCATTCCTACAATGCCTTACCTTCTGAGCTTTGCGGCCGGAGCCATGATCTACGTTGTAGTTGAGGAACTGATTCCTGAAATGTCAGAAGGTCAGCATTCCAATATTGGAACAATCAGCTTTGCACTTGGATTTATTCTGATGATGGCTCTTGATGTGGGTCTTGGTTGAGGAATATACTGTTTTTATAGTAGTTATGAGGGTTAGCGGATTATGATGCATTTATATCACGCAGGCTACGATGTTATAGAGAAACCTGATGTCCACCATGGCAGGAAAAATGCCGACTTTGGGCAGGGCTTTTATACCACTGATGATCAGGAATTTGCCAGCAGATGGGTCAGGGAAAAGACAGGTGCTGACATTATCATTAATCAGTACGCGCTTGATGACAGTGATCTCAAGGTCAAAAAGTTTGAGAGAAACAAAGAGTGGTTTGAATATATTTTTGCTAATAGGCGCGTGAGGCCGGATGTCTACGCAGATTACGACCTTATAATCGGGCCGATTGCAAATGATACTATATATGAGACCTTTGGAATCATAACCAGCGGATTCCTCAGTGATCAGGAGGCTATGAAGCTTCTGATGGTTGGAGGCAGTTCTCGGCAGATAGTGCTTAAGAGCCAGAAGGCAGCAGATAATCTTAAGTTTGTGTCCTCTGAGATTTTGTCAAAAGAAAAGATTTTATCCTGCAAACAAAAGCATCTTGAAGAAAATGAAAAATTTCAGGAAGAGTTTGCTAAAGCTATGCAGGAAATTGAAACTTAATATAAAAGGAGAATTACAAAATGAGCAACGCAGCTATTGTTTATGCTTCAACACATCATGGCAACACCAAGAAGGTTGTTGATGCTATTGCCAAGGAGTTCGATGTAGAGCTTATCGACGCAACACAGGTTCAGGAAAAAGACATGTCTGGCTATGATCTGATCGGCTTTGCCAGCGGTATTTATGCAGCCCAGTTCCATCAGCAGGTTAAGAATTTTGCTCAGAAGAACCTCCCTGAGAACAAGAAGATTTTTTTCATCATGACAAGTGCCATGAATAAGGATTTCTCAAGATCCATGGATGATTCTATAAAGGGCAAGAATGCTGAGGTAGTAGGTAAGTTTACCTGCCACGGCTACAACACTTTTGGACCATTCAAGCTTGTAGGTGGTACCAGCAAGGGACATCCAGATGATAATGACCTTGCAGATGCAGTTGAGTTCTATAGAACTCTGATCAGAGTTGGTAAGGCTTGAGAATTGTGATTATTGCATGATTATAATGCGATAATAGTTATACAAAATAAAGTTTACATTATATAATGGTTCTAGGGCGTGTATAAGTATTGAGGGGTAACTATGTACGACATTCTATTTTCACCGATGAAAATTGGAACCATGGAAGTCAAGAACCGGATAGTCATGTGCGCCGCGGAATTCAGTCTGGGTGAGCCCAGTGGAAAGGTAACGCAGAGACTATCCGATTATTATGAAGAGAGGGCCAAAGGTGGTGTTGGCCTTATTATTCCTGGAATTTGCAGGGTTAATGACATGGCGGGAGCTGCGACTTATACGCAGCTTTCTATGAGCCATGACTATCATATTGAGCCAATGCGCCAGTTAGTTGAGCGCATTCACAGTCACGGAGCTAAGTTTGCTATTCAGCTCCATCATGCTGGAAGACAAGGTCTTGCCAGTTCTATTAATTCTTTGCCTTTGGTTATCCCAATCGCAGAACGTTTTCCCGGATTTATGAATTTAATGTATAAGTGTACTCCTGTGCTTCTTGGCATGGAGGAAAAAGGGATCAGTTTCTCTGTTCAGGCACCTTCTAACTGTCCAAAAGCACCTCATGGAGCCACAAGGCTGCATGCCATGAGCAAAAAAGAGATTAAGTCACTTATAAAGGATTTTATAGATGCTGCAGAAAGATGCAAAAAAGCAGGTGTTGATGCTGTTGAGCTTCATGGAGCCCATGGCTATCTTATTCAGCAGTTTCTATCTCCCTATACGAATCTAAGAAATGATGAATATGGTGGCAGCTTTGAGAACAGAATGAGATTCCTTGAAGAGATTGTCGTGGGAATAAAGCAGCGCTGCGGCAAAGATTATCCGCTTATTGTAAGACTCACTGTAGATGAGATGTTCGCAAGGATTGGTAAGCCTGGCGTTGGCTACGATCTTGAAACTGGTAAAAGAATTGCAAAACGCCTTGAGGAGCTTGGGGTTGATGCTATAAATGTCTCAAGTGCCAATTATGATGTCTATAACGGATGGCTTGAGCCAACGACCTACGAGCCTGGCTGGCGCAAGTATCTGGCCAAGGCTATCAAGGAGACAGTTAATATTCCTGTAATTGCTGCTAATGTTATCAGAACTCCCGAGCAGGCTGAGAAGCAGCTTGAGGAAGGAACGCAGGATTTCATAGCATCTGCAAGAACCTTTATCTGTGATCCTCATTGGGCAAGGAAGGCCATGGAAGGGCATCCCGAGGATATCCAGAGGTGTATTGGATGCCTTAACTGTATCAGATCCTTTATGAACAATGCGGGCAGAGGAGTGCCTGGAGAGTGCGCTCTTAACATGTCCATAGCTAATGAGAAAGCCTATTTTAACATGCCAAAGGATGGCAATGGAAGAAAGATTGTAGTTATAGGAGCCGGACCTTCAGGCCTTACAGCCGCCAAAACTATGGCAATGAGAGGCTTTGATGTTGAGGTTTACGAAAGAGCAGATAAGTGCGGCGGTCAGATCATTGCTGCGGCAGCAGGACCAGATAAAGAAAGGCTCTACTGGTCTGTCGAAGACCTCAAAACTGCAGCGGAAAAAGCTGGAGCAAGGATTCACCTTGGAGAAGAAATCACAGAAGTTACTGTATCTAAGATAAAAGAGCTAAATCCAGAAGCTGTCATTGTGGCAGCAGGAGGTCGTCCAATACGGCCTTCCAGTATCCCTGGAATTCATGAGGGAAATGTAATAGAAGCGCCAGACATTCTTTTGGGAAAAGAAAAGGTGCAAAACTCACAGGTTGTGGTAGTGGGTTCTGGAATGACAGGCCTTGAAGTTACGGAGGCGCTTTGTAACGCGCAAAATAAGGTGACAGTCCTTGAGATGGCACCAGAAATAGCACCTGGAGCGTGGTTTCAGCTTGTGGATGATGCCATGGAAAAGATAAGGCCTTATGGAGCTCTTTTCCTGACGAGTACCAAGCTGTGCTCTGTAGAGAAAGATGGCGTATCAATAGAAAATCTGCGGTCTCGTAAGAAAGAGAAAATTGCCGCAGATTACGTAGTCCTTGCTATGGGCGTAGCACCCAATAATGAGGTTGCAAGGGCGCTAAAGGAAGCTGGAATCGGCAATGTGTACTTCACAGGAGATGCCAAAAAGAGCGGAAATATCGCAAGTGCCTGCCATAGCGCTTATGAGCTTGTGATGAAAATAAAGTAGATAGGAGCGGGGTAATAATGGTTGTTGATAACAAGGTTACAGAATTAAATCTTAGAAAGAAGATGAAACATCTGTCAGGTAAATGCATAGTCATTACAGGTGCTTCAAGTGGAATAGGCAAAGAGGTTCTGGATAGATTATGTGATCCAGCCAAGAAAAATCGCATTCTTGCCTGCAGTAGAACAATAGAGAAACTAACGGGCTATGATAAAAATGTTACCTTGTTTAACTGCGATGTCAGCACCAAGGATGGCGTCGATCAGATGATGGAAAAGGCAGAACAAGTGCTGGGCACGATAGATGTGCTCATCGCAAATGCCGGCGCTCCTTACTATGAGAAATTTGATTATGTTAACTGGGAGAGAATTCAGAATATATTTAACCTGAATACAATTTCTCCAATCTATACCTACACCAAGTACCTGAAGCACCTAAACGGAAGAGAAGGCCACATGGTATTTACTATTTCTGCGATGGGTGAGATGGCGATTCCAGGCTATACACTTTATGCTGCGACCAAGTTTGCAATGAAGGGCTTCCAGGAGGCAGTTCGTCTGGAGGCACCCAAGAATCTGAAGCTTACTGCTGTTTATCCTGTTTCCACAGCTACGAACTTCTTTAAGGTTGGTGCAGGAGAGATAGATGTAGGACATCCTTTCCCAATACAGAAGGCGGATGTGGTTGCTGAGCGAATGATAGATGGAATAGAGAAAGCCAAAAAGCATGTTTATCCATGCAGAGTATTCAAGCCTTCCAAACTTCTCATGAACACAATTCCTCCTATAAAGAGCGTGTACTGGGGAATTGAGAAAAAGAGACTTAAGAGATTCCTTGAGAAAAAGGCAGCACTGGATCTAAAGCTTGCAGAAAAGATAAAGGTATAAAAGAAAAAAGGGGATTTTATGGCGAATATACATGACATTTCAAGAGATCAGTGGATGCTGAGAGGTCCACTTGCAAAAAGAGGCTACGACTGGTGGTGGCATTCAATGACTGCAGAGAACGAGAAGACAGGGGAAAAGAAGGCCTTTTATGTGGAGTTTTTCACCTGTAATCCAGCTCTTGCAGAAAAAGAGCCAGTGATCGTATGGAACGATAAGGACAAGCAGAAGGCAGGTGTAAGACCTTCCTATCTCATGGTGAATGCAGGCTTTTGGGGACAGGAACATGGTCAGCTGCACAGATTCTTTTCACTTAGAGATGTGGAGATTCACGCTGATGCACCTTATAGTGTCAAGGCGGACGATTGTGAGTGTAGTGAAACACACACAAAAGGAAGCATCAAAGTCACCAAGGGAGAAGTGGCAGCCCATCCAGAGTGGATGAGCGATGCAGGTGAGATCAGCTGGGATTTTGATATCAAAAAAGAAATAGCCTTCCATGTTGGATACGGTGCTAACAAGTTCTTTAGAACGATAAATGCCTTTGAGATGTTCTGGCATGCAGAGGGTATGAAGTCTGTGTTTAGTGGAACCATCACTTTGAATGGTGAGAAGTATATCCTAAGGCCAGAGACCTGCAATGGCTACTCGGACAAGAACTGGGGCGGTGATTTCACAAGCCCATGGGTATGGCTTTCATCCAATGATCTTACCAGTAAACGCACAGGACAAAAACTTAAAAACAGTGTTTTTGAGATTGGCGGTGGAAGGCCCAAGATCTTTTTCCTGGCACTCAACAGAAAGCTTCTGGGCGAGTTCTACTACGAAGGTAAGGACTATGACTTTAACTTTGCCAAGTTCTGGACCTTATCCCGGACCAAGTTTGACTGCAGAGAAACGCCTGATGAGATACATTGGCATGTTGTCCAGATTACGAGAAATGCCAAGCTTGAAACTAAGATCAGATGTAAAAAGAACGAGATGCTTAACATAAGATATGAGGCTCCCACAGGTCTTAAGAGACACAACAGATTGTGGAACGGAGGAACAGGTGAGGGAGTGCTTAAGCTCTACAAGAGATCTTTATTTGGATTTAAGGAAGAACTGATCGATGAGGTTTACGCAAGAGGGGTAGGCTGCGAGTATGGAGAGTATGGAGACGATTAAGCAAATTGTAGATAACCAGCGCGAATACTTTTTGTCTGGGCAGACACTTAATCTGGACTTTAGGATCAGTCAGCTAAAAAAACTAAAACAGGCGGTACTTGATAATCAGAAGGAACTCGAGAGAGCGCTTTATGAGGATCTTGGCCGTGCACCACTTGAAGCTTATTTCTGCGACATTGGAAGTCTCATTCAGGAAATGAATGACATGATAAAAAAGCTTAAAAAGTGGGCAAGGCCAGAGACGCATCTGAGTGGAATACACTGTTTCCCTAGTGTTTTCACTAAGGTCTATAAGATGCCCTATGGAGTTTCGCTTATAATCAGTCCGTTTAATTTCCCGGTATTCCTATCTCTAGGGGTATTGGCCATAAGTCTGGCTGGTGGAAATACAGCCGTGATCAAGGCAAGCTCCAAGTCAAGCCATTGTACAGCGGTGATGAAGAAGCTGATCAATGAAACATTTCCTCCGGAATATGCAATCCTGATAGACGGAGGACATGACATTGCAGATATGTGTCTTGCACAACCCTTCGACAAGATATTCTATACGGGATCAACAAGGGTTGGAATTCATGTTCTGGAGAGTGCAGCCAAGAATCTTACTTCGACCTGTCTTGAGCTTGGAGGAGAAAATGGTAACTGGTGCATTGTCAGAAAGGATGCTGACCTTAGAGATGCAGCCAGAAAGGTAGCCTTTTTCAAAGCACTAAATGCTGGACAGATATGTCTTGATGTCAATCAGGTAGCTGTTGCAAAAGAGGTTTGTGATGAGTTTATTACATATTTAAAAGAGGAATTTGCAAGACAGCTCGGACAAAGTCCTCTTGATAATCTGGAATATCCTCGCCTTATAAATGAGGGAGCCTACAGAAAATGTGAAGGAATTGCAGATGAGTATCGTTCAAGAGTAGTCTTTGGGGGCCATGGAGATGTAGGAAGTCTTAAGTTTGAACCTACAATTATTTACCCGGTGACTGTTGATGAAGACATTGTTCAGAAAGAGCTCTTTTGCCCGCTGCTTCCCGTGGTTCCATATGATGAGGATAAGATAGATGACCTTTTGAATATCATCAATAGAAGGGAACACGGATTATCTTTTTACATATTTACCAAGGACGTACGCTGGGCAAAGAAGGTCATGCAACGAATGCAGTTCGGCGGTGGATGCATCAATGAAGTGTGTCTTCATATGATGGTCAAGAATGCCCCGTTTAATGGCGTTGGCCACTCTGGAATGGGAGCCTATCACGGCGAGTGGGGCTTTAAGGAGTTTACCCACACGACTACGGTTCTGTTAGGCACAAACAGGGCAAACCTATCGCTTCGAGAGCATCCGTACAGTAAGAAATGGAAAGAAAAAGTAATCAGAGCAGTAGAAAGATAAAATCTAAATTAAATAAATCATAAAAGACAGTAAAAAGTAAACTTAAAACCGTTCGTATGATAATTATTATGATTATCTGACGATATAATTAAAAATAGGAAGACAGATATTATCTGGGAGAGGTGAAAAAAATGTTAGAACGTAGAACGATCAATCGAGTAGAGTTTTTGGCAAACAGCGTAATTGTTGACAAGGAAACACTTAACAAGTACTACGGACAGGTTAAAAATATCAGTCCTCTTGGTATTGCTATAACTGTAGATAAGCGCATTCCGAGTATGGTCGGAAGAGACGTGATCGTTGTAGCAGAGACGATGATAATGTATGCGGAAGCAGTTCGTGAAGATAAGGAAGAGGATGGCAAGAAGTCTGTAGCGTTTAAGGCCAGAAAGTTCACACCAGACGTTCTTCAGTATTTATTTGAGCATATAGGTCTTGATGAAGCGTAATGAGCAGAGAGGAGTAGCTTATGAAACGTAGTGATCTATCAAACAAAAAAGTTGTATCGGCGCTTATGATAGGTATTTCGGCGATGATGGCGCTTCAGACGCCAATTACAGCTTATGCCAACGATAATGCTGGCGAAGTACCTGAAAATAATAATGAGCCTGAGACTACACAGCAGGCAGAAGCTGTGAGTGAGTATCAGACAGTGACAGATGAGGCACAGCAGCAGGCTGAGGTGGCTCAGGATGCATGCGTAGAACCTGCGGCTGAAGAAAACAATGCATCTCAGGAACAGGCACCTCAGGAAACAGCGGGCGAACAGGATAATCTTGCAAGTGCTGCAACAGAGGCGGCTGAGGCTGCTAACCTTATTCTTGAAGGTGATGCTACACAGAATGTAGCTCCGGCAGCTGCTACAGATGCGCCTAATGCCACAAACGAGGTACAGGCAGTCATAGAGGCAGCAGAACAGGTTGTTAATGATACAAAAGAAGCTGATGGAACTACGGTAACTGCGGCTACAACAGATTTGCAGTCTGCAGCAGATAGTATAGAAAATGTTAAAAAAGATCTCGTGGCAGCTGAGGACGCTAATAAGCAGTTTGAAGAGAAATATGAGGTTGTAGAGGAAGAGGCAAAAGAAGCTGCAGAGGATATAAAGGGTATTACAGAACAGTCAGGTGCTATGAGCAGCGTTACACAGGAAGCTGGTCAGAAAGCAGCTGAGCTTGTTGATACTATCCAGCATGCTGACACAAAAGAAGGTGCAGAAAATGCATATAAAGATTTGGAGAAGCTTGTAAGTGATACAAAGGCTGATCTGGAGGCCAGGAAGGCTCTTTATGACAGACTGGCTTCTGAGTATGAAGCAGCTGTCAAGAAACTGGACGAAGCTCAGAGTGCACTTGAAGCTGCTGAGCAGAAGTTTGACAGTAAGATTGAGGATGCAACCAAAAAGACTGAAGATGCTGCAGCAGATGTTACAGCAGCACAGCAGAAGGTTGATAACCTGGCTGAAGCTCTTGATATTGTCGAAGACAATATTGAGAACGAGGTTGAAGCTAATAAGCTGTCATCTACGCGCGGCAACAACTGGGATGGAAAGCTTGGAAATGTTGATAAGAACAGAGCTGTTATGAAGCAGGTCATCGTCAACTATTACATGCCAGAGGTTCTTGGAATAGACATTTTGGCGGATCAGGTTAATTACGAGACAGATTTTGTTTCTTTAAAGGGAGTTGACGGACAGGAGTATAACTACAGTAAATTAACATATAAATACAAAGATGCAGAAGGCAATATTCAGGACGGAGTTAAATACTTCAACTGGGATTCACTTCTAAAGCTGTCGCCAAGTACGACCAATATTAACACTGGCGATGGTATGGTAATCTTCGAGAAATCACTTGAAGAGATAGAGGCTAACGACTATATAAAGAAGTATTATACAGAAAAAGACTCCAGTAAGCTCAAGGATGGTAATAAGTGGAAAGCTTATCTGGCTGGTGACTTTGATGTATATACATATACTGATGACGAAGGGGTTAAGCATTACGTTGTACGGGATGAGGTCGAGAATCCTGCAGAGGGAGTAACGATCGAGAAGAATGGTACAACGCCGACATCCTATAATGGCTATGTACTGACGCAGGTAATACAGAACAAGAACAACCTGCTTCATGATGCTGACTGTCTCATTATTGGTAAGAATGACAAGATTGATAAGTATACACAGAGCAACAATAATACTACAGCGGTTTACACTCAGGTAGTTAATAAGCTTGATTCTGAAACTGTATCTGCAGTTGTTGAACGAAGCAAAGCGCTTAACTCGTTCATTACAGAAAATGCCCAGGTTCAGCATAATGCCGCGGCTGTAATGTCTCAGTATGCTAAATATAAAGAGGCTACGGTGGAGGCTCAGAAAGCAGTTAAGAATGCCAATGAGCAGGTTGACAAGCTGGCAGATGCAATTGCTACTGTTAAGACCCAGACTCAGAATACCAGAAAGTCGCTCAAGGCCGTAGATGTACTTGGAGTTACAGATATCGCCGGATACCTGGGACTTAAAGTGGATGAAGCTGAGGCTGTGAGATTAAATGGCCTTACTGTTTCTAATCTGTTAAAAGAGCTTAATACCCTCAAGAAGGATGCTGATGGTAAGGTAAAAGAAGCCCAGACCAAGGCTGATGAACTTGAAGGTAAACTGACAGCGGCTGCTAATGACCTTAAGAATACAATAGGAAGACTTACGCCGGTAGCGATGAGTATCATAGAAGATGCTATAGAGCAGGGTGAAACAGGTGGAGGCCAGAGGGATGCTCAAGGCGGTGGAACTACAGCAGCAAGTGAGATAGCTAGCGCAGCAACAGGCACAGTAACAGCAGCTACCGCTATACAGAATGCTCGCGGAACAAATGCAGCAGACGCTGTGGCTATTGAGAATATGACCCTGGCAGATGCTGGAGATACCGGCGCTTCTTATACAGTGGAACAGACAGGATATACATCAGATGGTGCAGGAGTTGCAGGAAATACTGAGGATGCTGTATTTATCGAAGATGAAAGCGCTCCACTTGCATCTGAGGCACAAGATGTTTCTGTAAAAGAAACAACGCAGGTTGTATCAGATGAAGAACAGCTTGTTACTATAGAAGATGAAAATACAGCACTTGCTGTGTCAGCAGAGTCCGATACTATTCCACAGAAGAAGAGCTGGTGGTGGCTTCTTATCATAGCTGTCCTTGGAGCAACTGGCGAAAAGATGTACAAAGATCATCTTAATAAAAAGAAAGAGTTTGATGATTTCGAAGAGTGAGTTATACTATAAAAAAGATTTGCCATAATTCTTTTGCATTCGTATAAATAGTTGAAAAAGAAAACAAGTGCATCTGAATTATATCAACAGGAGGCATATAATGGAGAAGAAATTATCAAGACTCTTTGATTTTCAAAAATTTGCTGGAAACAGTGAACTTGCAGATATTATTGCAGACGTTGACTCGCGATATCCCAAGGCACAGGTCTTGTCAGATGATGATCTGATGGATGTTGCAGCTGCGGGAACCTTCACTAGTGAGACCAAGAAGTTCACAGATAAAGACTGATCAAATTATAATAACGACATGATGATAAAAAAGGACCTCTTTTAAAGAGGTCCTTTCGTGTTATAATAGACCGCAAATAAAAAGGTAATGGAGGAAGGGTATGATCAACGAGAGCTACAAAAAGATGTTGGGAGCTAAGTCGGTTATCCGAGAGCTGTCAGAGTATGCTACAGCAAGGGGCAAGGAAATCGGCTATGAAAATGTTTTTGATTTTAGTTTAGGTAATCCAAGTGTTGCTGTTCCACAGGAGTTTACTGATGAGATGATAAGACTTCTTGAGAACGAGGATACAATGACACTTCACGGATATACACCTAGTCTTGGTAATCCTCTTTATAAAGAGAAGATAGCAGAGTCTTTAAATGAGCGCTTTGGAATGAATTATGGTCCAGAGCATATCTTTCCTACTACAGGAGCTGCAGGTGCAATAGCACATGCTGTCAGAGCGGTAACAGAGCCAGGAGATGAGGTACTTGCTTTTGCGCCTTTCTTCCCTGAATATGGCCCATATATCACTGGTGCTGGTCTGAAGCTTAGTGTAGTTCCAGCTGATACAGAAACTTTCCAGATCAATTTTGATAAATTCCTTGAGATGATGAATGAAAAGGTCATGGCTGTTCTGGTCAACACACCTAACAACCCATCTGGAGTTGCTTATTCTACTGAGACACTCACAAGACTTTCTCAGATACTTACAGATAAATCCAAGGAGTATGGCCATACAATTTATCTTTTGTCTGATGAACCATATAGGGAAATCGTATTTAAGGGCGCAGATGCTCCTTATGTTTCCAAGTTCTATGACAATACACTCAGCTGCTACTCTTTTTCCAAGTCATTATCTCTTCCTGGAGAAAGAATTGGTTATGTAGCTGTTAATCCTGCTTGTGACGGTGCTGAATTCATCGTTCCTATGTGCGGACAGATTTCCAGAGGCACAGGACATAATTGCCCACCTTCAATCATACAGCAGGCTGTAGCCAAGGTATGTGGCATGACTGCAGATCTTTCTGTATATGAGACCAACATGAACATTATCTATGATACTCTTGTTGATCTTGGATTTACTGTTGTTAAGCCAGGTGGAACCTTCTATATCATGCCAAAGGCACTTGAAGAGAGTTCAATCGAATTCTGTAAAAAAGCTAAGGACTATGATCTGATCTTCGTGCCCACAGACGGTTTTGGAGCACCAGGCTTCTTCAGAATGGCTTATTGCATCGATACAGAGAAAGTAGAGCGTGCAATGGTGAGACTTAGGCAGTTTGTGAATGAGGTGTATAGATAAACCGCAATATTGCTGAATGAATCTTCTACTTTTGGACGAGAATGCGTTGACAATGCGGATTAAGGGGTGTAAACTCTATTTCGTAAACCACTTTATTGTTTTAGCGAGTCACATTACTTTTTAGTGATTTTTTTCTGACGAGGAGGAGAAGAGAAAATGGCTGAGATCAAGAAAGCAGTAGCAGCGGTTAAACCTGTTGCAGCAATTAAGACACCAGTAGTTACAGAGGCTAAGAAGGCTGAGGTTAAAGCTGAAGTTAAGACAGAAGCTAAGGCTGAGGTTAAGAAGGCAGTAGCACCAGCTAAGAAGCCTGCAGTTAAAAAGGCACCAGCTAAGACTGCTAAGAAACCTGCAGTTAAGAAGGCTGAAGATAAGAAGACAGCAGCACCAGCTAAGAAGGCACCTGCCAAGAAGACAGCTACAGCAGCTAAGAAGCCTGCAGCTAAGAAGGCACCTGCTAAGGCAGCAACAGCAGCTGTTAAGACTAACATCGTACTTCAGTATGCTGACAAGAATGTTACATTCGATACTCTTAGAGAGAATGCTGAGAATGTATATCAGTTCGATATGGGCAAGAACATTGCAGACATCAAGAAGCTTGACCTTTATGTTAAGCCTGAAGAGAACACAGTTTACTTTGTAGTTAACGACAAGGAACTTGGTAACTACGGTTTATAATTTCTGAAAAATATTTAGATGATAAGCCCTGGGTGGTTGCACAGCAACTATCTGGGGCTTAATTATTTGTTATAGACAGCTATAATATTTTAAATTTAGAATTTCTTTAGAATCTGTTAATATTTCCTTGACTTAAATTAATATGGCTTTTAAACTATAGATACGCTAGACATATTAATATATGTCTACTTTTTTTAGTCAAAATGCTTTACCACTTAAAAGCGATAATGGGGCGGCGCTTTAAACCGGATTAGTTTTGTCAGACATTTACGGAAAGCTGATAAAAACGTACTTTTTTATAAGTGCTTTTTATAAATAATGAGTGGAGGAAACGTGTATGAAAAGAAAAGTTGGACCCGCTAGGGTGCTCGCAGTGATCTTAAGTGCATCTTTTGCATTTACTAATGTTATCACTGCTGCAGCTACTTCTGGGGGCGATGCAGCTTCTCTTTCTTCTAGCGAAGAAGAGGTAGTTTTCGAAGTAGACGAGCAGGAAGCTTCTGAAGAAGCAGAAGCTGCTACAGATGAAGCTACAGAAGATGCGTCTGTAGAAGAAGCTGAGTCAAAGGATGCGCCTTTATTTGAGAAGGTTGATCCTAAGGAAGAAGGACTTGAAGATCTTTCAACAGCTCTTGATGGGGAAGTAACAGAGCTGCCTGTAGAGGAGAAGGATCCAGATGAGCAGACTCGTGTCATCATCGTTATGGAAGGCGATGCTGTCCTTGATAAGGGATATGACACAGAGAACCTTGCTGATAACAGTGAGGCTATGAACCTTTCTGAGAGTATCATTGCTGAGCAGGAAGAGACAATTGAGAAGATTTCAGAGGAAGCTCTTGATGGAGAAGAGCTTGATGTCAACTACAACCTGTCTATCATTACAAACGCTGTATCAGCTGATGTTGCTTACAAAGATATTGACAATATCGTAAATGTTGATGGTGTAGCAGCTGTTTATGTTGCTCAGAAGTATGATCCACAGGAGACAGTAGAGCCTATGACTATCACTTCTGGTGATATGGTAGGAAGCTACTCTGCTTGGGCTACTGGTTATACAGGAGCAGGCACAAGAATTGCTATCATCGATACAGGTATTGATGCAGATCATCCATCTTTCGATGCTGGTGCGTTTGATGCTCACTTAAGTGAGACAGCAGAAGCTGCAGGTAAGACAGTTGCTGATTATTCACTTCTTACAGCTGAAGAGATCGCAAATGTTCTTCCTAATCTTAATGTTTCACAGAGAAGCGCAGGCGTTTCTGCTGAAGATCTTTATCTTAATGAAAAGATTCCATTTGCATTTAACTATGTAGATAAGAACCTTGATGTAACACACGATAACGATGACCAGGGTGACCATGGTACACACGTATCTGGTATCTCAACAGCTAACTACTATGTTCCTGACGGAAGCGACGAAGGTGGCTACGGAAGACAGCAGGTTGGCGTTGTAGGTATTGCTCCTGATGCACAGCTTATTACCATGAAGGTATTTGGATCAAATGGTGGTGCATACAGTGATGACTACATGGCAGCTATCGAGGATGCTCTCCTTCTTAAGGCTGATGTAGTTAACCTTTCACTTGGTTCAAGTGCTGCTGGTTATTCTTCAGATTCTGAGGATTATATCAATGATATCTTCAAGAAGCTCGAGGGAACAAGCACAGTAGTATCCATCTCAGCTGGTAACTCAGGACGTTGGGCTGATGATTCATCATTTGGAGTTAACCTTAGCAAGGATGTTAACATGGATACAGTAGGATCACCTGGATCTTACACAAATGCTCTTACAGTTGCCAGTGCTGTTAACAACGGAATGGTTGGTAACTACTTCGCAACAGCTGATGGCAAGAAGATCTTCTATTCAGATGGTAGCGATACATACGCTCCTAAGTTCGAGACACTTGATGTAAACGGCAATGGAACTGAGTATCCATTCGTTCTTATTGCAGGTAAGGGTCTTCCTGAGGACTACGAGGGTATCGACGTTACAGATAAGATCGTATTTGTTCAGCGTGGTGAGATCACATTTGGTAACAAGCAGATGAACGCTGAGGCAGCTGGTGCTAAGGCTTGCGTAATTTACAACAATCAGCCAGGTACAATCAGCATGACTCTTCAGGGCAGCACAGCTGTTATCCCTTGCGTATCTATCACACTTGCTGATGCTGAGAGTATTGCAGCTTCTTCTGAGCAGATTGCTGAGAAAGCCTTTGCTGGAACACTTACAGTAACGGCTCAGATCGGTGTTAAGGTTGATACTGCTGATGGCTATACAATGAGTGACTTCTCATCATATGGTGTACCTGGAACTCTTGATCTTAAGCCAGAAATCACAGCACCAGGTGGAAACATCTATTCAACAAGAGACAATGGTACATATGGCCTTATGAGTGGAACATCTATGGCTGCTCCTTCTATTTCTGGTCAGAGTGCACTTGTAGAGCAGTATATCCGTGAGAATGGTCTTGCTGACAAGACTGGTCTTTCAGTTCGTACACTTGCTCAGTCTCTCTTAATGGCAACAGCTATTCCTCTTCACGAGGGCAACGATGCAAGCGCTCCTGAGTTCTCACCTAGATCACAGGGTGCAGGTCTTGCAAATGTATACAATGCAGTAACTTCTCCTTCATACGTTCTTGTTGGCGACAAGGCTGGCAACGACGGTAAGGTTAAGGCTGTTCTTGGAGATGATCCTGAGAAGACTGGTAACTATAGCTTCTCATTTGATCTTTATAACCTGACAGATGTTCCTCAGTACTATGTACTTGATTCTTCTGTATTGACAGAGGAGCTCTACAATTCATCTGGCGTAACATTCTTCATGGGCAGATCACATGTACTTAAGCCATCAGTATCATTTACTGCAAGTAATACATCTCTTGTATATGATATTAACGAAGATGGTACAGTAGATAAGGCAGACAGAACTCTTTTCCTTCAGGCTATCAATGGATCAGTAGATGTTCCAGTACTTGAGCAGAACCAGGAGTACTTCGATCTTAATAAGGATGGGGTTCTTAATACTAAGGATGTATATCTTTTTGAAAGAGATCTTTATGGAAGAGTGGATGTAGCTGACCTTGGTCTTGAGCTTGTTAAGGTTACAGACAGCACAAAGATCAATGTCCAGATTACACTTTCAGATTCTGACAGAGCATATCTTGCAGGATTTGAGAATGGTATGTACGTAGATGGTTTCGTTTATGTAAAGGGTAATGTAGATCTTTCAGTTCCTTTCCTTGCTTTCTATGGAAGCTGGATGGATTCATCAATGTTTGATAACTATGATTTCATGGAAGCAATGCACAACAAGAATTATGGCGGACAGACTTATGTAGGAATGTCTAAGACTAACTTCCTGTCAGTGTTCCCATATGGTGATTTCTCATCAGATAATGAGATGTACTACATTCCTAATCTCTTTACTGATGATGCTCAGTATATTCCAGACAGAAATGCAATTAGTTCAGTTAACGGAACAGCACTTGGAAGTATGTACTATACACTTATCAGAAATGCTAACAGAGTAATCATGACTATTACTGATAGAAATACTGGAGAGAAGTATTTTGAGAATACACAGTATGAGAACTATGCAGCATTCATTTACCAGGGTCAGTGGCAGAATACTATGGAGTATCAGGATCTGATGTGGGCTGGTACAGACAAAGATGGTAACCCTCTTGCAGACGATGTAGAAGTTGATGTTACTATCGAAGCAGTTCCTAGTTACTATGATGATGTAGAAGATGCTTCTACACTTACAGGTAAGGGACTTTACATTACAACACCTATTGCTATCGATAACACAGATCCAGACATTGTTGATGCTTATAAGTTAGAAGATGGCAGGTTTGAAATCGTTCTTCAGGATAACAGATATTCAGCAGCTGTTCTTGTACTTGACAGAAATGGAGACATCCTTAATAAATATTCTGTAAACCAGACAGAAAAGGGTGCTGAGGTTCCTGTAGCTATCGAAGCTCCACAGGATGTATTCTATGTAGAAGTATTCGACTATGCCCTTAACGGTTCAGTATACCGCTTCAACAACACAGGACATGCTGATACCAAGTATGTATCAGAGATATCTGTAGACCAGTCAGAAGTTACTGTAAGAGAGCGTGGCAGAGTTCAGGTAAATGCAACAGTTGGTCCTAACTGGCTTGAAGAAGGCTATGATGAGGTTGAGTGGTCATCTGAGGATACAAAGATTGCTACAGTAAACCAGAATGGTGTCATCACTGGTGTTAAGGAAGGTGAGACTGTTGTTAAGGTTACAACAGTTTATACTGATGAAGAAGGCAACCACCTTACAGCAGAAGTAAAGGTAACAGTTACAAAGCGTGGTGGCAGAAATGATGAAGAGGATCCAGAGGATTCTGCAACAGTTGAAAGTTCAGAGGATGCTTCAGCGGTTGAAGCCAGCACAGATGAGACAGTAGATGAGGCTGTTGAGGATTCAACAGAGGAAGTACTGTTTGATATCACAAATGAAGAAGAGAAAGAAGAAGCTGTAGAGGCTTCTTCAGAAACTAGTGTAGAGGATTCAGAGGCATCTGCAGAGGCAGCTTCAGAAGAGGCTACAGAAGGAGGAGAGAATGATGATTAAGACTATTAAAAGAGCATTCGTTCTCGGAATGACTTCACTTATTCTTTTTACTGGACTGCCTGCAACAGCTGTACATGCGGCTGACAGTGCACCAGTTCATACAGTAGCAACTGTTTCAGGTAAGGAAAGTGATCCTGTTGTTACATATGAAGTTAAGCTTGATAAGACAAGAGTAACTGATGGAAGATTGGCAGTTACATATGATCCAGCAGTACTTACACTTGTTAAGGCTAAGGGAAATGTCAATTTCGAAGAAAAGGATTTCAATAAGGATTATAAGGATGGCGATCGTGCTGGTGCGTCATACGCTTTTGTACATGATAATGGTAAATATGTAAAGGGTGATCTCATTACTCTTACATTCAAGGTAAATGTTGGTGTTGAGGCACAGGAAACTGCTCTCAGAGCAGAAATCTTCATGCTCAGCGATGGAGAAAAGGATGTTGTTTCTGATCTTTTCCTTGAGGATGTTGTTGAAGTTGGAAGACCTGAGCTTAAGGCTCCTCAGAACGTAACACTTTCACAGTCAGCTCTTGGCGTGGAAGTTGAATGGGATGAGGATCCAGCTGCTGACGGTTACACAGTTTACCGTTCAGAGATCAAGGATAGGGGATACAGAGTAGTTGGTTCAACTAAGAGCAACAGCCTTACAAACTATTGGGTTAATAAGAATAGAACTTATTACTACAAGGTTGTAGCTTACCAGCAGTATGAGAAGAATGATAAGGTATACTCAGAGGAATCTGAAATTGTATCTATCAAAGTTCAGAGCTTACTTGCAACTATACTTGGCAACTAATTTTTAGAAAAAGATGGGAGTCTGTTCTTTTAGAGCAGGCTCCTATTTCTTTTTATATATAAGGAAAAGAAATTAACAGTTATTTTACAAATGTAATGTTGACATCAGAGCTTCATAGTGATAATTTATGATACAGAAGATGTTAGCACTCAAATGAAGTGAGTGCTAACACTCCAAAAAATATACCATTCCAATGAATTTACCGGTGAATGCAGAGGAAGGGCTTATGGAATTAGACGAGAGAAAAAGAAAAATTCTTCATGCTATAGTTAAGAACTATTTGGAGACAGGCGAGCCAGTAGGCAGCCGTACAATTTCCAAGTATACAGATCTTAATCTTAGCTCAGCTACTATCAGAAATGAGATGGCAGACCTTGAGGAAATGGGGCTTATTCTTCAGCCTCACACATCAGCTGGTCGTATCCCTTCAGATCAGGGCTACAGAGTATATGTAGATGAGATGCTCAGGGATAAGGAGCAGGAAGTTGAGAACATGAAGGAGATGCTTCTTGATAAGGAAGAGAAGCTTGAGAATCTTCTCAAACAGGTAGCCAAGACACTGGCGATTGATACTAATTACGCCACAATGATCTCAGCGCCTCAGATCAGGAAGAACAAACTTAAATTCATACAGGTATCCAAGGTTGATGATGAGCACCTTCTTGCTACTATCGTAATAGAAGGCAATGTTATCAAGAACAAGATCATTCCAGTTGAGGAAGTTCTGGATGACGCGACAATGCTCAAACTCAACATTCTCATGAATACAAGGCTTGATGGTCTTGCAGTTGAGGATATTAACCTGGGACTGATTGCTGCAGTCAAGCAGGAAGCGGGAATACACAGTGAGATTATTGGTAATGTCATTGATGCAGCTGCTGAGTCTATAACAGCTGATGAAGATCTTCAGATCTACACAAGTGGCACAATGAATATCTTCAAGTATCCTGAGCTTACAGATTCTACCAAGGCAAGCGAACTGATCAGTACCTTTGAGGATACCAAGGATCTGTCCAGTATTGTAGAGGGAACTCTTTCAGCTGAGACAGAGGAGACAGGCATCCAGGTTTATATCGGTAATGAGACTCCGGTTCAGGCTATGAAGGATTGTAGCGTGGTAACAGCTACCTACGAGCTTGGAGATGGTATGAAGGGAACCGTTGGTATCATCGGTCCTAAGAGAATGGATTACGACAAGGTAATCTCCACACTTAAGAATATGAGACATGCGCTTGATGACTTGTACAAGAAGAACTAGCTTATGGAGCGCAAATTGATATAGAAAGTTTTTTAGGAGGCAGTTGATTTGAGTAACACAGAGAACAAGAAGCCAGTCAGCGAGCAGGACAAAGAGGTCCTTGAGAATATCATGGAAGAACTTGAGGCAGAAGCCAAAGAGAAGGCTGAGAACGAGGCTGTAGAGGCTGAGAAGGCCGAAGCAGAAGAGTCTAAGGCTGAGGAAGCTGATACAGAGGAAAATACAGAAAAAGCTTCTGATGAAAGCGCTGAAGGCAAGGAAGATAAGGAACACAAGAAAAAGAATCCTTTTGCCAAGAAGGATAAGAAAGATCCACTTAAGGAAAAAGTTGACGAACTCAATGACAAAGTTCTCCGTCAGATGGCTGAGTTCGATAACTTCAGGAAGAGAACAGAAAAAGAGAAGGCTCAGATGTTTGAACAGGGCCAGAGTAATGTCCTTGAGAAGCTCCTTCCTGTAATAGATAATTTTGAGAGAGGTCTTGCAGCAGTTCCAGAAGAAGAAAAAGATGGAGCTTTTGCAGATGGTATGAACAAGATATACAAGCAGCTTGTTAAACAGCTTGAGGATCTTGGAGTAACCCCTATTGAAGCTGTGGGTAAGGAGTTCGATCCTAATCTTCACAATGCAGTAATGCAGGTTGAGAGTCAGGAGTATGAATCAGGAGTAGTTGCACAGGAACTTCAAAAGGGATATATGTTCCACGACACCGTGCTCAGACATAGCATGGTAGGTGTTACCGCATAAATAATACTGGAGAGATCCAGCGACATGAATAATTGATAAGTTAAACGGAGGAAAAAAATATGAGTAAGATTATCGGTATCGATCTTGGTACAACAAATAGCTGCGTAGCAGTTATGGAAGGCGGACAGCCAACAGTTATCGCTAACGCAGAAGGCGCTAGAACAACACCTTCTATCGTAGCTTTCACAAAGAATGGTGAGAGAATCGTTGGTGAGCCAGCTAAGCGTCAGGCAGTTACAAATGCTGACAACACAATCGCATCAATTAAGAGAGACATGGGTACAGACAACGGCCGTACAATTAATGGTAAGAAATATTCTCCTCAGCAGATTTCAGCTATGATTCTTCAGAAGCTGAAGGCTGATGCAGAACAGTATCTCGGCGAAAAAGTTACAGAGGCAGTTATCACAGTTCCTGCTTACTTCAACGACGCTCAGCGTCAGGCTACTAAGGACGCTGGTAAGATCGCAGGTCTTGATGTAAAGAGAATTATCAACGAGCCTACAGCAGCAGCTCTTGCTTATGGTCTTGATAACGAGAAAGAGCAGAAGATCATGGTTTATGACCTTGGTGGTGGTACATTCGACGTATCTATCATTGATATCGGCGATGGCGTTATCGAAGTTCTTTCAACAAACGGTGATACACACCTTGGTGGTGATGACTTTGACCAGGCAATCATCAACTGGATGGTTCAGGATTTCAAGAATAAAGAGGGCGTAGATCTTTCAGGCGATAAGATGGCTATGCAGAGACTTAAGGAAGCTGCAGAGAAGGCTAAGAAGGAACTTTCTTCTTCTACAACAACAAACATCAACCTTCCTTTCATTTCAGCAGGCGCTGATGGCCCTAAGCACTTCGATGTAGACCTTACAAGAGCTAAGTTCGAAGAGCTTATCCATGATCTTGTTGAGAGAACAGCTATTCCTGTTCAGAACGCTATGAAGGATGCAGGTCTTACAAACTCAGATATCGGCAAGGTTCTCCTTGTTGGTGGTTCAACACGTGTTCCTTGCGTAGTTGAGAAGGTTAGACAGCTTACAGGCCAGGAGCCTTCCAAGAACCTTAACCCTGATGAGTGCGTAGCTATCGGTGCTTCTATCCAGGGTGGTAAGCTCGCAGGAGATGCAGGCGCAGGTGATATCCTTCTTCTTGATGTAACACCTCTTTCACTTTCTATCGAGACAATGGGTGGTGTTGCTACAAGACTTATCGAGCGTAACACAACAATTCCTACCAAGAAGAGCCAGGTATTCTCAACAGCTGCTGATAACCAGACAGCCGTAGAT
>JAEEGI010004061.1_pt1 | contig 34543 bp, 21 predicted proteins | sample 8958751 | NCBI WGS metagenome assembly JAEEGI01 (sample SAMN16246545, study PRJNA631951) | gut metagenome | biome: gut microbiome; feature: rumen; material: KS-attached | host: Bos | place: Iran: Karaj | collected 2018-10
AACCTAGAAGAATTATATAATAATTTGCTTGAAGAAACAACAGGTTTTTTATTACTATTAGAATCATTAATTGAAGTATAATTTGAAGAAGTTAAATTCATGAAATTTTTTATTACATTTCTACTTTTATTTAATGTTTTATTCATATATATTGATTCATCTTTATCTGAATTTTTTTCTTTGAGAAAATTATTATAATTTGAATTTTGCTTTATTTCTTTATTGTAATTATTATATAATTCATTTTCTTTCTTTTTTTCTTTTCTTGATGATAATAATGAAGTCATTCTTTCCTCAAAAGCAATTATATTTTTATCTATTATTGAATTTATTTTAGTTTTTGGAATTAAAGGAAATGAAAAATTATGATTATGATTAGTTTTAATACTATAATTATTTTGAATATTAATATTATTATTATTGAAACTATTATTATTAATATTATTTAAATTATCATCTTCTTTAGTTGAAGCTTCACTATGAGAATCATTATATACTTTTAATTCTTTAACTCCATAACCATTAATTTGTTGAGCATCATTTAATTTACTATTAACATCAGTTAAAATATCTTGTAAATGAATTTGAATTTTTTCAAATAAATCTATCATTTTTTTATTAAATTGAGATTTAATAACTTGTAAATTAACAGTAGTAGCATAATTATTTAAAACTTGTTCTTTTTCATTTATCAAAGTAAAGATATCAATAATTTCATTTTTAAAAGTAGGTAGTTCAAGATCAAATAATTCTCTTCTAATATCATTAATATATTCTAATTCAACATCATAACTTGTTTTAATAGAAGATAATTCGAAACTTTTTTCATCAATTTCTTTAATTAATTCAACTAAATTTTGAAAATATTCAAATCTTATTTGATCATCTATTATCCATTCACTTGAAGAAATAAAAGCTGTTTTTACAATAAGTAATTCATCCATTATTAATTTTCTATATATATCTACACAATTTTTTAAATTTCCCTTTTCTAAATTTAATATTTTATGTTCATAATGAATTGGATATCTTATATTACATTCTAAACAAATAAAATTATTACAATTTCTACAATATATTATTGAATCTTTTTTTTTACAAAGTTGACATGTTATAAAATGTTTTTTTTTCTTTTTTTTATTAGTTAGATTTAATTTTTTAAGAGAAGGAAAAAAACTACTTTTTCCTTTTAATAAATTATCATTTTTTTCTTTATTTAATGTTGTATTTAAAGAAGCATTTTTATATTTAATATCAATACGACATGTTTTTATTTCTTTAAAAAAATCCATTGAAGGTTTATTTGAATTTGGAATATATAAATCATTAAAATATAATTCAATATCATTTTGAGGAAGTTTAAATTTTTCTTCTGTTTTTTTATATAAGTAAGAAAGAGGAATTTTTTTCATTAATTCTAAATTATATTCTTGATTTTTATATACTAATGTGACATTCATTATTTTAATTTTAAAGTTTTTTGAATAATTAATATTTTTTACAATTTATTAAGGAATGAATAATGAAATATATTTTAAAAAAAATCTTATAAAAAAAGAATGAAAAAAAATTAAAAATTTATTTATGAACAATCAAAACAAAAATAAAGAAAAAAACAATAATATTCCATATGAAACTTTTGAAATATAGAATTAAATTAAATAACAACAGAGCAATTTCTTAAATATAAAAAAGAACATGAAAAAAAGATGAAGAATTGTTTGCAACTTTACATTCTCAAGTAAAAAGAATTAAAGAAAGTCAAAAAGTAATTAATCATGAATTAAATAATCAAGAACCCTTATTAGAAAATTTTCATAATGATACGGATAGAATTAAAGGAAAAATGATTAAACAAATTAATCAAATAAAAAATTATTTAGAAAAAACTAGTAATTTTTTGTTCTTAAGCTATTGGAATTGAATTTATTATTTTACTTTTATTATTTATAATATAATAATAATATTTACTTGAATTATGAATGTAAATTTTATATATTTTTATTTAAAAATAAATTCTTGTATTTATTTTTTTTTATAAATTTAAATATTTTTGTTTTTTAATTATTATAATTAGCAACTAAAAATTGTCTTCCTTTAGGTTGACTTAAAAATTTAAAAATTCCCATTAAAATTGGTTTTGCTTTTAATTTTTTTTGAGCTTTACAAATAGAATATAAACAATTTAAATATTCTGTTTTATTATGTAATTTTCTTCCAATCTCAACATTACCAGAACTATAACTAAACAATTTTTTATTAAAATCTCTTCTGTCATTTTCGTTAATTATTTTATTATCAGAATAATAAACTATTGTATCATTATTGTTATTCCATAATATAGAATCATTTAAATTATCATCTAAAGAAAAACTTTCATTCTCAGAAATTTTTAAAGGATTTTTTTTTGTTTTTGAACTTCCAGAAGATAAATTATCTTCAGGATAAAAAGTTTCATTATGATTTGTAATAGTAAAAATTTGGCAATTTTGAAATTTACTTAATCCAACATTAATTAAATAATAAGCATTTTTTTCATGAAGAACAAAATATTTTTTTTTATCTGTTGTTTTATTATCTATTTTGATTTTAAAATTTTCTATTTCTGACATACATTTAAGTGAAAAAATAGGATCAATTGATTCTAAAATTAATTGTTTATTTAATTCTGAAATATTATTTAATTCAACATCAAAAGTTGTTAATAAAGCTTTATTTGGATTATTTTGGAAAATATTCGTTAAAAGATTTAATTGTTCTGGAGAAATATTTTTTAAAATTAATTCTTTTAATTTATCTGCTTTTTCAAATATCTTTAAATCAAATTTTGCGATTTCATTTCCATTTGAAATATAACTAAATGTTATTAATTGGGAAAAACAATCTGGAAGGAAATTTAAATTTAAATTATCTCCTTCTATATAAAATTTATTTAATTTTGTTTTATTATTTTCATTTAAGTTTTTTAAATTTATTTTTACTTCAGAAGATTTATTTAATATATTTATTGATAAAGTTGTTATTTTGTTAAAATCGTTTATTATATTATATTTATCTATAAAAACGTTTGAACAATTTAAATTTATTGTTTTTAATTTAGATTGATTATCAATGAAATTTAATAAATTTTTATATTGCTCTTCTTTTATCATATACATTATATAAATATTTGCTTCAATGAAATTAATTTGAAAAAAAGAAGAAATTAAATTTAAAATATTTAAATCTTCAATAGAAATAATTTCTTTGACTTTATTATATCCATCTTCATCAACATGATAAGTATAATTTTCAAATAAATCATTATTATTTAATAAATATAAAGAAATTGATTTTTTATTTTCTAAATTTAACTCATACACAAAATAAAGAAATAATAAATAACAACAGAATAATTCAGAATAAAAAATTTCATCTTTTAAAGAAAAATTTAATTCAGAAAATAATCCAAAAGCAAAATTATTTAATTGATTATAATAACATTGAATAATAATTCGAATAGAAATAGCAAAAGCATAAAAATTAACTGGAAAAGAAGAAGGAGTACAATAAATTTGATCAGTTATAAATTTAATGGTATTTAAATCATATAAATCGAAAATATCATTTAATTTTTGTTTTAAATTTAAATAATTTTCATTTTCTGATTTAAGGACATTTTTTACTATAGTAAACAATAAATCTATATTTTGTTTATTAAATTCAAAAGAAGAAGAACTTTTTCTTATTATTGGTTTTGATATTTCACTTATTCCATATAATTTATGAAAAGGATCATTTTCTGAAACTTGGGAATTCTCTCTATACCAGTTATTCAAATTTGTATAAAATGAATTATTGTCTTTTATTGGTAAAAGAATTATTTCTATGAAAAAAGTATCATTCGGATAAAAAGAATTTAAAATTTTTTGTATTTGAGTTTTTATGTTTGATGACATTTTATTTAAATATTTAAATTTTTTTAAAAGAATTTAAATCATTTATTTTATATTTAAATTTATATTTTTTAATTTTACTCGAAAAAATAGAAAAATCGGTAAATTCTTAATTTAAAATTTTTTAATATTTTAATTTTATTTAGATATCATAATCTGATTCATGTTCCTCTTCTTCTTCAACATCATTAATATCATAAATTACTTTTAAAATTCCATTTTTAGAATCATATTCTTTTGTAAATTTCTTATTTTTAATCATAATTTCAGAAAGAGGCACTTCAAAAGTTAAAAAAAATTCTCCTTCTTCAATTGAGGAAAAAATACTTTTATTTGGGTTTTTTTCAGTATGAATAAAAAATTTAAATATCAAAGTTCCAATTCTAGTATTATGACAATCAATTTTAAATTTTTCTGGGATAAATTTTCCACAAAGTTCAATTAAAATTATAAATTTTCCATTTTCTTTGTAATAACAATAAGGAGGAGATGCTATATTTCCTTTATAAGTTGCTGTTCCAATTTCATCTATATAACATTTTTTTAAAGTTAAATTTTTTTGTGTTTCAACATATAATTTATCTTCATTTACTTTCAAATTTTCTTTTGTGAATAAATCTTCTGGTTCTGAATCTATGGAATCATGATCAAAATAATTTTCACCGTAAGCCATGAAAAAATTTTTTAAATTATTTATAATATCATATTTTTTTTGTCTATTAATTGCTTGAATTTGACTTTTTAAAAATTCTATTGATGAATGATTATAAAACTTTCCAGCTTCACTATCTTCTTTTGCCATAATTAAATGAACAATGTTAAATTTGGATTCTTTTGGGTCATCATAATTTTCAACATAGTATGTATCATTTTCTGATTCATTTAAATCTTTAAAAAAAATATAATTTTGTTTTCTTATTTTAAAGAAAACAGATTTTTCAATATTTGTTTCAATATGTTTTTTCACCTCTTCTTTAGTTTCCAAAAACATTAAATTATGAATAATAAATAAATTTTTTCCCTTACAATCATTTTTGGTTTTGTTTAAAAATTTCTGATCTTGGAAAGTAATTTGTCCAACAACAGCAATAACAATATGAGCTACTTTTAAAACACAATTTTGTAAGAAATTTTCAGTAATTTGTTTATCTCTTACTATATCATTTATAATCTTTAATCTATTATAAGTGTCATTTTCATCTTCAATTTCCTTTCTTTTTTTTTCACCTATTGTTATTGCATTTTGAGAACCTTCAGTATCTAAAATAACAAATTTTTGTGGTGAATCGTTATCTTGTAATTTCTCAGGAAAAACTATTGATAAACCTAAAGTTTTCACTGAATGTCCATCTGGAATATTAATAGAACTTATTTTTGATAATATATAAGATTTTCCTTTATTTGAATTTCCTATTGCTGTTATTATACAAGCATCTTTTTTCTTTAATTTGTCATTTTTTTCTTTTCCATCATTATCTCCATACATTATTTGAAAACCTTCTTTTATTTTTGTTAGGGATTTTATATCTACAATTACATCATAAAATTTCTTGGCTATATTTATATCTTCTTTACTTGTTTCTGTCATTATTTTAATTATTGTTTTTTAAAGCTTTATATTATTTTCTTTAACTATTTTAAATAGTTTATTTTTATTTTTTTATTAAAAATTGATAATATCAAAGACGAAATATTAGTTAAATATTAAAATGAATAATATGTATTTTATATTTTAGATAATATATTAATAAATGTTATTAAATAAGATAATATTAATATTCTTTCTTTTTCATCAAGTAAAAAATATATCTAATGAATGTCCTATAATAGAATGTTTAAAAGATGTAAAAATAGATCAAAAATGTTATTCATATTCAAATAATAAAGTACAAATAAGTTTATGTAAAGAACATCCAGAAAAAAAAGATGAAGAATATTCAAAAGAATATTATTGTCCAATTCAATCAGATGAATTTGAATATACAGAATTATCATGTGTCAAAAAATTAGAAAAAAATAAAAAGAAATATCCAGGAGGAAGTTGTAATTATGATATTGATTGTTTAATATTAAAAAATTGTACTGACTTTCGGTGTAAAGGAAAAATAAATAACAATACTTGTCATGAAATAACAGAGTGTTTCTCTAATTGTTCATGTATAGATAATAAATGTCAAGAATTAAGAAAACCAGGAGAATCTTGTACTAAAGATACAGATTGTGTTACTGAAGCAGGATGTCTTAATGGTAAATGTACTACATATTTTTCTTTAAATGATGGAGAACCTATTGATCAAAAAACTTTTTTTAATGATGGATTATCATATTGTAAATATGGAACTGCATATAATGGAACTTGTATGAATTTAAAATTAATGTATCCTAGAAGAAATTGTTCTGAAAGTACTGGATGTGAATATAATAGAACATTTGATAATGGTTCATATGAAATTATTAATATTAAAGAAAATTGTCTTTGTGGTTATAATAGGGAAGGAAAAAAATATTGTTTATTAGGAGGAATGGATAATAATTATACTAGATTTATTAAAAGTAAGATGAAATATTATATATCTGACAATGTTCCTTGTCATACAATTGAACATGGAATTAATCATCATTGTGTTGATGAAGATGAAGATGAATATAATGAATCAAGTATGAAAAATAATGAAATTTGGGCTTTATATAATTATAAAATGTATGATTCAGAATTATGTATAATTCAAAATGTATTTCCAAATTATAATCAAAAAAAAGATTTACCAGAATCTTATAAATCATGTCCTAAATACACATGTGAAATAAAAAAAGACAATAGTTCAATATGTTTAAAAACATTAGTAGAGCCTAGTTTGGAAGTAATAAACGCTACAATATTATATAATAATTCATATAAATCAGTAATATTAAATTCATCATGTAATGTAAACTTTCTTTCAATAATGAATTCAATAAATCAAAATTTCATATATAATTTAAAAACTCCTAGAAAATATTATCCAGGAGATTATTGTGAAAATGATTGTAATGGAATAGAAAATGAAAAAGATGATTTAATATGTAATAAAGATAAAAGATGTGAAATAAAGAATTTTGAAGAAAAATCAAAAGAAGGTTGTATTGATGATATAGATTGTCCAATAAGACATTATTGTGATAATCACAAATCTGCAGGAAATACAAGAACATGTAAAGAACAATTAAAATTAAATGAAGAATGTTCTTTAGAATTTGAATGTGAAAATCATTTAACTTGTTTTGATTCAAAATGTCAAGATAAATATTTTACTGGTGATTATGGTGATAAATCTTTTACTAATTATGATTGCAAATATATGAAAGCACATGGAGGATTTTGTATGAAGAGTTTTTCTGTTAGAAATAGAAGTGAATTAGAAGATGATGATTTTTTCCCTTGTGATGAAAATGATGATTGTAATATTAGAATTTATAAAAGTAAAGATTTAGATAATGAAAAAAGTTATTCTAATAGAAGTGATCAATGTGTTTGTGGTTTTAGAAATAATGAAAAAAAATATTGCCCTTTAACTAATGATGCTTTTCCTGATTTATATGATCAATATATTACTTTATATAAAAAATTACTCAAAAATAAATGTCATACTAGAAAAAGATTTGATTGCTCTCTTTGGCCTATTGAACATAAAAGTGATTATGAAAAATTTATTGGTTTAAAAATTTTTTTTGAAAAAGGACATTTATTTTATAAAAGTGAAGGTTGTATTGAAGCTATTTTAAAAGGTAATTTCATTCAATTTCAATCATTGTTTATTTTTATTTTTATTTGGATTGTTATTTTTTAATTATTTTTTTAAAAAAAATTTTTTAGTTTAACTTTTTTTCTATAAAATATTTTTTTAAACATTCTTATTTTTCATTGATAATGTTGTATTGTTGATTTATTGTTTTTTGAATTGAATTAAATTTTATTTTTAAACATTGGTTTTTTAATTTCATATATACTTTTTATAATATATACTTAATAGGAGGCATTTTAATATAACAATTGTTTTGTGTTCCAGAAACATTAAATTTAATATATTTAACCTTATATTTAATATTTTTTTTTTCAAAATATAAATCCTCGATTTTTTTTTCATAATCTTCATCATTATCTTCCATTAACAAAACATCAACTAAGCATAAATTATCCGAATTAATATATTTAACATTAAAATTATATTTATTTTCAATAAATTGAATAAATTCTTTAACTTTTAAAGAAGCATTAATTGGAATATAATCCCAAACCGTAAATTTATAAGGAATATTTTTAATAGCTAAACTAGTAGAAGTAGCTTCTATATCTTTTGAATAATTTACGTTGTCTGTTAAACTTATTACATACCAATTTGTTGCTAATTCAAAAGATAAACTTCTATATGAATTTATATTATTTGATTGAACAATATTATATATTTGAAGAGATATAAAACCTGCTATTGTAGCTGTTGATGATATTATTGCTGGTATTATATTTGTTATTATTGATTTTATTTTTTCTTTTGTTTTTTCTTCTATATCATAATTTCTTGCTCTTAATATTGACATCGAATAAATTAAATTTATGTGAGAATTATTTTGGTTTTCTTTTTCAAATGATTCTGGAAATAATTCATCTTTGGTTATTAATTTAGATAAATTTATATTTATTTCTTGTTTTAATATATTTATTGAATTTTCTATATTTTCTATTTTCGAATCTTCTTCATCATTGTCGATTAATTCCTTAATATATTTATCTGAAATTTTTTTTATATTTTCATCAGTTATTTCATTAGAATTTATATTTAATATTCTATTATAAATATTAAACATACTTTTAATAAAAAGAAAAGAAATTTCATCATTAGAATTATATGTTATTGGATGAGGCATTCTCCTACTTTCATTCCAAAATAAATTTCCATCTTTATCTTCACAATTTTCAGGATAATCTTTTAATAAGTTTTCAATATTTTTTTTAAAAAATAAATTAAATTTCCAAACACAATATTTAATAACAAGCTCTTTTTTTTTGGAAATATACATTTCAATTAATTTCTCAATATCAATTAACTGATTAAAAACATCATTTTTATTTATATTATTATCAATAATATTAAAAAACTGATTACATTTATTGATAAGGGTATTTAAATTTTGAATATTTAAAGTAAATAATTCTTCAAAAAAAAGTTTAGCCCATTCAACACAATGTTCAATATTATTAGGAAAGCTTTTTAAAGTACATAAAGGAATTTCTTTTTTATAATCAATATATATATCTTTATAACAATTAGTTAACTTGGGTAAAAATATATTTGAACTCGCAGAAGTTCCTAATGTTCCGCATTCAAAAAAAGGAATATTATAAAAAGTAATTTTATTATCAATATATAATCTTGAATTTGGATTATCAACAGCACTAATAATTAAATTTTGTTCTTCCCAAAAATCATCATTAAATATATTTTCTGTTTGATTATCTAATTTATAATTATAATAAATGAAATTTATTTCTTTATTTATTTCCTTTGATTTTTTACAAGCTATTTCAGATTTACTTTTATTTATATCTTTATTTCTAAATAAAAATTGCCTGTTTAAATTACTTAATTCAATATTATCATTATCAGTAACAGTAATTTTTTTATTATTATTTTTTGATAAACCCATTAAAGAAAAAATTTTTAAAAATTCACATCCTAAAGCACCAGCTCCTATTAAAAATATATTTAAATTATTTAATTTTGATATTATTTCATTTCCAAAAATTGATATTTGATCATCGTATCTTGAATTAAGTAATTTTCTTTCTACGTTTTCTTTTATATTATCTAATAATTCAAAGAAATCAAAATGAAACCATTGATAAAATGGAAAATATTTTCCTGTATATTTAATTATTTCTTGTGTTACTATTCCACCTAAAAATGTTGAAATTGGAGAAATTTGATTTTGGGAAAATTTAATTACTTTTAATACGTAATTTTCATCTATTTCTTTTATTTTTTTTATTGTTTCTTTTTCTGGTAATAATTCTATTATTATTTTAATTAAATTTATTATTTCTTTTATATCATTATTGTTATTTAATGATGGAAGAGATTTATGAAAAGAATAATAATAATGTAATGATAATATTGTTATGTGTAATAATTCTTTTTTCTTTTCTTTTATGTTTAATGATTTATTCTTTGATTCTTTTAAAAAAGGATTTAATATACTTTCTTTAAGAGGAGAAAATTTTAATTTTTCTGGAATAAATTGTTCAAATATTATTCCACCTGAAATATACTCACCATAATCATTTGTATTTTCTATTGAAAAACTAGTTGAATTTATTATTTTAATTTTAACTGAATTTTCATTATTTAATTTTTCCATTCCTTTAATATTTTTAAATGAAAAATAATCAGATGATGTTTGATAAAGATTTTCATCTTCATTTTCTTTAATTGTTACAATATATTTTCCATCTTTTTTAATAATATTTTTAATATAAAATTTTTGTTCTTCTTTTCCTGTTTTATTATAAATAATATGTTCATCACCAAAATCATTAAAAATAAAACCACATAAACCAAAAGCACAAGAATAAATAAAACCTTTATTATTTTCTCTACAAATATTATTATATTCATATAAAATTTCTCTATCAATTAACTCTGTTATTATTAAAATATCATTTTCTAAAATTTGATTTTTAATTTCTGTTTTTTTTTCAATTAATGATATTTCAACATAAGGATTTAATTCAGATAATTTATTTAAACATGCTTTATCTCTTCTATTTATGTTTACATCTTCTTCAGTTATAAAAAAATTAGAAGATAAATCATTTATTGAACATAAATTATCATCAAACAAAGTGATTTTTTTTATTCCTGATAAAATTATATTTTTTGAAATTTCTATTCCAAGTCCTCTTAATCCAATAATAATAATTTTTAAATCTAAAATTTTTTTCATAGTATCAATACCATAAGTTTCAACTTGTCTAGAATATAAATTAGAATTAAAGTTTTTCATTTATTTTAAAATTATATATTAAAATTAATAAAGATTATGTTTTAGAATAAAATAATATTACATCATTTTTATCAATTGGATTTTCTTTATTTAATTCATAAAAAACAGTATCACTAAAATAATACCAATTATTATTTAATTCTTTACATTTTGCAATATAATGACCTGATTTAAAATTACCAGAATAACCAATTGAACAAACTAATTCATATATTTCATTTTTTCCTTTATTATTACTAAAGAAATTTTTTGTTTCAAAAGTTAATATATTATTTATATTTTTTATTGGTTGATCAAAAAATAATATTATGTAATATGGAAGAGAAAAAATTGTGGTTTTTGAATAAAAATTATTTTCTTTATTGCAATTTCCACATTTGATTTTATTCTTTATTATTTTTTGTTCTTGGTATTCTTGAAACAAATCTTCAATAAAATTTTTATTTGAATTTGGAAGTTCTAACATATTATATATTTGAAAACTAGGCATCTTATTTTGACATTTTGAACATATCAATTCTTTTTTTAAAATTCCATAAAATAAATTTAAAAAAAAAGAATTATTTTCATCATATATTTTAGTTATTCTTTTAAAAGCTTTTTTCTCTCTTTCGTCATTTATACAAAATAATTGTTCATTAGAAGAACTTCCTAAATTTTTTAATTCTTTCATCATTTGATTTAAAAATAAAGTAATAAATTCATTTGCATCTTCTTGATAATCATATTTATATTTATTTTCTATTTTACTTAAATATTCTTTAATTTCTTTTGGATCAAGTTGTTTTTTTCCTTCATCAATTTGATTCAATAAATTTAAGTATTTATATGTTAACATATAATTTTTGAAAATGTTAGATTTATATTCTTTTATTTTTTCATTAAAATATTTTAAATGCAAAAAAGCTTGAAGACTTGAGTTTAAATAACAATTAAATTTTGGATTAATTAATCCAAATAGTTTTATCTTTTCTTTTTCATATTTTTCTTCTTGTCCTTCTTTTTTATTATTTTCATTATTTCCTTTTATAAAATTGTGGTTGATTTTATTTGGTTTATTTTTTTCCCAATTATCTTTGAAGGATGAGTATTTAACTTTTTGAAATTTAATGGGAGGAATTTTTTTTTTTTCATTTTTATTTTTTATTAATTATAATCAATGATATTAAGTCATCGATTAATTTATAAAAAATATATCATTATAATTATAAATAATATATTGATTCCCTAAACAACTATCCTCTTCAGTTCATAAAACTATATCAAAAAATAAGAAAAACAAAAATACAAAAACCTAATTTATTTACAAGTTCAAAAAAAACTCAAAAAAACAATTAAAAAAAAACAAAAATAAAAGACAATAAAATCAATCAAAAATTATCCTAAATTGAAAAAAAAAAATTAAAAAATAATGGGCTCATGCGAAACAAGTGATGTGAAAGAAATAAACCCAGATGATGCAGATACATATAACCACAATAGTGAAGATAAATCATTATCAGAATCAATGAAAAAAACAATAGAAAGTCAAAAAGCAGAATTTCCAGACATGAAAGAATGGAAAGGAAATAGATATATGGGAGTAGGAATTAAGAAGATGAAAGGATACAAATGTAAATTACCAATAGATAAATTAAATGAGAAAAGACAAAAATTTTGGGATTTAAGAAATCAAAAATCGAAAAATAATCCAAATTATAAAATATGGAGAATAATAAATCAAGCTTGTGTTTATGATGAATATAGAGCAAATATGTTATTACAAGAATGTCAATTAACTACTGCAAAAGGTTGCATTAATCATATTATTGATAAGAAAGGGAATCATTATATTATTCCTAATTATTGTATTAATGATCCTTTCTTTGAAAAAAATTTTAAAGTAGAAGATAATGTTGAACAAGAAAATATCGATATTACTCTTTTTGATGCTTCTTCTAATCAAAATTTTAATTTTAATGTTTCTAATTTGTTAACTGGAGAAGAATTTAAAAAAATTATTATGAAAAAACTGAAAATTCCAAAAAACTTCAAAATAAGACTTTTTTATTCTGGAATGGAAATTAAGGATGCTCAGTTTTTGTATCAACATAAAATTAAAAAAGATTATAAAATTCAAATTATGAAATTACCAATTATTGAAGGTGATGAAAAAAAATAATTATTTTTTTTATTTATTTACTTTTTTTTCTGTTTTTGGGTTTTGTTATATTTATTTTTGGTTTTTGATTTTTTAGTCTTTTTTTTTTTTTGATTTTTGATTTTCCTTTTTGGGAAATAATTTTTTATAAATTTTTGAATTAATTATTTTAATTATTGTTTTATTTTTTTAAATTTAATTTGATGTCTGAAATTTATAAAGTTCTTACAAATATTTTTATAATGATTTCTCATTATGAAGATGAAATTGAACAAATTAGAATTCAGTTAAATACACAACCTAATTTTGATTTAATAGAATTATATAGTATGATTGGAAAAAATAAACCAATTACAGCAGAAAATTTATTTCAATTTTATTTTGAATATTATAATGGTATTGATATTAATAAAGAAGAATTATTAAATTATTTATCAAAAATAATATTTTTTTATGACGAAGATAAAAACAATGAATTATCTTATAGTGAATTTATTTCTTTTGTTTTAAGTCAAACTAAATATAATTTAAGAAGAAAAATTCATAATAATATTAATTTAGAAAATAAAAGTTTATCAAAAGATATAATTTATATTTTTAATACATTAGTTGAAAAAGAAATTGAAATGATTCAAAGTTTAGAAAATTTTGAAAGGAAATTATATTCAATTAAAGATTATAATCCAAATATAATTTTTAATCAAATTAAAAGTAATAATTATATAACTCCAGCTTCAATTATAAAAGTTTTAGATAGTCAAGGAATTAAAAATTCTAATAATGAAATTCAAAGAATTATGAAAAGATTTGATATAAATGGTAATTGTAGAATTGAATTAAATGACTTTATAACTATAATGAATTTTGCAAAAAATAATAAATTTAAATTAAGTAATAATTTAAATTATCCTAAAACTTCAAGAGAATATATTAAGAATAATTATAATTTAAATTATAGTAATGATTTTTTTTTTAATAAACCTTCTCAAACTAATATAAATTTAAATTATAATCTTATTGATAATGAGAATAAATTTAATATTGGAAATGGAAATAATAAAAAAATTAAAAGATCTAATTCTATGGGAGATATTTTAGATAGTTATAAAATCAATCATCTTGGATTTAATAGACAAAGAAAAAATATTTTAGAAAATTATTTTAATGAAAATAATTTCAGAAAAAGTAGAATAAAAAGACATAATAGTTTAGATAATTCAGAAAATAAACAGCAAAATTATTTAATTAATTCAAATTATCAAAAAGAAATTAAAAATAATAATTCTAATTATCAATTGAATGAAACATATAAAAAAAATAAAATAACAAATTTAAATGATTTTTCTGAAAAAACTAAAAAAATAATATTTCAAAATATTACAAATAAATCAATAAATATATCAAATTACCAAAATGAAAACAACAATAAAAATTTATTAAATTTAAATGAATCAATATCAACAAATTATATATATAATAATCAAAAAAAAATAGATATATCAATGTTAATAACAGGATATATTAAAGTAGTAATTTCAATGGAATTTGAAATAGAGAAAAAAAAAATAGAATTATTAAAAAGAGAAGATTTCTCAATTAAAGGTTTATATAAATTATTTGAATCACAAACTTATCCAAATAAAATAACAATAAGTTCATTTAATAGAGTTTTAACTTTATTTGGAAAAGAATTAACTTCAAGAGAATTATTTTTATTATTTAAAAGATTTGATATTGGCCAAAAAGGTTATTTAATATATGAAGATTTTTTTAATATTTTTATTCCTTTTGAAAAAAGAATTAGAGATTCTGTTATTTTAAATTATATTGTTCCAAAAGAAATTTCTAAAAAAACTTTAATTAAAATGATTGAAATTATTGAATGTATTATTGAATTTGAAATTCAATTAGAAAAAATGAGATATGAAATGAATGCTTCTGAAAATGATATTATTGATTATTTTCATTTAATTGATAAAAACAATAATGGTTTTATATATTATGATGATATACTATTTTTTTTATTAAATTATTTAGAAGATAACATTGAAAATAGAATTGGTATAGATCTCTTTTTTCTTAGACTTGATAAAAAAAGAAATGATAAAATTATATTTAAAGAATTATATGATGAACTAAAACATTAAAATAAAACCAACCAAATTAAAAAATATCTATATGAATAAACTAATATAATTATTTTTATAAATAATAATAAAAAAGGATATTTAAAATAAAATTAATCATATTCTTATAATGAAAAAAAAAAGGTTTTTAAAATTAAATTATAAAAGATGTTATTCATTAGTAATAGCTTTCATCATATCTTTATATTCTTCAAAAGTAATTTCATCATCGCCATCTTTATCAACTTCTTTAATAATATTATTAAATTCTTCAGCAGAAAATCCTTTAAATTTTTTAAAAACAATTTGTAAATCACTTAAAGTGATTAATCCACTTTTATTTTTATCAAAAAACTCAAAACTTTCTTTTAAATTTTTATCATTAACAATTAAATTTTTATCAATAGCAGCAGTAATAAATTCAGAATAATCAATATTTCCAGATCTATCATAATCAATATGGTTAAATAAATCTTTTAAATATTTTTCATCAATTTCTTTTCCTGTTTTTTCTATTATTTCTTTAAAATTTTTGACAAATTCTTTTTGTTGAACTTTACCATCATTATCAATATCAATTTGACAAAATAAATTTGTTGCTGTTTCAATTTCTTCGTTTTTTAAATTTCTTGTTAAATAAGAAAAACATAATTTTTGTAATGTTTTCTTTGGTTTATAATTGAAAATATTATTTATTATTTTTTCTATTTTATCATAGGGGACAAAAGTTAATTTTTCTTTAATATTTAATTTTTTGAACCAATTATGTTCTAAGGCTTTTTGAGCAGAAATTCTATTTTTATTTCTATTTAATAATTCTTTAAGAAAATTAATACAATCTTTACTTAATTTATTTAAAGGTTGAACATCATAATCAATATTTCCAATTTCAATAAGAGCTTTTAATTTTAGTAAATCTTTATTTTCAAAAGGGAAAATTCCAGTTAATAAAGTATACATAATAATTCCAACAGACCAAATATCTCTTGTTTCTGTATATTTACCTTCTAAAACTTCAGGAGCAGTATATTTTAAATTTCCAAATGAATCTCCCATGTCAACTCCTTTTATCATTTTAGATGAAGATGAAAAATCAATAATTTTAATATGAATAAAATTATCTTTTGAATCTTCAATTAATATATTTTGCATTGTTAAATTTCTATGTATTATTTTATTTGAATGACAAAATGATAAAGCAGATAATATTTGAAATATTATTATTGCTGTTTGTAATTCATTAAATTTTTTTTCTTTAAGTAATCTATCATATAAATTTCCTCCTTTAACATATTCATTAACTAAACAAATATATTTAGGAGAATCATAAAATTCATATAATTTAACAATATAAGGATTATCAGTTTCTTCAAGTAAATCAATTTCTTTTAATAATTCTTGAGTTTTATTTAAAGTTTTTTCATTTTTTTGAATAACTTTAAAAGCTCTTTTTTCACCATTAGACTTTAAAGTTGCTTTATAAACTAAAGAACCATTGTCTCCTTTTCCTATTAATTCCTCTATATTATATTTATCTATTGGATTTCCACTTCCTTTTCCTATTAAAACTGAATCTTGAAAAAATAATAAGGATTCTATTGTTTTTGATTTATTGTTCATTGAATTTTTTAATGTTTTTTCATCATACATTTTTGAAAAGGATTCTCTTAGTTCAGATGCTGTTATTCCTCCTATTTCTTCTTTTTCTTGTTGTGGACAACATATTTCTAAGTATGTTCCCATTTTTATTTTTAAATTTTAAAAATTTTTTTTTATTTTTTTATGTGAAATTTTATTTATATAAAGTAAAAAAAACTCTAACGTACTTTTATATATTTTAATCATTGAATATTTGAATTCTTTTTACAATATCATTTGTTGAAGGACTTAATGCTTTTTTTTCTAGATATTTAATACTAGGAAATTTATTTCTAGAATTAATATTTTCAGAATTTTTTTCTTTAAAATTAACCATAACTGCATTTCTTTTTTCTTCAAAAGTATTTTCATTAAAATTTCTTTTATAAGAAGTTCCCAAACTATTATCTAAAAGACCAGGATATTGTAAAGAAATAATTTTAGCTTGTTTATTTTGAGATTGATTATTAGAATTAGAATTTTCTATAAAATTAGAATTAAATCTTTTATGTGTTTTTTTATTGAATAAAGGACTATTTAATATTATATTTGAAAATTTAGTATCTGCATTATTTTCATTTGATTTTATCACATTTGTTTTAAAATTTTTTGTCGATGATGATATTAAAATCATTTTTTTTATATTTTTTTTCGTAAAACCTGAATCAATTGTATTAAAATTTTGTTTTTCTTCTTCATTTTTAATTCTTATTATATCTTCTTTTTTTTCTTTATTTCTTGTTATTTCTTTTTTTTTTATTTCTGAATTATTTATTTTAATTTCTTTTAACATATTATTATTAAATTTTACAATTGTATTATTATTTTTTTCAGAAGGAGAAATTATTTTCTGTTCATTTATAATTATTTTATTTCTATTTTCTTCTTCTTCTTCTTCTTCTTTATTTTTTTGTTCTAATTCTTCATTTAAATTATTATTATTATTTTCTTCTATTTCTTCTCTTTCACCAGTATAAACATCATAATTTAAATCTAATGGTTTATCAAAATTAATTTCTTCTTTTTTCTTTTTTTTAAATTCTATTTTTTGAACTAAAGTATTAATTTCTTTTTTTTTAATACCATCAAAATCAACTAAATTTTTTCTAAATCTAACATCTTTAATAAATTCAATTAATTCAATAAATCTTTTTTTTATTTTTCCATATTCAATTTTAAACTCATTAACATTATTAACAACTTCATTAAATTTCTTTTCAATTAATTGAATTTCATTTTTAAACTTTTGATTTAAATCAATTTTTAATTTAAAAACATTTTCAATTTCAGTATTAATTTCAATAATTTTACTATTAAAATCATTTGAAACTTTATTATTTTCTATTCTAACATTCTGAATTTTTTCATTTAAATTTTCAATTTCAAATGACAAAATTTTTTTAATTTCTTCTTTAGCTTCATTAACATATTGAATTTGTTGATTAGAATATTGATTTAAAGATAAAGTAAATTGACTAATTAAACTATCTAATTTATTTTTATAACTTTTAATATCTAATTCTGATTTATCTTTATATTTATTTAAAGCTGACATTTCTTTAATATTATTTTCTAAATATTCTCTTATTGAATGATATTTACAATAATCTCCTATAAATCCAGGAACTGTTAAATTATCTATTAAAAATTTATCATATTTTAATTTCATGCTTTCTATATCTTTACTTACTGATGTTAATTTTATATCTTGTGTCATTAATATATCTTTTGTTTTGCTCTCAAATTTTAATAAATTATCTATTTTTTCTATTTTTATTCTATTTTCCTCATTTTTTTCCACAAAATGTTCAAATTTTGTGTTTGTTGATTTTATTTTGTTTTCCATTTCTTCAAATTTATTTTTATTTTCTGAAGATACTAATTCTATTTTTGAGTTTAAACGGTTTTCTAATTTTTTAATTTTTCCCAAAAGCTCATTTTCTAATCTTCTTATGTCTTCAGCCATTAAAAAAATTAAAATTTTTTTTTTACTTGAACTAAAAAAATAAAAATTAAAAAACTAAAAATTAAACTCAAAAAAAAATAAAGAAAATAAAAGGAAAAAATAATAATAAAAAAATTTAATATTCTTAAAAAAAATTATAATTTAACAGTAAATGGGATGTGTATGTGAGAAAACAAATTTAGAAGAAGACAAAAATGAATTTGTAGACATAATAAAATATGCTCCTCAAGATATTGATTTTTCATTAGAAACAAAAAATCAAAACAATTATTCTTCTTTTTTTCAATCTCTCCGAAAAATAGAAACAACAAATTTAATAGAAAGTATAAATACAACAGAAGAAATAAATTTAAAAACAAAAACTAATAAAAAAGAAATAAAAAAAGAAGAAGAAGAAGAAGAAGAAAAATTATCAAAAATAAATAGTTTAGAAATAAAAGAAATAGATGAAATAGAGAAAACAGATTATCCTGAAAAAATATTATCAATAATAAATTTAATAAGAACAAATCCAAAAATATATGCAAAGAAAATAGAATATGCAGTTAAATATATAATATTAGAAAAAAAGACTATAACAGATAAAAAAACAGGAGAAAAAATTATTATATTAAAACCATATTTTAAAAAAAAAGTAAAAGTAGAATTAAATAAAGGAGAAAATGCTTTTTATGAAGCATCAAAAAGATTAAAAGAAATGAAGTCAATTCCTCCTTTAAAAATGGATGATACATTAAAAATAAATTTACCTAATAATATTAAAGAATTATATGATAATAATTATTTAATTAAACAAGCTGAGAAAGTTAAGAAAAGAAGTTCTCTTGAAATATTTTATAAAGATTTAATTAAATATCCAATTATTTCTGCTTTGTTAATGATTGTTGATGATAATTCTAAAAATGATTATAATAAAAGAAATACTTTGTTAAATCCTGATTTAAAATTTGTTGGAATTAATTGTAAATTTATTGGAAAAACTTTTGTTGCTTATTTTGGGTTTTCTAAATAAAATTTTTTTTATCAAATTTTTTTTTTTTATTTTATTTTATAATTATATATGGTATATTATAAATTTAAATGGTTTAATTATTTTTTTAATTTAATTAAACATTTAATTTTTTTTATTTTATTATTTTTCTTAAATTATATCATCTAAATTTGATTTTGTTTTTTTATTGTTCTTTCAGTTATTGCTTCATTATTTTTTTTTATATTTTGAATATTATTAATTTCTTTATATTTATTCAATGATAATGAATTACGATTATATGATTCTTCAAATTTACTTCTTTCTAATTTAATAAGAGTATTTTTTTTAAAAATATCACTTTGATTTCTTACAAAAAATTTTTTCTTATTTTTCTTCTTTTTTATAATGTAATTTTCAATTTCATTAATATTTTGAATAATATTTCCTACTTTTTCTTTTATAAAAGAATCACTATATGATTCATTAGGAATATTTTTAATTAAAAATTCTATTTTTTCAATTAAATCATTATTTAAATAATATTTATTATAATCATTTTTTTCATTTTTATATAAATTATTAGTACTATTTCTTTTTTGAAGAATAGTTTTAACAATATTTTTTTTTTGAATTTGTTTTTTTTCTTCTTCAAAATTATTTTTATTTTCTTTAAAATGAGGAGTTTCTCTTAAAAATTTTTCATGATCTTTTTCATTATAAGATTCACAACCTGCAAAAGTAATAAATTTTTTTTGATTTTTTTGATTTTTAAAAGAATTTTCATATGATAATACTTCTTTATAATTAATTATTGAATTATTATTTCTTGATTTATAACCTTTAAAGGTTGAATTCATAAATATTTCATTATTATTTTCTTTGTTTTCTATTATTGGAAGAGATTCTTTTGTTTGAATGTTTTTATTGTTATTTAAATATTTCTTTTTATCATTTGGAATAAAAAAATCTTCTGGGAAAAAATTTTTATTTTTTATATTTGTTTTATCTAATATTAAAAGATTACTTTTATGAAAATTTTTAATATTATTTCTTACTTTGTTATATTTGATTGTTTTATTATATTTTTTATTCCTTTATTTTTTGTTTGAATTTTATTATAATTCATTTTTATAATTTTATTTACGTTGAATTTGAAATCATATTTAAATTAAAAATAATAAATTTTTTAAAAATAAATAAAAATAAAATATATTAATTTTCTTCTTTATCATTATTTGTTAAATATAAATCTGAAAATTTTGCTTCTTCTGTTTCATTATTAGAAAAGATAGAAATTAAATAATTTAATTTTTCTTTTAAATCTGAAATTTGAGAAATAATAAAATCAATTGTTTTTAATTTTTCAGAATGAACAGAAACTTGTTTAATTATATTTATATTATCATTTTGAATTTGTCTAAAATTTTCTTTCATTTCATTAATTGTAAATTCATTTTCTTCTGTAATTTTATTTAAATCTTGAATTAAATTTAAAACTTCTTCTAATTTATTTTCTGAATGAATATTTATTGAATTAAATTTTTCTTGTATTATTTCATTTAAAATTTCATTATTTTGAATAAAATTTTCATATTCTTTTATTTTATTATCATTTTCTTCTGTTTTCATTTTTTGAGAAGATTTTAAAAATTGATCATTTTCATTTTCTATTCTTTGATTTATTGTTTCTAAAATTAAATTTAATTCATTTAATTTTGATTTATTATCTTTTTGAATTTTATCTATTTTTTTTTCTAAAATTTCTATTTTGGAATTTATAATTGAAAATGTTTCATTATTTGATAAAATAATATTATTTTCTCTTTCTTCTTCTCTTAATTTTAACATTTCTTCATAAAATTTTAACATTTTTTCTAAAGTATTTACTCTATTTTCTAAGTTACTTATTCTTAATTCTGTTGAAATTTTATTGTTATTATTGTTATTTAGTTCCATTAAATTTATATTCTCATCTTCTTCTAAATTATATTTACTATTGTCCATTTTAATTAAAATAATAAATAAGAATATTAAAAAAGAATTTGTATAATTTTCATAATTTTAAATTTAAATTTAAATATTTGAAAAAAAATTATATTGAAATTAAAGATTTAATATCTGAACATAATAATTTGAATGTATAATAATCTAAATTACCTTTATTTAATACTAATATTATATATGCTATTTCAATTGATTCACAATTTTTTTTATTTAATTTAATATTTGATTTTGAAGATAAATAAAATAATTTTATCATATGATCATTAGATTTTAAATATGTATTATTAATATATTCTATTTCTTTATTTGACAATTTATTATTTTTCATTTCTTTTGAAAAAATTTTTTTGATTTTATTTTCATCTAATTTAGTTTTAATATTATCAAATAATTTTTTAAAAGTATAATTTTTATCAATAATTAAACTATATTTTTTATCTTCTTTTAAAAAATGACTTACATTTTCAACATTAATATTTATAGAAATATTAAAATTATCTTTACTTTCAATAGGAATTAAATTAACACTTTTAAAAAGTTTATATATATAACTTTCAAAAAATCTAAAACAAAAATGAGGAAAAATCATTTTATTAATATTATTAAGATAAAAAGAATAACTTTTTCCTTTTTTACTTACTTTAATAAATAAATCATCTATATCTTCTTTATTTTCATTTTTTTTAAATAAATCTTCATATTCTTCAATTATTTTATTTTCTCCATTTTCAAAATAAATTTTACTAAATTCTATTAATTTATTTTCTAATATATTTTCAATTATATTTTTTATCACAAAACTTCCAAAAGTTGATTTAATATTTATATTTCTTTTATTAAAAGTTTTAATTATAACATTTGTATTATTATATATTTTTTCATAATTAGAATTTTTTTGTGTGTTAAAATAAGTATCATTATTTAAATTAATTGTTTTTGAAAATTTATTTTTATTTGGTTTATCAATAAATAATTGAGAATCTGAATAAATAGAAAAATTCTTTTCTATTATTTTTTCAATAAAATTTAAATTTATTTTACTTATATCATTATTAAAACATTTATCTTCATATAAAGTCATTTTTAAAAATCCTGTATTAATATCTATAGAACACCAACTTTCTAAGTTATTTCTATCAACTTCATGAAGTTTATTATCCAAAGTTTTAAAAGATGATTTTTTACTATTTTTATCTCTTTTCATTCTTAATAAATTTATTACTTCACCTTTATCTTCATTACTTTGATATTTTAAAATAACATAAATTTTATTATTCATTAATTTAAATTCTGAAATTTCATCTTTTGTAATATCACAAATTTTTTTATATTCATTTTCTTTATTTAATTTAATTTTTCCAATAAAAGAATCTGAATAAATATTATTTTCTTTTTTTTCTAATAAATCATAAAGATATAATTTTCCATTTCTACAAGAAGAAATAATTTGATTTTCTTCTTCATTCATTTGAATATCTAAAACAGAATCATTAATATTATCAAATAATGCAAAATTTTTTAAATCAAAATCATTAATGAAAATATCACCATCAATACTTCCAGTAATCATTTTATTAAAATACTTATTAATATATAAACTACAAACACCGCTTTTATGATAATCAAAATTATAAATAAATTTTTGTTTAGATACATCCCAAAATTTAATCGTTTTATCACTACTTATTGAAATTAAATGTTTTCCATCTGGTGAAATTTTTAAATTTCTAATTATATCATTATGACCATGTAAAGTAAATATTTCTTTATTTGTTTTTAAATCTAATAATATTATTTTATTTTCATTATATAATGAAACTGCTAAAATATTTTCATTTTCACATAAATCTAAAGAATAAATTGAACTTTCATTTGAAAAAATTTCATTTTTACTTATTTTAATATTATCAAAATTTAAACTATATATTTTTCCATCATAACCTGAAGAATATAATAATTTAGTATTTTCATTAAATTGTAAACATGAAATATAATCATTATGAAAATTAGGATAATTACATTTTGGAAATATTGTTTTATCTTTTAATATTTCTTTATTTTCATTTAGGAAATTTAAATCCCAAATACATATTGATTGATCATTTGATGATGAAATTAAGATATTTTGTTTTTTATATAATGTTAAACTAGTTATCCAATTTGAATGATGCTCAAAATTTGATATTAAATTCAAATTATTTGAATTGTCATTTATCCACAATTTTATTATTGAATCACAACTTCCTGTAAAAAATAAATTATTATTTGAATTTAGGAAAATGTTTTTATTTTTTTTTTCTTTTTGATTATATTCTCCTTTAAATTTATAATCATAATATAAAATTTTATTCACTGCTTTATGATGACAAATTTCATTTTTATATCTAAACATAATACTAATATAATCTTTAATAACTTCTTGTTTTTCTCTTCCTTCCATTAAAAAAAATTAAAAAAAAAATAAAAAAAAAATATAATTTAAACCCAAAATTTAAATAAAAAAAAGAAAAAAAATGAAAAAATCAGAAAAAGATGAATATAATAAAACATATGGAATATTTAAATATAAAAAGCCGTTACCAAAAGATTTAATAAGTGCAATGGGATTAGAAGGAGAATCAGTAATATTTAAAAAAATGATAATGTCAGAATACACTCGTTTCTACGATGAAATAAAGACTCCAGAAGAAGGAGATTGGTTAATGACACATAAAGAATATGGACAAACATATAAAGAATATATTCTTTCAGGATGTATTCAAGTAGATTCAAATCATGATGTAATATATATTGCTCCTTTATCTTTTTCATCAAATGATATTATGGATCAAGATTTTATAACAAATATTTTTTTTCTTTGTGAATCTTATTTTAATGGAATGAAAATTAGGTTAATTGAAATTTCTTCTAATTTTAATGGTGTTGATGTTAAAACTGATGAAGATAAAAAAATGCAAATTAACAGTGAACAATTAATGAATATTTTAAGTAATGAATTACCTAATGATGCTTTTTGTTTAATTGGTTTAATTGATACTGATTTATATCAAGAATCAATTAATAAAAATGGTAAAATAATATTTAAACCTACTTATGGTAGTAAAAGTATTTCTAAAAGAACTTCTATATTTTCTTTTGCAAGATATGATCCTTATTTTAATAAAAATAGAAATAATTTATCTAAAGAAAGAAAAATGAAAATTTATATGTTATTATTAAAAAGAGTTTGTAAAGCTATTATTAAAGAAATTTGTCATATGTTTGGAATGAAAAATTGTATTTTTTTTTCTTGTTTAATGAATGGTAATGCTTCTTTATATGAATTTGATAATAAACCTATTGAACTTTGTCCTATTTGCTTAAGGAAATTAATCACTAATATTAATTGTAAAGGTAAAGATATTTCCAATTCAAGAATGAAAAATCCTAATGCTGTTTTTGATAGGTTTGTTAAATTAAGAGATACTCTTCAAGAAAATTTCTATGGAATGTTTGAAAATGAAGTTAGTTGGTTAGATGCTAGGATTGAATATTTAAAAAATGAGTTATAAAAATATTTTTTTTTGAATATTTTTTAATTTTTTTAAATTTATAATGAGACTTTTAATCATATTTTTTTTTGAATAGGATAAAAGAATATATTTAAAATAATAAATTAAAATATATAAGAAGAAAAAAAAAAAATAGCTGCAGGAAAAATAGAAGAAAGAAAAATATCAGATAGAATAAAAATATATTCAGAAATCGAGAATATAGAAAAAGCAAAAATTGAATTTGAAAATATTGAAATATATTTACAAATAGCAGAAACATATACAAATAAATATAAATGGGGTGATTATAATTTATTAATTTTAGGATTTTTGCATAAAAAGCAAATAAAATTCCAAATATAAAAATATATACTTTAAATAATTAAAAACTATTTATTTTCATTTCTTTTATTTGATGTGATTTTTTTTTATTTTGAATAATGAGGAAAGAATTTGAAAAAGAAAAAATTTTACTTATGTAAATTAGAAAATAATAAATTAAAAAATAAAAATAAAAGTATAGAAAATAAGTTCATAGAATTTTTTCTGATTATAATTTTTAGAAAAATCAATTATGTTATTTTAATATTTTGTTTAAGTTTATTATAAAAACTTTTTTTTATATTTCTTATTATAATAATCAAAATTTTGAAAATCAAAACTTGTTTATAATTTAAAAATAAATTATAATAAAAAATATTTACTTATCTTTTTTTCCTTTTTCCTTTTCTTTTTCTTCTCTTTTTTCATTTTTTCTTTTTTCCTTTTCTTCTCTTTTTTCTTTTTTTCTTTTTTCTTTTTCTTCTCTTTTTTCATTTTTCCTTTTTTCTTTTTCTTCTCTTTTTTCTTTTTTTCTTTTTTCTTTTTCTTCTTTACTTAATTTTTTATCTTTTTCATCTTCAGAATCAGAAGAATCAGAACTTGAACTAGAACTAGAAGAACTACTATTTTTTTTTTCTTTTTTTCTTTTTTCTTTTTTTAATTTTTTCTTTTGTTCTTTAATACATTTACATGTTTTTTTTTTTCCTTCTTTTTCAACTTCTCCTGTGCCTTTACATTTATCACAATCTAATTTTGGACTTATTTTTTCTTCTAATAATTCCTCTTTTTTTTCTGGAGTTTCCATTTCAATTATTTGTTTTACTTTGTTTTTTCTTTAAATAATTTTTTTTGGAGATTCGTTTTAATAATATTTTTTTTAAATTATCGAATTAATTTTAATTTAAGTTTATTGTTTAATGAATGATAAAAATGATTGTATTATTAATAATGGAAAAGATGAAATTAAAGAGAGATTTTTACTTGATTATCAAAGAAAAATAGAAAAATTAAATAGATTATATAAAATTGATTCAGATAATAATTTTATTATTAAACCACGTCCAGGTTTTATTTATTTACAAGAAATTGTTGGAGATACACTTTCTAAAAATATTATTGTTCCTGATAATACTCGTAAAATACAAAAAGAAACTTTTATTCCTAAAGATAAAATTTCTGTTCCTTTTTCAGAACCAAAGAAAAGGTATTTTGCAAGAAAATCAAATATTAAATATGATATAATTGAAGAATATTAATTAATCAAATACTATGTAAATAATCAAAAATTTAAAAAATAAAAAAATAATTAAATTACAATTTGAATTAATAGTTAAAAGTAAAAAAAAAAATCTTAAAAATAAATTAATAAACAAACTCATAAAATAATAATAAAAAAAATTAAAATTATCGAAAACTAAAATCAAATTTTAATTTTTATTTTCTAAATCAATCCTATCATTATATTTTTCCTCTTTATCATCCTTTTGATTATTACTATATTTGAAAAAAATCATTTAAATATCATAAACAAGAAGAAGCTAATAGATTACCTCAGAAAGTCCACATAAGATTATTAATACAATAAGAAGCTCCTTTTAATATTATGGAAACATAATTACAGATAATTCCTATTAAAGAAAAAAAATAAATAAATACATATAAAATCTATTTAATAAAATTATTCAATATCATTATCTTTGCTATTCTAATAAATCTTATTCCAATTGATCAACTAATTTAACTTTTCCTCTTATACTTATTATTATTTGGAAATATTTGTATAATTAAATTCTTTTTTTAGGATTGAAATAAATAAAATAATTTTGAATAACGAAGAAGAACAATTATTTTATCAAATTATATTTTATTAGAAAAAAATATTATAATGATAATATATTAATGTACTTTTTTTTTATTATCATTAAGTATTTTATATAATTTTTTAAATCTTTTATTATTATAATAAATATTCTTTAATTTTTCATTAAATTGTTTATGTCCAGTTACTTTAAAATCACTTACAGTAGAAAAATCAATAGAATTATAAAATTTTTTATCATTAAGTCTTTTTTTAGTTTTATTAAGTTGATTATCAGAAAAATTCATTTCTTGAATATTTACTTTTTTTTTAGTTTTCTTTTCATTATTTGAACTGAAATGAATTCTATATGAATTAATTTCATTATCATTATTTGAAGGAATAAAATATTTTAATGTATTATATTTTCTTTCAAAATCATCATAAATTAGAGGATTAAAAAGTCTTCCATTAAATATATCATTATTATTCCATAATAAATTGATTTTATGTTTTAAATCTAATTTAACTAATTTTTTATTATCATTCTCTATTTTTTTTCTCATCATTTTTTCAAAAAAAGTACTTTGTTTTTTTGAATTAAAACTATCATTTAAATTATTATTATTATGATAAAAATTATTAGTAGTTTTATTGGGTGAATGATAATTAGTTTGGGTAGATTGATCTCTCATTAATAAATCAATAGCCAAATTATCATCTAAAGGTTTATTCTCTGAAATATAAATAGAATGATTTTCATCTTTTTTTTCAAAAATATTATTTTCACTTAAAATTGGAAGAATTCTTATAGTTTTTTTTTTTTTATATTTTCTTCCTTTTGGTTCATTATTTTTCAATTTAACAATACAATTTTTTTTTGAATATTTGAATTTTTCAAAATTTTTTCCTTTTGAATTGAGTAAATTATCGTACTTTAATTTATTTTTGATGAAATTTAACCGAGCTTCTCTTTGTCTAAATAATAATCTAAGAAGAATATCACTTTTTATTTTTTGAATTTCTTCAGCTTTGACTAATATTTTTTTATCTAAATTTAATAACATTTTAAAGAAAGTAATATGAATTTCAAAAACAGTTGCTTCATTAGAATTACAAAATAAAGTATAAATATATTTATTTCCAATTCCACAATCACCTAAACCTAAAATATCATTTTCACCAAAAGATTCAAATTTAATATCTCTTTTAATACTATATTCTTTATATATTTCTAATCTATCTATTTCATTTTTATTTAAATTTCTCTTTAAAGAACTTTTTAATATTATATTATCTATTTCTTGTAAACTTTTCTTTGCTTTTGTTCCAAATTCACCATTTTTAACAAAATAAATTACATGATTATTATCAATAATTTCATTTTCTTTATATAAAATATCTTTATAATATAAATTTCTTCTTTTGAAAAAATTAGAGAAATTTTTCATAAAAATACTTTTATTGCCATATTTAAAAATATCTAATTTTAATAGAAAATCAAGAGCATGTTTCCTACTTTTTTCAATAATATTTCTTAAAATATCATTATATAAATATTTATCTAAAATAGCTAAATGAGTGTCATTATTAGAAATAACTGTTTCAATTCTTTTATTATCATCATTAGTAAAAGATTGATCAGTCATCATTTCACCAAATTGTTCTCCTTCTTTAATACTTTCAGCAAGGAAATAATTAGAAATAACAACTGATTTTCTTTTTAAATTCAATATATTATTATTATCTTTTTGATATATTGGCTTTATTCTATTTATATATTCTTGAGATGATATATTATTTACTATTTGCTTATTTATTGATGGAGGCTTATTCATTATTATTATTGCATTTTCTACTTCATTTTGTAAATCTAATGATAAACGAATCTCATCTTCATTTTCAAAAGGTAAAAAATCACCAAAATTTATTTTTTTACTTCTTAATTTTTTAGGGGAATTAAATATACTTCCTCTTTTTATTATATTATTATTATCTGAACTTCCTTTACTTAATATACTAAATCTTCGTGGGGAGTTTGCGTTTATATAATTTAATTCTCTTTCTTTTTGTTCTTTTTCTTGCAGTTCAATTAATCTTCTTGCATTATTTATTTCTCTTGCAGTTACATAAGCTCTTCTTATCCAAGTGTCAAAATTTTTTTCATTCATTGGAAAAGAATCCATATTTTTATTAATAGTCTTTGTTAATAAAACAAATTCATTATATTTCCTTAAATTTATTAAATATAAATAATATTCATTTTCTGTTAACATTATAGTTTCTTCATTTGGAACTAATAAATCCACTTTTCCTTGTAAAATAACATAAAAATTTTCTGCTTGATCATCATATCTATAAATTAAATTATTTTTAGGGTAATATTCATATTTCATTGAAAAAGATAATTTTGATATTAAATCTCTTGTATGTTCTTTTTCTACTTCTTTTATTCTTCTTGAAAATGGATTTAAATTGTATAATAATTCTATTACATATTCATTATCACTTATTGATCTTTCTGGATTTTTAAATATTTCAAATCCTTTTTTTTGAATTTGTTCTGGGGAAAAATGATTCATCATTAAAAATATATTTTCTTTACCAAATATTTGCTTTCTTTTTGTTGTTTTATGTTTAAAATCTTTTCTTATTAATGTTGTTAACTTTTTTTTAGGTTCTTTTTCATCATCTGAATCTGGTTTATTATCTTTTCCTCCTTCTATTTCCTCTTCTGATAATCTATGAGTTCTTATAAATTTTAATACTGAATTTTCCATTTTATTTTTTTTTCTATTTAAAAAAAAGAAAAAAAACTTCAAAGAAAATTTAAACAAATAAATTATTAAAAATTAAAAAAGATATATTAAAAACATTATAAAAATTATAGAAATTCCTTTTATGTAATTCTTTTTATGTACAAACTTTCAAAAATTCCAACAACAATCATAGCTCCTAAATTAATTAAAGAGAAAGAAGTAATATTAATTTTAAAAAAATTAGTAAGAGATAAAGTTCTATATTCTTATTTAGTAACAGAAATTAAATCATTAATAAGTAAATTAATATTGTCTTCAACTTTTATAAAAGAAGTTTCAACAGGTTTTAAATTCCTTAAAAATATCAGTATAATCTTGTGCTTGAATTCGGCTTAAAAATTCAATAATCAATTTGAATTTCTTTTTTTTATTTATTTTAATACAAATTTGATGATTTCTTTTTCTGTTGCAGTTAAAGATAATTTTTTTCATATTCATTTAATTTTGATATATTATTTTTATATTATTTTTTTTATGGACAAACACTTGTATTTTGTACTTTTTTGTTGATGTTATTATTCCAATTATTGGTAGTGTTTTTTCTGTTAAATATTCTCCAAAACAATATTTATTATTTGGTTCTTTTTTAAATGCAAAATTAAATTTTAAAATGATAATTTTAATGAAAAAAAATTAATTTTTTTATATATATGATTTTTTTATTTTTATATAATTTTCTTCTTTGGTTTTTATAAATGGGGGAGAAAGATAATCCAAATTTGTTTAATAAAACTATTTCATTAGCAAATTTATCAAATAAAAAAACAATTAAAGGGAAATTTGATTTATGTGCTTTAACATATAAGGGTAAATTAACAGAAATAATAGATGAATTTAACAAAAAGGAAAATTCAATAAGTCACAATACAGAAGTTATAAATAATTCATTTACAGAAGATGGAAGAAGAAGTCCATTACAAATATCATCATTTTTAAATTTTGCAAATATATTTTTATTTCTTTTAACATATGATGCAAATCATTTATATTGTGATGAAAATAATCAATCAACATGGCATATAATATGTTATAGAGGACATTCAAAATTGCTTTCTCTTTTATTAAATCATATAAGATATAAAATGAAATTAAGTAGTTTAACAAATATAGATTCAATCAAGAAAAAATTTGGTTTTTCTAAATTAGATATTGTGAAAGGAAAATTAAGTAGAGCAGTACATCAAAATGAAATAAATAAAAATAATTTTGAAAGATTACAAAAAGCTTTAAAAGATGAAGCAACAAGATTAATAAACGAATTTATAGAAATATTATATTCAGCATTAAAAGAACAAGATAAATTAGATAAACAAACTCCTCTTCATTTATCAGCAATATCAAAATTTCCATTATCATATAAAGTAATATATCAAATATTAGAATATAATTTTTTTACATATGATGAAACATGGGATGAATATTTACAAATATATCAAGATTTACAAGCTTTAGAAATAAAGGAAGAAAGAGTTTCTGATGATCCAAGAAGATGTATGAGATTAGAAAGAGAATTAATGACTTTATTAGGAGATCATTATATTAAAAAAGAATTAGAACCTTTGTTTAATAAATTATTAAAAAAAAAAATGAAAGAAATAATTAATATGAGTGATAATAATGGAAATAGTGTTCTACATATAAGTGCATTTAATGGTGATTTTAGAATAGTAAAAAAATTAGTATTTTATGGTGGTGATAAAACAAAAGAAAATGATCAAGGTCAATTACCTGTAGATTTATCAAAAGATAATTTTGTAAGGAAAGTATTAACAAATTTAAATACAGCAGCAAAGAATTCAGAATCAGAAAATATAAAAGAATTAGTAGATTTTGGTGAAGATATAAATGAGAAAAGATCAATATTTTCTCAAGCACCAATACATAAAATAATAGAAAATGATGATAAAAAAGGAAATAAATCACAAGTATTAAAAGAATTATTAGATATGGGAGCAGATCCAAATATAAAAGATTCAAATGGTTGGAGTGCATTACATTATGCATGTGATTTAGGTGATTTTGAATCAGTAAAGACATTAATAGAAACAAATGCGATCATAGATACTTATTCAAATAATCAGAGAATACCACTTCATTTAGCTTCATATAAGAATTATCCTAAAATAGTAGAATATTTACTTAAAAAAGGAAGTAATCCTAATTATAAAGATGAATTAGGATGTACTCCAATGCATTTAGCTGCTAAGGAAGGTTATACTGAATGTATTAAATATTTATTAAATTATAATGGTGATTTATATAGTGTAGATTTTAGAGGATGGAATATTTTACATTATGCTGCTTTTCATGGAAATAAAGATACTGTTAGATTTTTATGTATGTATGATGCTGATTTTGATAAATTAAAAAATACTAGAAATTCACAAAATAAATTACCGATTGAGATTGTTAGAGATCCTTCTGTTAAACAATATTTTATGACTATTTTCCAAGCTGCTAAAGAAGGAAATTTAGATATGACTAAAAATTTAATTAATAAAGATAATAGTAATTTAAATAAACAAACTACTTTTCTTAGAAATTCTGCTTTACATTTAGCTGTTCTTAATGCTCATTATTTAGAAGTTAAATTATTAATTGGAAAAGGTTGTAATATAGATTTAAGAAACAAAGATGAAATTGTTCCAAGTGAATATTCTCAATTAATGTTTAGAGCAATTAAAAAAATTTATGATGAAACTGAAGATAAAGAAAGAGAAACTATTGATTTAAGATTAATTGTTTCAGATGTTATTAAAAAAGAAATGGATGTTTTAAATGCTACTATTTGTGAAAGTAATAAAAAAATCAGAATTTGGACTGTTCATGATTTCACTGAAAAAATTCAAAAATTGTTTGGAAAAGATAAAAAAGAAGAAGAACAAAAAATTTCTGAGGATGATAAAATTAAAAGCGATAATAATGAAGAAAAGAAAGAGGAAGAAATTTAATTTGGGAAATTATTTTTGTTTAAATTTAAATGTCTTTTTTTTATTTAAATAAATTTTTTTTTGAAAAGAATTTTTTTATATCATAGCTTATCTTATTTTATTTTAGAATTATATAAAAAGAAAAGAAGTCTAAAATAATATGAATTAAATTTATTAAATAATAAATATTATATTTTTATAATAAATAATTATAAAAGAATGAATTTACAAAAGAAAAAATAAACTTAAATTTTGCCAAATTGTTTTTCAAAAATACCTTCAATATCATTTTCATTTTGAACTAACATTGTATAAGTATTAAAGAATAAATCTTTAATTTTATCAAACTGATAAGAAGTTTTAGAAATATTAATATTAGAAATAGGATCACTAAAAACAGGAACTTTAGAAAATTCTTGAGTGATAATATAAGGATTATTTTGATTAATATCAATAATAGTATTAGAATAATTAAAAACATAACCATAAAATCTTAATAAATCAAGTAATAATTCTCCTAAATTTAATTTATTACTATTATAATTATTATTACTTTTAAGTAACTTTATATTTGAAGCAACCATAATAAAAAGAGAATGTGAAGATAATCCTCCTTCAAAAACTCTATTTAAATGATTTTTATGAATTAATTTTTTTATTATTAAAGTTAATGGTTTAATTTCTGGATTTTTTTTCATAATAGTAGTATAATAATTTATTATATTTTTAGGATTTTCCAAATCAAAAGTTAAATCAACTTTAGTTTTAATATTATGTTGATTTATAACTAATTTTAATATAGGAACTGAAGTAGAAGTTATAGGAAATAAATTTTCAAATTTAGGATCATTAGATAAAAAATTATTTAATTCATTAACCAAATTTTCTTTATTTTTTTTTTTTGTTTCTTCAAGAAGATTAATTGAAATATCAATATCACTTGATTCTATTTCCATTCCTGTTGAATATGAACCATAAATATCTATTGAAATTTCACATTGAAAACATTCTTTTATTTTTTGACATAAATATAATATATTATTACATTTTAAATCTTTTATTGATATTAAGGAATTGGTCATTTGAGTTATACTTGTTATTATTAAATTATGTAATTTTTCTGTTTTTTTTGGATTTTGAATTGGTTTTATATTTATTGTTTTGAAATTATTAATGTTAAAAAAATTTGATTTTATCTTTTTTATTTCTTTTTGTGTTAATTTATTATCTTTTATTTCTAATTTTTTCAAGTTTTTTGCATTTTTTAATTCATTTTCTAATTTTGTTTCATTGTTTTCTTCTATTTTTTTATTTTCTGGATT
>JAEEGI010004062.1_pt1 | contig 34537 bp, 31 predicted proteins | sample 8958751 | NCBI WGS metagenome assembly JAEEGI01 (sample SAMN16246545, study PRJNA631951) | gut metagenome | biome: gut microbiome; feature: rumen; material: KS-attached | host: Bos | place: Iran: Karaj | collected 2018-10
AGGACCAGTTGTAACATTGTATGCTGTACCATTGATATTGATTGTATAAGAACCACCCTTGTTATCGCCGGCTTTAACTTCTTTCTTAGCAAAAGCAGTAGCTGCATCAACAGGGCCCTTAGCGCGTTCAGCAAAGAACTTAGGTGCTACGTTAGGGAACATTGCATATGTAAGAACATCTTCGTCAGAACCGTTACCACCAGCTTTCTTAGCTTCTTCAACCATCTTGTCCCATTCATTAGGGATTTCATCGGCAGGGCGGCAGGTCATAACCTTTTCCATTCCGTTCTGTTCAAGAGCCTTCTTTACAAGTTCCTGATTAGCTTCGGCAGGAAGAGCACCAAACTTACCTGTAATCAAATTGCGGAAATCCTGAGTCATTGTCTTGTAGCGTCCCATAAGAACGTTCATAACAGCCTGAGTTCCTACAATCTGTGATGTTGGTGTTACAAGTGGAACATAACCTGCATCCTTGTGAACGCGTGGAAGTTCAGCAAGAACTTCGTCCATCTTATCACCTGCATTCTGCTGTTTAAGCTGGCTTTCGAGGTTAGAAAGCATACCGCCCGGAACCTGAGAAAGAAGGATACGTGTATCTGCACCAAGGAAAGAAGATTCAAGTGAAGAATAATGCTTGCGTACTTCGCGGAAATAAGCGGCTATTTCAAGAAGAGCAGAAGTATCAAGACCGGTATCCATGTCTGTGCCCTTGAGCATTTCTACGATAGTTTCTGTTGGAGAGTGAGAAGTTCCCATAGACATAGAAGAAATTGCAGTATCCAGCCAGTCAGCACCAGCTTCGGCACCCTTGAGCAAAGTTGCAACAGAAAGACCTGTTGTTGCGTGGGTGTGGATTTCTACAGGAAGATCAACCTTAGCTTTAATAGCCTTTACCAGGTCATAAGCAGCATAAGGCTTGAGCAAACCGGACATATCTTTAATACAGATAGAATCTGCACCAAAGTCAGCGTAAGTCTTAGCAAGCTCTGCATATTTTTCTATTGTATGATAAGGAGTTACGGCATAAGAAATTGCCATCTGAACATGCTTACCTGATTTTTTAGCAGCCTTAGTAGCGCGTTCCATGTTGCGCGGGTCGTTACAGGCATCAAAAATACGGAAGCAGTCAATACCGTTCTTTGCAGCAGCTTCAACAAACTTGTCTACAACATCATCTGCGTAGTGGCGGTAACCAAGAAGGTTCTGTGCACGCAAAAGCATCATGATTTTTGTGTTAGGCATTGCAGCATGAAGCTTGCGCAGGCGGTCCCAAGGATCTTCGTTCAAGAAGCGGATACAAGAGTCATAAGTTGCACCACCCCAGCCTTCTACAAATTTATAACCGATTTTATCAATCATTGGACAAGCAGGCAGCATATCTGCTGTTGTCATACGTGTTGCGTGAAGACTCTGATGAGCATCACGAATTGCAAGTTCAGAAATTCCAACTTTAGCCATTTATTTATACCTCTATATTTACGATTTTAATGCCTTGTCATGAACGGCAGCCGCAATAGCAGCAATAATTGCCCCATCATTTCCGGATGCAACCGGAGCAGAAGCCGCTGGTGTTTCGGCAGGTTTATCTTTATCAAGCTTTAACGCATGCACAACACCCTTAAGAATTGTCATACAGATAATCAGGATAATGATAAATCCGAAAACAACACACATACCAAGCAAAGTCAGAAGTCCACTCTGACCAAGCATTTGAGTAATAGTCATTCCTTCCATATATATATTCCTTAAAACCCAGCGTTTAACCGGGAGAATTGCAAAAAAAATCGAAACACTCGCCCCGATTTTAATATGAGAGATATTATAGTGAATAGTTAAAAAAATAGCAAAGCCTTCCAGAATATTTCTAGAATAAACAGAAGCCTTTATAAAAAGAAAAACCAGTATTTATTATATAGAAGCTAACAAAAACTAATCGAGTATTGCACCTTTATCCGCGCTGGAAACCAGTTTTGCATAACGTGCAAGATAACCGGTTTTAACCTTTGGCTCAGGAGCAAGCCATTCGGCACGGCGTTTAGCAAGCTCTTCGTCGCTGACTTCCAGTGTGATTTTGTAGTTGTTTATATCCAGAGTGATTTTGTCGCCTTCTTTTACAAGTGCAATCGGTCCGCCAACTGCAGCCTCCGGTGAACAGTGACCAAGAGAAGCACCTCGTGTGGCACCGCTAAAACGTCCATCGGTAATAAGAGCAACTTCTTTATCCAAGCCCTGACCCGCCAAAGCAGCAGTTACCGCAAGCATTTCTCGCATTCCAGGACCACCCTTTGGACCTTCGTAACGGATTACAACAACATCACCAGGCTTAATTTTTCGGTTCTGAACAGCATCCATTGCTTCCGATTCATCATTGAATACTCGGGCAGGACCAGTGTGCTTCATCAACTCCTTTGCACAGGCAGAGCGCTTAACAACAGTACCGTTTGGTGCAAGGTTTCCAAAGAGGATTGCAAGTCCGCCATTATCGCTGAAAGGATTTTCTATAGGACGGAGAACTTCAGGATTACGGTTGCAAACTCCCTTAATGTTTTCCGCAATTGTCTTTCCAGTGACGGTAATAAGGCTTGTATCAATAAGCTTCTTTTTTGCAAGCTCTGCAAGAACAGCCTGAACACCGCCCGCATCATCAAGCTCGCACATAAACGTGTGACCTGCAGGTGCAAGGTGGCAAAGATTTGGCGTGCGGTTAGAAATATCGTTAACCTCGTGAAGATCGATTGTAAGTCCTGCCTCGTGAGCAATTGCCGGAACGTGAAGCATTGTATTACTTGAACAGCCAAGAGCCATATCGGCGGCAAGCGCATTCATAAAGTTCTGCTTTGTAAACATTCGGCGGGCTGTAATTCCCTTATTGAACATTTCCATAACCTGCATACCGGCTTTTTTTGCAAGGGCAATTCGACGGCCGCTTACAGCTGGAATTGTACCGTTACCAGGAAGTCCAAGACCAATTGCTTCGGTAAGACAGTTCATAGAGTTTGCAGTAAACATTCCTGAGCAAGCCCCGCAGCCAGGACAGGCATTTAATTCCATTTCTCGCAGTTGCTCTTCGGTGATTTTTCCGCTTGCAACAGCACCAACGGCTTCGAACATATCAGTCAAAGAAAGATTTCGTCCTGAATATGGATTTGATTCATCACGGCTTGGTAAATGACCGGGCATCATAGGTCCGCCGGAACAGAAAACTGTAGGCAAATCAAGGCGTGCAGCAGCCATAAGCATTCCGGGAACAATTTTGTCACAGTTAGGAATCATAACAAGTGCATCAAACTGATGAGCCTTTGTCATACATTCAATTGAGTCGGCAATAAGCTCGCGAGTAACAAGCGAATACTTCATTCCCTCGTGGCCCATTGCAATACCGTCGCAAACACCAATTGCAGGGAACTCAACAGGAGTACCACCAGCCATACGGATTCCAGCCTTTACAGCTTCGGCAATGCGGTCCAGTTCAATATGTCCCGGAATGATTTCGTTTTTTGCACAGCAAACGCCAACTAAAGGGCGATCCAATTCTTCATCTGTATAACCCATTGCATAAAACAAGGAGCGGTGTGGCGCACGGGCTACACCTTTTTTTGCGTTATCACTTTTCATTTTTGCATCCTTTTGGGGAAAATTATCTCAAATCCTGGATTACCAGCTTAATTAAAGAATCATTCTTTATGCTGACTTTTTTGCGCTGTTCGGTAAGGGCTTCTTTTGACAAATTGATTCTGGACAGTTCGCAGATTTTTCTTGCGTAGTCTGAAAGCTTTGATGGAGAAGCAGCATCACAGGCAAGAACAACATTCTTGTAGCTGATAAAGTGCTTATAGAACTGAACAAACTCTTCGTTTTCTACAGGGAGGCCTGCAAGAAGTACAACTCTCTTTAAATCCTGAGCCTGAGCAAACCTGTGGCAGCATTTTTCAAGCTTTTCGGTAAAGGATTCCTGACCATTTTCATCAGTTACAGTAATTTCGGCAATTACAAACAAATCTGGTTCTGTAAGTGGTTCTGTAGCGGGCTGGCACTCTATAACCTTGCTCACTCTTGCAGAATCAATAAGAATCTTAAGCTTTCCTTCTTTTTCATCAGAATCCAAATCTTCTGCTTTTACAAAAGTATCTGTTTCCTGTTTTTCGTGAGATGCAAAAAGATTTTCCAGCTCTTCCTCACTGATTTTTACATCTCTTGCAGGAGCCGGCTTATCGTTCATAACATCCATCATATTTGAAAGCACCTGAGACTCGCGGTCGTCAATTGCAACATTGCTCTGAACCTCATTACGGGCTTTTTCATCATTCATAATGTCAGCCAGCATGTCATCTACATCATTTTCGTTTGCCATATCCTTTTCTCCTGCATCATTTATTGGTTCTAATATTGGTTCTAATTCAGAAACTTCTTCTTCATCATCACATTCCTGAAGCTCTTCTACTACATCATAATCTGATTTTGCCGTATTTGCAATTGCAAGCTCTTCATCAGCAACTCCAATTTCTACAAAACCACGCTCTTCATCTGTAGCTCCAACCTCGGAACTGAAGGTTTCATCTTCTTCGTCAAAGCTTTCGTCCGTAAAGAACGGCTCATTTTCATCATCAACATTATCCTTAAAGAAGGAAACCTGCTGCTGTTGTATCTGCGCAATTTTCAAACGGCAAACATCGCCATTTGCAGTTCGTTCATAAAGACAGCCGTCATCTTCGCTAACATAAAAAAGTTTGTTATCTTCTGAAATACGGATATTTCTGATGAAAGTACAGCCTTCGAATGCATCATCAGCAAGCTCGTACAGGGAAGCCGGCAGAACAACCGTAACTAAATCTGTACAGCCAGCCGCAGCACGTGAGCTAATCTTTGTTACAGTTTCCGGAATTACGAGTGATTTAATAGAAGAACATCCTTCAAAAACGCTTTCAGGCAGCTCTTTTATACCCGCACGGAAGGGAATCTCCAGCATTGCAGAACAGCCATAAAAAAGTCCTTCTGGGAAAGAGTTCAGCACAGTCGGCATGGAAACAACCTGAAGCGCACTACAACCAGAAAAAAGATACGGTGGTAATTCTGTGATTCCAGAGGGCAGCTTTACTTTAAACAGGCGTTTTGAGTTCTGAAAAAGGCAAACTCCAAGCTGTTCAATAGAATCTGGCAGTGTGATTGTTTCAAAAAAGCTGTCCGCAAATACTTCATCATCAATATAACGAACTCCAAACGGAACCCGCCCTGTAAACTCATGAGACCCAGAGTCTATAGCCACCAGGGTTTTCATATCCTCTGTGTAAACAAGACCATTTTTCTTTACATAATTCATAAGTATATTTTATTACGGATTTTGCCTTAGTGCAATGTAAATCTAAGATATATCCTAGTACTATTTCCTGCAAAAATTGGCATATGCGGTGCAATTGAGTTTATTGACAGTACAAGTAATTAAACATTCTCTTTTATAGACTATTGGTATTTTCTATAGTATACTAAATCTATTGAGGAGGTTGGATAATGATTAATGTATTTATTGATGAATTTACACCCTGCCTCAAAGACAATAAAACAGGTGAACTTGTACAAACAGAAGTTCTTCGCATTGGTCGAAAATCTTTTTTGAAAAAATATAATGAGAAGAATGGCTGGTATGTTAATTGGGATGAGCTTCTTGATGAAAATGAAGTTTATGCTCTTGTTGTAGAAGGATCTGTAGATATTCAAGGTCTTGTTGCACTACATAGAGATGATTGTGCAAAAGCTGTGTATGTAACATGGATGTGTGCAAGTCCAGAAAATAATCACCAGATAAATCAAGAAACAAGATATAAGGGTGTTGGTGGACATCTGTTTGCAATAGCTGCAAAAAAATCCATTGAATGGGGATTTGATGGTATGTTGTATGGCTTTGCCGCTGACAAAACTCTTCTTGAACACTATATGACGGTTTTTAATGCAGATTTTATAGGTATTCAACATCCATTTCACTTTCTAATTGATGAAGAAAATGCAAAAAAAATAACGGAGGTTTACACTTATGAATGGACAGATGACAAAATATAAGGAAAGCCTTTCCAAAACTCCAAAACCAATTCCTTTTAGCGAGATAAAAGGGACAATGGATTATCGGGGACTATTAGCCTATGCAAAATCGCAGGGGAAAAAAGTCTCGGAACTTACTCAAAAAGAAAAAATGAAGTTTTACATTGAGTAGAACTACAAGATATAAAAACGCATATTTTCAAAATCAAATTGAACTATATGATTTTCAAAAACGGGAAAACCTAATCCTGAATGTTCCTTATAATAATTCCTAACTTTATCTGAACATAAAAAGTTTCTGCTTACTGCATAGTAAAAAATTATATTGTTATATTCTAAAGAAGCAATTTTTAAACTTTCAATAATATTCATATATATATCTTTATTATTTCCAGATGCCATAGATTCATAACTTTCGTTTTTGTTTTTCTGAAAATCCTGTCTGATTATGCAACAATTGAGCCCTGTATCTAATAAACACCGTTCTATTTCATTATTTATAACACAATCAATATATAAAGATTTTCCGATTGGCTCGTCAATTAATATGATTGGGCTTCCTTCATTTGAAATAATATCAGTATTAAAATAAACTTCTTTTTCCTTATAATCGAAAACAATACTATTTAGTTGCAGAAAAAAATCTAATCCTAACACTCCATCATATTTGGTCTTTATATTTGAATAATTCAAATTAATTCTATAACTCTTATCATTTTGTATAAAGATAACAGGATATTTAGTATAGCTCATTCCTTTTCTTGCCATATCCAAATACATTTTTTTTGCTTCGGAAAATGTATAATCTTTATTTGGATTTTTCATCATCAACTCATCAAGGAAAATCTTTATACTGTCATTTTCCCATTCTTGAAAATCATCAACAATTTTTTTCATTCCAGATTTGTGAATAAAAGAAGTTGCCGCGCCTGTATCACATTCAAAAGTAAGAAATGCATTATTTACTTTTATAGAAATTACAGGAATCATACTTTTTTTTGTAGCGTAATTAAATGAGTAATATTTTTTAAGCAAAACGTTTTTAGGTTCACTTTCGGATGATATATCACATTCATTAGTTTTCATAAAATAGTTTGAAGAGCAACTGACTAAAAAAGTCAAAAAAACAATATCTACAAAGAAAAGTTTTTTCATTAATCAATATTCCTTAACAATTCTTAAAAAATCTCAAACTTTTTATTCACAAAATCAATTTTCAATTTATGATTTAAAAATAAATTAGCCCCCAGAATATTGTTGGCCACCATAAAATCTCGGGCAGGCTCGTTTACTTTCAAAGCAGGATTGGAAGTTCGGTAAATCTCAATATCATCATAGTTTTTATTTGAAAGGGATAATCCGCTTATCATACATTTTAAAACATCATCGTCATAATCATTATCAATAAAAAATTGATCATTAAATGCACTGCAGAAAGCACCTGTATCTATGACTCCTTCAAATACTTTTCCATACACTTCAAAATCACAATACAGATGGTTCTTATAAACATGAAAAGGCGTACCATTTTCCAGTTCAGAATCACAAAGTATTATTTCCTGATTTACATAATCAAACGTTACCGTGCCAAAGGTATTTAAAAATGGAGTTCCCAAGAAACCATCAATCGGGGATTCATCCACATTTATCATGTATTTATCTTCTTTATCAAGATAGAACCTTATATTGTTTATAACCACATATTCTGAATCAATTGGAATATGATTTATCATCTTAGCTATGCCATTACTATTTAATTCATTTTTTATTGCACCGGTATCAACTAATAAAAACAAGTATTTATTATTCGCTTTCATTTTTACTACAGGGTTGTGTTCATGTGAAGGAAAATCAAGTATAAAAGGAAGTACATTATCCATATCACTTTTTTTGAACCGTTTTGATATTCTATGAGTTTCTATTATTTCTGAATTATCTATGGCAAGATAAGCACCAAGGAAAATGATTGAGTATATTATAATAAATCTTAAAATCTCTTTTTTTAAATATGACACAGTTAAGTATATCCTTGTGTATGTTATTATATCATATTATTTATACAAATTGAATTACAAACCTCTCATTAAGTTTCTTATAAAATCATACAAATTCCCAAAGATATTAAGAAACCACATATTTTTATTCCCGCATTTACGTTATTTGAATTAATAAAGCCCACAGAAGTAATTCCTATTTTCGAAGAAGATGTTTCTCCATAACAATTACAATTCTCATAAGAAATTGAATTTATTATCCCAATATTTTGTTGTCTTCTAAAAGGATATAGTATTCCCCAAAGTTCTATTTTTCCACCAATTCTACCATACATTTTATCATAGAATTGAGACATTCTTAAAAAATGGCTATCTATTGTTGTTGCATTGATATAAGGATAATATTCAACTTTTAATCCAAATTTGAAATTTTCATATATATTTACAATTGTCTTGATTCCTATCAAAGGGAACCACAATGCTTGTTCATATGAGATAACTATTCCTGCTAGTTTTGTTTGTTCTTCATCCCCAGTCCAAATCTCTCCATTTTCTATCGGATATTGCAAATATCCACTTTGAGCAGTATATTTTGTATTCCTATATGAAAAACCCGTAAAAGGAATCAACTGCAAGTTTTCATGAATTTTTAGTTTATAACCAATTATTGTTTTAATAGAATAGTTCTTATCTACATATACATCGTGTTCAGAAAAATGAGAAATAACATTTGGTATCCCAGTAAGATAATCAAAATCATTCATTTTTCCTGATTTTATCGGAATAGCAGATTCATATTCTATTCCCACAATTATTTCCATAAAACCAATTTCTGTAAAAGAAGATATTATCGGAATTGCTGGAACATTCCATTGTAACTGACTTATGATATTATCATTCTCATATACACTTTCATTTGTAACAGAAGACCTAATCCCAATGTCAGAAAGAAAACTCAATTGAAAACCTGAAATACAAAAAAGACTTTTACATATCATCATCATAAAAAAAATTAAGAAATTCTTTTTTGCTAATAAAATAATAATTCTAGAACGCAATTTAAAAATCATATTTTATGGTACCGTAAACTCCCCATAACCATAAGTTTCTTCAAAAGGAGAATCTAGCCATACAACAATCTTTTCTCCAGATTCAAAAAATGGAGAAACCTCACATTCTGCAATAACGCCTATCGATACAAACAGTGTAGTAGTATAAGATACATTTTCTACTTTATGTGTTATTTTTGTTTCTTCATATTTTGTGTATTCATTAGAAACAATTATATAATCATCAGCTGGTAATCCACCATCGATTCCATATCCTGTACAGTAAATTTTAAAGTGAGTACTATCAATAAACTCTATCTTTTCAACTTTTAATGGCTGTTTTGTATTTAGCAAAAGACACGATGAGAATATAAAAAAAAATAAAATTAATATCATTACAAACACAAATTTAGTTTTCATATACGTTTTCTTTCCTAATTTACTATAAAGTTAATGTCCATAAAGAATAATTCTTTTTCTCTTTTCGTAATTGGTTCGGTAATACAACATCATCTTTCTTTTCTATCTTAAAAGGTGTACCAGCAATACCTATATTTACACCATAAGCAGCTCTTAATTCCAGACCACCTCCAAAAATACAATAAAACTCTAAAGATTCTGGTGTAGTTAATGAATCATTAACATTAAGTTTTAATCCACAACCAATATCTAATGAAGGACCAATTTTTATTCCTCCATATAAACAATTTGCAACTGTTATTCCAGGTTCAAAATAAATATAAGGCCTGATACACATTTCTAAACTACTAGATTGTATCTTTACAAATGGAATAGTAGTTATTTCTGATACAGGTCCAACAAAACTCGCTGTTTTATTAATTACATTTCCCTTAACATATGGATAACAATAAATACCGGTTGGAATCGTTATCTTTAATTTCCATACCTTAATACTTTTTGTCTTAACCCCATAATCAATCCCCATATCAAAGCCTGCAGCATAAAGACCTGTAAACCCTGCATAAAAAGATGTTGTTACTGTTCCCTTTAACGTAACACTTGCTGGTATTTCCAATCCACCACATAAAGAAAATTGTAATGTAACAACCCCTATAGTAATAGGTGGAGCATTAAGCATACTTAAATTTATATTAACAAGTTTTTCTTCAGCAGAACAACAAAGCTTTGGAATTTCTTCTGTTGGATACTTTGCTAATATCTTTGTCATTTCAAGACTAGTATCTGCAGAAATATACACTCCTGCATAAATTCCTCCTTCAATATTTGAAAAGGTAATTTTAAAATGCCCCATTATCCCCAATGACAATTTTGCTTTGTTATCTATCTCTTTTGGAATGTTTGTTTTTGGTGAAGTTTTTAACACTTTTACAATTTCTTCAAAAGTCCCAGTTTTTCCCTTCAAATCTTTATTTTTTTCAGATTGTGATACAGATTCATTTACATCTCCTTGTAATTGTTGTATAAACTTTTTCCACCCAGGAAATGTATATGAACAATTCTTAATAGGATAAAAGCATTTAAACTCAGTATCAATATCCTTTTTTTGAGAAATATAATCACTATAATTATTTGCAGTTCCTATTGTTGATGCACTTCGTTGAATTTCACAATTCTCAAGTGTTTCACATTCTGGATTTGATATTAAAACACTGAGTAATGGAAAAATCGAAGCAATACTATTATTATTCAAACTAACATCAGGACAATAATCGGAGAAAAAGGTTTTTAATAAATATCTGTTAAACTGAACAACATTTTCTTGAGTTGTGCAATCAAGGGTATTAATAAGATCTATTACTTCTGGCATATCAATTGGCAAATCATTTTCAATTGCAAGTTCTATTATTAGATTACGTAATTCGAGAATCTTGTTTAATAAATCTATGCCAGAAATATCTACATCAATACTATTTATAATTGATTTAGGTAATACATTCAAAAATTCATCAACTGCCATATAATCATCAAACTCTTCAGAATAAAAGTAATAATCTGTTTTTTTTATTTCTTCAGTTACATCTAATTCTTCATCTTCTATAGTTCTAGCATTTTTAAAAGATGTTTTATTAATTATTTTTTGGTATGTTCCTGTTATAGAATCCATCACATAATCACCATTTATTAGTCCTTGTACTACAGCTCTATCTGTTGAATTAACCTCATATTTATTTACAATGAATTTTCCGTCTGGATTAATTCCCATTATCCCACTAGGATAAATACCCCTACTGTATTGTTCTGGCAAAATTGAAAACATCGATGTATTTCTTGTTTCTTGGTTACTTAAAAACGTTAACCATAATGCTTTTTCAAAAGAAGGTCTTTTTCTTAATGGATAATCATATTTTAAATCATAATATCCATCAAAATTTATATCTATACACTCTCCTCTTCGTAAAATAAAAGAGTTTTGGAATTTAAATAATCCTGCTGTATCATAATAAAAGTAAGTAAAACAAATTTCATTCTCATTAATGAAATTTATCGTAATATATCCATATATAGCTGTATCCTCTTTATCTGTAAAGACAATTTCATCAGAATAAACTTCCCGACAAACAACTGTTCCCAATCGTACACCTATGTTTACACCATTTGCAAGTTGTCCTGTTGATGGATTTTCAGGATTATAGAGCACACTTCCACCCATAAAAGCATTATGCTTCAAATTTTGAAAATTTAATTCATCACTAATATCTGTCAATTGGATTTCATTTTTACTTTGAAATGGGAAAGAACACCCTGAAAAAAATATCACACTTTCCATAATTATTGTTAACAAAATTACATTTCTAAAAAAAATGTTTTTTATCATAAAGAACTCCATTTTTAGAATTAAATACTTGTCAATATTTTTTTATAACTTTACTTGTATCAAATAATAATTCAAGGTCATATTGAGTACAAAAAGGTCATATTAAGGTAATATGACATCTAGTAGTTGTCACACTCAATCGTAATTAATAATATTAAATCTATAGAAGTTTGTAACATTTAGTTTGAAAAAAAACTAAATGATGTTACAATTTTTATAATACAGACGAGGAGATAAAAAATGAAGGATTCAAACCTTGCTTACAATTCAAACGAATGTTTCTGGAGCTTACCAGAATGGTCTTATCTTGTAAATGAGATTACAAAGGTTTTCAGGTTATCAAGCAAAGAAAAAGAAAAGCTTAACAATAGCATTACTGCAAGAATAATTGCTACTATACCTTTTGAAGCGAAATGTGAAGAACCAGAAAGAACTGCGATTGCTCATTTATGCCTTTATATGGCTGAATTAAAGGGATTTCAGAAATACTGTTCCCACCAGCCAAGTGATGATTCCAATCTTTTTAACCGATTGGCTTTTATATCTACTTTCGAAGGTGGTAACCAAGAGATTATTAATCATGGGATGAATATTCTTGCCTTAATAATGCTTGAAGGTTATAAAAAATCTGAAAAAATAGATAGCGAAAACGGTACCTATAATCCTTTAGTTTCGAAGGCTTGGGATTATCAAACAGAAAAGAATAAATTAATTTGGGAAATAAATAAAATTGAAGTACCTAATATTGATTGGGTTTTTAAATATATACCTTTCAATTATTGGCAATAATTATGAACAGGCCTCTATACTCTCATAATGCATTAAAGGCATTTCGTCTTTTTTCACTTATTGCTGTTATTATTTTATGTATTTCAAATACACGTATAATAACTTCGATTGGATTCCGAGATTTAATAGATGATACTTTTAAATTATTTACTTTTATTTGCAACTCTATTTCTATAGTTTTATTTTCCACTGTCATACTTTATCCATCTAAAATTGGCATCTGCTGTGCTATTGCGTTTATTGACAGTGCAATCATTTTTATTTTTGAACCTAAAAATAATATGTCAATAATCCTGTATTTTTTAACAATAGCTTCTTTGTATGCACGCGGATTTTTCAATAAAAATAAAAAAATCAAAAATATTATTGTATCTACACTTTATTTGGGGCTGATTCTTACAGAAATTAGATTTAAGGATGAAGATTTAATTACCATCTTCCTTGATAAAGCTGCATATACTTTTGTTCTTTTACTTTTTACATTTTTCATAAAGGCGTATTTGACAAATCAATTTGAAGCAATTGAATTACACCACAAGCTTGATATAAAAAAATATCAAAACCTTACAAAACGCGATGCTCAATGGCTGATTGATATTTTAAACCGTAAAAAATATCAAAGTATAGCAATTGATGAAAAACTATCGATTGGAACTGTAAAGAACAGATTACGCTTTATTTTTGACGAGCTTTGTGTTGGCGACAAACAAGGCTTTATAAACACCTATTCCGATTTTGAAATCTGTTACGGTGATGAATTGACAAACAAACCGGAAGAAAATCCCATCACGGACAATGCATAAAATAACGGAGGTTTACACTTATGAATGGACAGATGACAAAATATAAGAAAAGCCTTTCAAAAACTCCAAAACCAATTCCTTTTAGCGAGATAAAGGGGACAATGGATTATCGGGGACTGTTAGCCTATGCAAAATCGCAGGGGAAGAAAGTCTCGGAGCTTACTCAAAAAGAAAAAATGAAGTTTTACATTGAGTAGAACTGCTGGATACAAAAAGACTATTTCTTATACACCCAATGCCTTTACAACAAGTTCCCCCATTTCTCCTGTACCGACCAATTTTCCAGCAGCGCGTACAGCTTCTGGGTCACCGGCAATATCAGCAGTGCGCCAGCCGGAATCAAGCACTGAATTTACAGCGGCTTCAACGGCAGAGGCTTCCTTTTCCAGCTTAAAGTCGTAACGAAGCATAAGTGCCACAGACAATATTGTAGCCAGAGGATTTGCCAAATCTTTTCCGGCAATGTCGGGGGCAGAACCGTGAATTGGTTCGTATACGCCGGGGCCGGTGCCGTCGCCAATGGAAGCAGAGGCAAGCATTCCGATTGAGCCGGTAATCTGGGCGGCTTCGTCAGAAAGGATGTCGCCGAACATATTGCTTGTGGCAATTACATCAAACTGGGCAGGATTTTTTACAAGCTGCATTGCGGCATTATCTACAAGAAGGTAGCTGAGCTCAACTTCAGGGTATTCAGCCTTTATGTTTTCTGCAACCTTTCGCCACAAACGACTTGAAATAAGAATGTTTGTTTTATCTACAACGCAAAGCTTTTTCTTACGCTTCATTGCAGCTTCAAAGCCAACACGAAGAATCCGTTCGATTTCTGCATACGAATATTTTTCGGTATCCCAGGCAGTAGTTCCATCATCAGAAACACCACGGTCTCCAAAGTAAATACCACCGGTAAGCTCACGAACGATTAAAATATTGATTCCGCCGGCTGTAAGCTCATCCTTTAACGGACTTGCCGCCTTTAACTGAGGGAACATAACCGCCGGACGAAGATTGGCATAAACCTTAAGCCCGCCCCGCAGCCTCATCAGAGCTTTTTCCGGGCGAACAGAAGCATCATGAAAATCCCACTTTGGACCGCCAACTGCACCAAGAAGTACAGAATCCGCTTTACGACAGATTTCAAGCTGATCTTCCGGAAAAGGGTCGTTAAACTTATCTATTGCAATACCACCGGCAATAACGCTTTTATAAGAAAAATGATGTCCAAACTTTTCTCCAACAGCGTTCAAAACCTTTACAGCCTGAGCAACAACATCTGGACCAATTCCATCGCCGGGAATTAAAGCAATCGTTTTATTCATTTTACAACCTCATCAAAACAGCAACCTTAAAGTGTCACCAACACCCAAAAGTGTCTACAATACAATTACATCTTCAAAGCCAGCCGAAAGCATAAACTGTCTTACAACTTTTCTTGCATATTCTTTTGCTTCCTGCATTATTCCTTCCGACTTTATTTCGTCCAGCGCATCCTCGCGGGATTTTTCAATCTCGTTGAAAACTTCTTCAAGCGTAATAGGAACAAAAATGCTCTGCTGTTCATCAAAAACTTCCTGAGAAACAATATCGTTGCCAAGGATTTCTACCGGTGGCAAAGTGATTACTATAGATTTTTCATCCTCAGAAACCTCGTATTTACAGGCAGTCATATCTGCAATTCCAACACGCACAATTCCCGTGTATTTGATTATGCTGTAGCTTTTTGAAAAGCCGATTTTTGTAGATTTTTTGATGGAAACGATGTCGCTGTACTTATATTTCATGGAAACAAGCTCCTGACAGTACAAAAGCTGGTCCTGAATTACCACAGATTTCTTTTCTGTAACGGTTGGAATTATAGGAGATTCAACTATTGTTTTTCTAAGAACGCTGATTGCAAAAAGCCCGCCGCCGACCAGGGAGCAAAGCAAAATAAGTATGATGATGATTTTTGTTAAAATCCTGTTGATTCCAGAATGCTCTTTTTGTCTGCGAACCTTGTGCGGCTTTTTAGCTGGTTGAACTGGTTGAACTTTTTGAGGCTTTGGATTTTTTGGAGGATTTTCTTCCATTTTTTCTTCTGCCAGAGCTTCATTTATAGCTTCCGCCTTTGCCATTAATCCTGATTTTTTTCTATTATCTTCATTATTCATATCTATTATTATACCCAAGATTTACGATTTGTCTTGTTTTTTCTTGTTTTATTTACTATGTTTTAAATACAATTTGCAATTCAAGGAAACGCTGCGCCACTGCTCGCGTTTCTTTAAACACAGGAGACAGAAATGGCTGAAGAAGAAAAAGCTAAAAAAGCAAAGAAAAAGTTTGGATTAAAACCAGCTTTTTTTGTGTGGATTATCATTATTGCGCTGGCTGTTATTGCAGGATTTTCAAGCTTTTACGTAGTTGACGAAACCGAACAGGCAGTAATCACAAGGCTCGGCAAGTATACTAAAACCGAAGGTCCAGGCCTGCACACAAAGCTTCCATTTGGAATTGATAAAAACTACAATGTTCCGGTAAAAGTTGTTCAGACAGAACAGTTTGGCTTTAAGACAATCAAAGCCGGCCGAAACAGCGAATATAAAAACAATATTTCTACCGAAAGCGAAATGCTCACCGGCGACCTTAATATTGTTGATGTTGAATGGATTATTCAGTACAGGATTATAGACCCTAAGCAGTGGCTCTTTGGTGTTTACGAAAAACAGACTACAATCCGCGATATTTCACGCTCGGTAATAAACGAACTTGTTGGCGACCGAGCAATTCTTAGCATTATGAGTGCAGAACGCTCCAACATAGAAGTTCTTGCCCTTGATATGATGAATGAAAACTTTAAAAAGCTGGGTCTGGGAATCAACGTAATTGCAGTAAAATTACAGAACATTGTTCCGCCTAGTGGAGTTCAGGCTGCTTACGAGGATGTAAACAAGGCTATTCAGGATATGAACCGCTTTATAAACGAAGGTAAGGAAGCTTACAACACCGAGATTCCAAAGGCACAGGGTGAAGCAGATCGTCAGCTGCAGGTTGCAGAAGGTTATGCTGCAGAACGTGTTAACATGGCAAAGGGTGATGTTGCAAGATTTAATGCAGTTTACGAAGAATACAAGCGTTCTCCAGCTGTTACAAAAGAGCGTATTTATCTTGAAACTATGAATGAAATCTTCAGTTCAGAAACAAAGCCGGAAATTATCGATGGCGAACTTAAGAATGTACTGCCGCTCAAGCAGCTTGGAAACTAAATGGAGGTGAAGAAAATGGCAAAATCAAATAAGAAGTTTTTTGGCTGGTTAATTACTATTGTAATTCTTGTTGTTTTATTTATTGCAACTGGTCCCTTCTATATTGTAAACGAAGGAAATCAGGTTGTAATCACACGTTTTGGTAGTATTGTAAACACTCATACAGATGCTGGACTTTATATTAAGATTCCTTTCCTTGATAAAGTCACAACTTATCCTAAGCTGGTGCTTTCTCTTGATGGTGATGAGCAGCGTATTCCTACAAAGGAAAATCAGTTTATTATAGTAGATACTACATCACGTTGGCGCATTTCTGATCCTGCAAAGTTCTATCAGAGCTTCCAGAATCTTGATAACGCTTACAACAAATTGAGTGATATTATTGACTCTTCCTGCCGAACTGTAATTACCCAGAACAGGCTCAGCGAAATTGTTCGTTCTTCTAACATTATCAACGAGCAGAAGGATGAGAGCAGCGGTACAGAAGATGAAGAAACCCGCGAAATCAACAACCTTGTAAACGATTCAACTGCAAATGAAACTGTAACAAAAGGTCGTGGTGAACTCTGCCGCCTTATGACAGTTGAAGCAAACAAGCTGGTTCCAGAATACGGTATTGATTTGATTGATATTGTTCCACGCCAGATTAAATATTCTGATGAGCTTACAGAATCTGTTTACAACAGAATGATTAAGGATAGAAATCAGGTTGCACAGGCTTACCGCTCTCTTGGTGAAGGTAAAAAAGCAGAATGGCTTGGTAAACTGGAAAGCGACAAACGAACAATTGCTTCTGAAGCCTACCGCAAATCTGAAGAAATCAAAGGTAATGCCGATGCCGAAGCTGCCGCAATCTACTCTGCCGCCTACAACAAGGACCCTGAGTTCTACAAGTTCTGGAAGAGCATGGAATCTTACAAAAACAATCTAAAAGACTACCCGGCTACCTACAGTACAAATATGGATTACTTCGACTATTTGTACGGAGCTGATGGAAAACGCTAAGACTGTCATTGCCGCACTTGATGCGGCAATCTGTGTTAACTTGAGGAGATTAAAAAAATGAAGCTTGTGACTATAGATAATGATGAAATACGACTTTGTTCAGGCATGAAGGAAGAGTTTTTCGGAAAAACGAACTACGATTCTATAGTCACGCAAAAAGGGCTGCTGGTAGACTGCAAGGCTTTTGATTACAGTGGCTTTGCTTCTGGCGATGAAGCTTTAGATTTTAATTTTACCGACTGGAGCTTTGAAGAAATTAAAGCCTTACAGACAACTCCTAACGAAGAGTATTTAGTTTACTATTGCGGAAAAAATCCCTTTGCACAAAATGGTGCAAAGGACAACAAAGTCCGCACTTTACTTGATTATTTTGAAGCTGCCGATAAGCCTTCTTCATCATCACAGGAAAAAGAAGAAATGTTTAAGGCAGCTTTCCTTGTATGCGCAATTTTGACTCAGGCAGCAAAGGATGAAATTGAAATCCCTGTGATTGGTGCGGGCGGAATACTTGTTGACTTAGAGGCACAGAACGTGCTGTTTTTGCCGCCAGATTTGTTCAAATATTCTTCTGCAAGTCTTTCCGATGCCGAAACTACAAAGCATAATACAGGGTGGATAAATCCTACACTTTTTGGTCTCCCGGCAATCTGTTTTGAAAGAGCTTCCATTGCCTACAAAATGCTCACCGGTCGCCTGCCCTATGCTTCCGAAAATGCAACAGAACGAAATGCCGATATTCTTGACCGGAACTTTCTGCCGCTGGAATTAAGTGTAAACGGAGTGGACCGCCAGCTTGCAATTGAAGTAAACAAGGCACTCAAGCTTAACTCTAATGAAGTTGCAATTCCGGGAAAAAAGAAGCAGGGAAAATCAAATGAAGATTTAACTCCGATTCCAACCTTCCCACTCAAAGAGCTTTTTGCTTCAAAAGATAAGAGCTTTGAAAAAACTTCTGATGCCGCTTTTGAAGAACAGGCACAATCTTACTTAAAGGCGCAGAAATCAAAAATAAAAACACAGCGAACGTTCCGCAGAAACAAGGCAATTATCTACACAAGTCTGGCCGGCGTGTTAGTTTTAGCTATCTCCATTTTTACGGGAGTTAAGAATGCCCGCGACAATTTTACAACAAAAGGGCTTACCTCAACTCAAACAATAGAAGCTTACTTTAAGGGCTACAACAATCTTGATACAGCTCTTATGGAAACTCTGGTTAAGGGCAGAACTCCTTCTGAATATGTTGATACAATCAGCCGCATGTATGTTGTTGGAAAACAGAGGCAGGCATACGGAGGACATAAAGGTTTTCTTTCGCCGGAAAAATGGCTTTACTTTGTAGATAAACCGCTCAATGTTCAAATGGCAGGAATCTACGGAGTTTCCAACGTAATGATTGACGGTAAGCTTTCTGAGCTGAATCCTTCTATATATAAGATAAATCAGAAGCCAGAAGCAATTAAGCAGGAAAATGGAATTACGCTGGAAAACAATTCGCAATCGGTTCATAACGTTGAATACTTTTTTATCCGCACCGAAGGCGAAAATACAGATTTGATTGTTCAGAAGGTTTTTGAAACCTTTACGCTTACTTATGTTAAAGATAAATGGCTTATTACAAATATTGAGTCTGATTATTCTGATACAAATTACAACAGCGATGCTTTTAAAATTGATTATTTTGAAGCTCTGAATGCAAATGACGGAAATGTAAAGGCTGCTGTTGGAGCTTTGAGAAATAAATACAAGTGGCTGCCGGGTGATGCAGTGCTCGAACAAGAGCTGCACCGCCTTGAAGAGTTGGCAAAAGATATGTACTGGTTTACCACAAATTAATCTGTCACTGAATTATCGATTGGTTCAAGCTCGGTAAGATAGTAGACACAACGCTGGAGAAGCTTTCGAATCTCAATCAGAGAATCCCTGAAATGTCTGTTGTCGTGTCCTTTTATGCTTGAAAGATTCTGCAATGAATCATGAATACCATCGCGCTCTTCATCAAAAATACCGTGGAAAACGCGGTCGATTGTTCTGGCGCCTTTACCAAAAAGCTTAAGACAGTCACGAACAGTTTTTTCTATCTGCTCCATAGTACCGTCTATCTGTTTCTGGACCTGGAACGTATGAACCTTTGAAGTTGAAAACTCTTCGAACATCATGCCAATCTCTCCTTTTGAAGAAAGAGATTCTATAAGACCAAGCATTCTTGTATTTGCCGTAGAAAAATTATTCAAGCCTTCAGAATACTCTACCCGGTTTTCACCCTTAAAAAAGATTCCTTCCATAGCCAGATCATTTAAAGGAAGAATTACCTTATCATATTTTTCTGTAGCAAACCACGAAAGGAAGCCACCGGTCAAATCACAGCTGAAACGAATGCTGCTCCAAAGCTTAAGCCATGGTCTGTATGCCATAACAGGAAAATCACTAAGACCAAAATCGCGCCTCATGGCTTCTGTAAGATTCTGTTTTTTCTGTTCACGGAGCCATTCACTCCAGCGGATATCGATAAGCTTTTTCCATTGCATTCTGAAGCTTGGGAACCAGCCTTCTGCACCATTTATGTTTTCTGGAGACCAGTCGTAGCTGCCGTTTATAACCCGGCCCATGCTTGTAACAGGAACTCCGTTAATAAAGGATTGGATTGCATTAAAATGAGAGAGTGCTTTATCCATAAAATCCTTTACAGCTTTTTCAAGATTCTTTTCCATTACTGAATCGTTGAGAATCTTTTTCTGGGAATACAGGAACAGGGCCTCAAGCATTTCACTATCAACAGGGATTGTATTTGCAAAAACACTGGCAAGAATATTGTAATCTACGCGTGCATTTTTGTATGGACAGGTGTACATATCGCTGCTGATGTTTGTAAACTGCGACAGGAAATGAAGGTACGGAATTGAAACAAAGCATTTAAGCCAGTTGATTGCAGAAATTGAATTGTAAATCTTTGTTCGCGTTCCAGGGTTCATATTCATAAGGATGTCATCTAGCTTGCGGAGAAGTTCATTTCTTGTTTCCTGCGAAACATCATAAGGTAGATTAATAGAAAAAGGATCTACGGTCTCGTTGATTTTATCTGTAAGCTCAGGGGCGGAAAAAGAACCGACAAAAACATAAAAATCACCGGGATTTTCATCAAGTACTATAAGATAAGGTTTAAAAAAGTCAGCGGCTTCCTTTAAGTGCTGGAGTCTTTCGTAAAAAATATAATCAACAATCTTTATTTTATGATTCAAAAGCCCAGGATGAGCGCGATTAACCCTTCTTGCAATTTCTGCAAGCACGTCCTCATGGTACAGCTGATCCATTGAGCTTTTTGCAAAAAGTGCCCGAATCCAGAGAACAATTTTATAAAAAACAGACTCTTTCTGGAGCTTTGCCTGTAAGGTTGTGTGACTCTCCTGAATGGCTTCTATGCTTTCCGAAAGATGGATTTCCTGCTCAGAATTCTGATTAATTTTGTTCAGCATGGCAAGACGGTCTTCGTTACTGAGACCTGCGACGAGTCTTTCAAAAGAACTTTTATTATTGCCTTCTTCCATACTTAGATTATCGGAATAAAATGATTATTTCACTAGTGCGAAAAAAAAACTCGCCAGATAGCGAGTTTACCACGAACTGAACTGATTTTGAAATGATGTTTTAGCTCCTACGGGAGTCGAACCCGTCTCTCCGCCTTGAGAGGGCGATGAACTAAACCGATATTCGAAGGAGCCAAAAAAAAAGCTGAACCTTAGGCGATTCAGCTTTAGTTCCCCAAGGAGGATTCGAACCCCCACAGTCAGAACCAGAATCTGAAGTGCTACCATTACACAATCGGGGAATAAGTGTATATAAATATATAGGAAAACAATAACTGTGTCAACAGGTGTAATACTTATATAAGGAAATCAATTTGTAAATAACTTAATCACAAAAAAATAGCTTCCGGTCGAGTAATGTCTTTCGAAATCGCAGGCTCGCCTGCTACACGCTGATGTGCCCTTGTAATTATATACGTTTGCCGCTAAAGCGGCAGCACATCAGAGTGTTTTCGAAAGCCATTCCTCTCCCTCTCGCTATTTTTTTGAAAACACTTTAGTAAAAATTGATTTCCAAAAATAATGCTGTATTAACAACTATTTCTTTGTTGTTGTTTTCTTTGCGGGAGCCTTTTTGGCTGGGGCTTTTTCAGATTTAGCTGGAGCCTTTTTTGGAGCTGCTTTTTTGGCAGCGGGTTTGGAATCAGCGGGTACGTAGGTGCTGACTACGGAATTGTCGTCGTTTACGAGTTCGGCGCGGATGTATTTGTCGGCTTTCCAGTCGTTAATCCAGGTTTTGCCATCCAAAAGATAGCGGAACTGATATTCTTTGTTTACTTCAAACTGCTTTTTTACAGAAAAAGAACCGTCGGCTCCTTTCTTCATTGGGGTTGCTGTTTCGCTCCAATCGTTAAACTCACCTACTAAAAATGCCTTTTCTGCACCAGCGGCAGCAGCAGCGTTAATACTAAAAGTTACTGTACATTTTGTTTTATCTGATGAAAAAGTTTTCTTTAAGGACATACTAACCTCCATTAAAATTAAGAAGATATTAACACTTTAAGGTTTTCTTAGCAAGTTATTATTTCAGACTTGATCCGACAATCTAATTCACACATCCTCTAGTGTAAGATTGTAATTAAAGTTTTTATTTGCATAATTCAATGCAGTTTCCAAATAATCTCTTTTTAGAAGCTTTGCAAGAGAAAGTGCTGTCCGTATATATTTCTCACCTTCTGCTGTATTTCCTAATGATGAATAACTGCACCCCAAATTAAAGATTAGTCCCGGAAGCACACAAAGCTGCCCATATTTATTACAGATTTCAATCCCCTCTTTTTCAGTCTCAAGAGATTTTTGAAACATCTTTTTCTGACCATACCAGTTTGAAATATTGAACATTAAAACAGGAAGCAACGAAGCCTTATTTACCTCACTAACAAAAGTTTTATCCTTATAATAATGAATTAAAAACTCTAAATGCCGGAATGCATCTTTTTCTCTCTTGCATTCCCATTCACATAAAGCAATACAATTTATAATCTCCAATTCTTCATTTCTATAATAGCGGTCCTGTAGTTCACCTTCGGGAGTAAAATCCTTTAATGTCAATTGTAAAATAGATGTAAGTTCATCCAAATAATTTTGTTGATTCAGTAGACCTGAGTTTTCATAATCTAAAATTGTTTTTGCATGTAAATAATATTGTTTACTAAATACATCACTCTTATCATAATTCTTTTCATATTTGTCTAAAAGTTCATTATAATCATATCGATGATTTGCAATTCTGTTATCAATCTCAACTTCTAAATTATGCAGCTTTAAATCCATTGCAGTCATAGGAATAAGATTCATAGGTGGTTTTGTTCCCATATAACTGAAAAAGGCTTCCAGCTGTTTCCTGCTTGGAAGATGCTTTCCATTTTCCAGCCTGGATAATGTTGAAACTGCACACGAATCTCCACATAAATCTTCCTGCGAAAGTCCTAATCGTTCTCTATATTCTTTTATGAGCTTACCTATTAATGAGCAGTTCAATTATTCACTCCTAATAATAGTTTGGTATATTTTATCACATTTTTTGCGAAAAGTGAAAATTTGCACTTTTTGCTATGGTGTTTTGCAAATTCCCAATTGAAAATTAAGTTTATCAAACGAAAGGAGAAAAGAAATGAAAAAGACTTTCAAAATTATTGCATTTGTAATGGCATTGGGAATTGTTTCGAGTTTTACACTTTGTTGTAAACAGAATTCAATTACCGACATTTTATTGGATTCTCAGGATTCAAATGAAATATTGTATTCTGATGAAGATAATTCCAGACATTGCATTCCAGGCGAAAAAAAAAGAAGTAATCAAGGAGGTGGTACAGGCAATACAAGTACATTAGGCGGTTGATAATAAACCGTATAAAAGAGAGTTTATCAAAAAAAATTAAGTAATTAAAAGGGTATTGTAATGAAAAAGATTTGTAGAATTGTATTGGCATTGGTTGTAGCTGTAACATTGTTCGGATGCAAGGATGTTAATCAAAATATCTTACCAGAAAACACAGATAGTCCTAATAAACAGGTTGTAATTGGAGATGATGTCATTTACGGAGAAACATTTGATCTGCATTCGTTGTTTGAATCTGAAATACGAGCTGAAGGAATAGAAGAAGAAAACCTTGTAGATATGGTATATTTCTCAGTTTGTCCGAGTAGCATTGAATCAGTTCATCAGGTTAATGATATTATGGGATATTTAAATCCAATTGAAATGAATAAAAGAATTGAGCAGGCATGTGATGCAGAAAGCCTTATTTTTGATTCTGAAAAGGAACTTACTAAAGATGGTAATGTAAATGAATTAATCAGACTGAATATAAAATATTATTATATAGTTCCAAAAGAAAAAGCCGAAAGTGTAAAAGATATTTTGGAAGCTTACGAAGTAATAGATGAATTCGCAATGCCAACAGAAGAATTTATTGAAGAAACTCCATTGAAAAGTGAAAGATGGCCTTGGACTAAATATTCTGTATATGGAAAAATCTCTTACGAAATTGATGGTGTAACTTTACCAGCTTATGGAATTGAAATACAAAGATTAAACGGTTCGACGCGCCAAACAGATACAGAAGGAAATTTTAATTTTGGCTCGATAGCAAAATGTTGTCTTGTATGGCTTTGGATAAATTATAATAATGAAGCCTGTTCGTTATCAAATATCGCAGGTCTAACAGCAACTAATCTAATTACAGTTGATTTTCCAAACAATTTGGGAAACTATAATTATACTGTATCTTCTAACTATACAGCTTCTAAACTTGCAATATGCAATGAACTTCTTACACGTTACAAATATGAAAAAGAAAATCACCAAAATGCTTATATTCCTAAAGTATCAGTATGGACAACACCACTTTTAGATGGAACCTGTTCTGCTCCATGCCTAAATATACTATGTGACAATAGATTGCCAGATATTTTCATTTCCGGCTGTAAAGAATTCAATGAAAAAAACATAAACACAATCCAACACGAATACACTCATTTTATCCATTTCATATATGCCAATGATAAAAATGATTTCTGGGAAAAAATTGTATTATCCGAATTTCATAGTACTTTAAATGCAATACAAAGTGATATCAATTATTTCTTGAAAAATTTTACCACAAAACAATCTATTTATGATTTTACAAATAAATACGTTTGTTTCGCAGAAAATCTTGCAGAATGGTATAGCTATGTTGGTAAAGCAAATAGTGCGTATGGTAAAAAAACAAGAAAAGATTCTGGTAACCAATATAATTACACAAGCGATAATGAAATTAGAGGTTTAGAATTAGGAATCAAAACTTATGAAAACACAAAAGTCTTTAAAAAACTGATGGAAACTGAAATTTGTACACGGATTTATAATAACAACAAAATAAATCTATTAACTCCAGTTAAACTTATGCAGCTTGTAGAAAAATATGATATAATTACTTTTCAAGAATTATATGATGCACTTGTAAAAGAGTATCCTTCTTATAAAAAAGAAATACAAAACTGTTTTTCACAAGCTAATTACACATCATACGGAAACAATATAGTATTCTAAATATTTTTACTGCGGCAAGAGAAAAGCTTGTCGCAATAAAAAAAGGAGCTAGTATTATGAAAAAAATTTTATATTTTTTTATTCTTTTCAATTCCATACTTTTTTCTTCCTGTAACCTTATTAATGCTATGATTCCAGGTACAAGACCTACAAATATTATTAGAGATTCTATTACAGTTTCTCTTAGCCCAGAAAAAAAGAATCAAAGTTATAATTGGCAAACATCGATACATTATGAAGACCCTTACTCTGTAAATGATGAAATAACACTATCTGTTATTGGAAATCTAGATAAATCAATATATAAAGATGCAGTCATACAAATAGAGTTCCAAACTAAAAAAGCAACTGATGAGGACTTTTTATATCTCCCGAAAAATATAGAAGATGAAAAAGTATTATCTTTGACTTCGGAAACAAATAATCATAATTATGAAATATCTATACCCAAAGATAATCTTGATAACTTCGACAAAAAACTTACATTTACGATTCTAAAAGCAGGCAGTTATTTTATTGATGTTTATGTATATGCAAATGCACTAAAAACAAATGGAATAAATGGAAGATGTCAAAAAACTCTTTACTTTGACTGTTGCGAATGATTACCTTGGTAATAATCAGGTCTTTTTCATCTGTTTTTAAGACAATTATGGTTGAAAATAGCAAAGTTTAGAGTGAAAATAAAAGAAGAAGATTTATTATATGAAAAAGTTAATACCTTTGTTCTTCATTACAAGTTGTATGTTTTTTTCTTCCTGCAGCCTTATTTCTGCAATGTTTCCCGGAACAAGGCCAACAAATAATATTGGTGATTCAATTACAGTCTCTCTTATTCCAGAAAAAAAGAATTATATAGATAATGACACGCAACAAAAAAGAATACACTATGAAGAATCATATCCAATAGAAGAAGAAATAACACTTTCTATTTCAGGATGCATTGATAAAACAATTTATAGCGATGCAATTATACAAATTAGATTTGAGGATGATATAACAGCCGACGATGCTTTTGAAATTATAAATAGTTTTGATGATGATCCTTCATTCACTAGCATTTCAGAAACAAAATACCATAAAATCGAAATATCAATATCTAAAGACAACCTTGATAAAATAGAAAAAAACATAACATTCAAAGTTCTAAGCAAGGGAAGCTATGATATTCGTGTTCATGTATATGCATACTCAAAAAAAACTAATGGATATGATGGATGGTGCAATAAAACTTTATACTTTGACTGTTGCGAATGATTACCTTAGTCATAATCAGGTCTTTTGCAATTATTTTTGAGAAAATTAGATTGAAAATAATAAATATGAGAGAGAAAATAAAAGTGAGGAGATTTGTTATATGAAAAAGAAGTTTCTAATCATTGCTTTGCTGTTATCATCATTTGTTGTTTTTGCGGAAGGTGGATTCAATTTTAAAGTGGGTATTGATGCTGCAGCTTCCTTAAAGTTCAAGCCATTTGTTGGTGCAAATCTTTCTTTTGATTACAGCTGGAAAAACGGATTTGGGCTTGGCTTAGGACTTAGAAATTATTGGAATATAAAACAGGACGAAATAGTGCCACAATCGGATATATATGAATCAAAGTTCATAGGTGGACTTTATAGTTTTATTAAATATAAATACTTCCAAACAGGTTTGGGATTATTATTAGTTGAAGGTGGTGCCTCGTTATATTTTAATATTGGAGGAGCAATTCCTGTTTGGGAGATGAAAAAGGGTAAGTTAGGAATTGATTTTGGAGCCGAATTATGGAAGACAGCTGAACCAATTGAAGTAGCGTATGGACAGTCAAGTTCAGGAAATTATCCATCATCAACAAAAAACGAAAATAGTCCTCTGAATGATCTTAAGATTTATGCAGGAGTGACGTATTTCCTGCCGTTTTAATGGTTTGTATCAATAATAATATAGCTTATTCTGGTCGAAAAATTACTTCAAGAAAAACTACAAAAGAAAAGTCATATAATAAGGCACTGTTATTATATTATTTACAACCCCAATATTATTTTCAGATAGTTTGTAGCAAACATTTACATCATATTGAGGATTCTTCAAAACTGTTTTTGCTGATTTTGTATTTCCTGTAGTAGCCTTAACTTCAATCAGAGAAATCTCATTATTAACTTTTGAAACAAAATCTATTTCAAGTCCGGAATCCTGCATGTAAACCTTAAATATATTATCTATTTTATTACCTTCGAGAGGATCGGAAATATTATTAAGATTGTGACATAGATTGATGATTCCAAAATCATCTCTATATTCTTCAATAATGTCATGCTGCTCCTGATAAACTATATTCATATCATTTGTTGAAATAAATCTGTCAACAATATATGGAAGTCCGCCAACACATTTTTCCAAAGAAATGATATTACATTCCAGTTTTACAGTTCTACGTAAGTTTTACCGGCACCACCATCTTCGGCGGGGGCAAAAGAAAAGCTTTTTACTACCGGACAGTGGGAAAGGTAATCTTTTACGGTTTGCTGGAGGATGCCGTCGCCTTTACCGTGGATAACGCTGAAATGGGTAAAGTTGTTCAGGACGCACAAGTCTATCTGGTGTTCCAGAGCTCTAACGGCTTCTTCGGAGCGCATACCGAGCAGGCGGAGTTCAAACACAGGTCTTTCTAAGGCTTTGTCGTTTACGTATTCGCCGCCCTGCTCAAAGCCGGACAACTCATAGGAAACAGAAGCAGTCATATTTGTTTTTGAACGGACAAGCTTCATATCCTTTTGTTTAACAGACATTTTTACGCTGCCAAACTGAACAGACCAGACTCCCCTGCGCTCTTCCTTAATCAACACGCCTTCGTTTTTGTTAGTGCCAACTACAACACTTGCGCCAGGTTCGAAATCAAGAGGTTTTTCAACATCACTTATTCCAGCCGCTTTGTCTTTACCCTGAACATTGCCATTGGCTCCGGACTCCGCTGATGAAGATGTTACAAAAGATGTAGCATACTTTAACGCTTCAGCATTACTCATCTTGCGTTTTGCTTTTTTGCCTTTACCACCGGTTCCGTCTGAGGCATTTTTACGTGCATTTTTTTCCTGCAATTCTTTTGCAAAAGCTTCTTCGGCACGAGTGATTTTTTCATCTTCAAGCTCTATTTTAGCGTTGAGCCGTTCGGTATTTTCTTCAAGCTCATTTATAAACTGCTTTACGGCTAAAGTTTTTTCTCTAGTGACTTCGCCTTCTTTTAATGTGCGCACAAGATTTTCAAGCTGGCGGCGCGAATGAATAAGAAAATCATTCATTTCCTGCTGCTTGTTCTTTTTAAGCTCGTTGTCGCGGCGGCGAAGCTCAAGCTCCTTTGCCTTAAGCCTGTCACACTTTTCGGTAAACTCTGCCTCTTTGCGCTGTGCTTCCTTCTGGATTTTATTGAGCTCAACATGCTTGCGGTTCAAACCACGGATTAAAGCAGAAACATCGGCCTGTTCGGTAGCAATATAATTTCTTGCCGCCTTGCAGATTTTTTCCGGGAGACCACTGCGTTCTGCAATATCAAGCGCATGACTTTCGCCCGGCACACCCATCAAAAGCCTGTAGGAAGGAGAAAGCGTAGTCTGATCAAACTCAACACTAGCATTTATACAGTAAGGATTTGTATAACCGTAATTTTTTAAGATTCCCATGTGAGTTGTAACTAACACAAACGATTTCTTTGCTATCAACTCATCAAGAACTGCCATTGCAACAGCAGTTCCTTCCTGAGGGTCTGTACCACTTCCAAGCTCATCCAAAAGAATCAAGGTATCTTCCCTTGCCCCACTCACAGCTTCTGCAATATTTTTCATGTGGCCGCTGAAGGTAGAAAGATTCATATCCATATTCTGACTGTCACCGATATCTGCAAACACATTGCTGAAAACCGGAAGTCTTGTACCTTCCGCAGCAGGGACAGGAAGCCCCGTCTGATTGAGCATTGAAAATAAAGCAAAGGTTTTGAGCGTTACGGTTTTACCACCAGTGTTCGGTCCTGTGATGATGAGGATTCTTTTTCCTGTCATAAAGCGGACATCAATAGGGACAGCCTTTGTTCCAAGCAGAGGATGACGCGCCTGAAGCAAAAGAGGCGGCTCATCACGATTCTGGCCTGATTTATCATAAGCAAGACACGGGATTGCATAAGTACAGTTGTTTTCCATTCCCCAGCGGGCGGCGGCAAAGGTTGTATCAAAAAAGAGCATGAGTGGAAGCGCATCCCTGAAAAATGGAACAGACGGCTGTAATTCCTGAGTAAGCTCCAGAAGAATGCGTTTGATTACCTGCTGCAGCTCGTATTCTTTTTGAACAAGCTCGTTACTGCAGACAACTGCTTCATCCGGCTCAATGTAAACCGTCTGCGCAGACTGAGAAACCTCGTGTACAATTCCCTTAATTCTGTTCTGCTGATTTGCCTTTACCGCAAGCACCTGGCGACCACCACGCAAAACCGGTACAGAAGATTCAAGTACGCCTGCAAGCTTCTGGTCTGAAGTATAGCTTTGCATAATATTTTTAAGGCGGGCATTCAGGCTTGCAATTGCCCTGCGAATCTGTACAATTTCCGGCAAATCTCTAAGCTCTCCGTCCGGGGTGATTATGCGGAAGATTTTCTTTTCGGTTTCTTTTTCATCAGGTAAGAGAGCTGATTGTGACGGCAAAACCTTAAGCTGTAAATCATCGGTGTGGGCAGCAATATTTTCGCGGACTTTTTTTACCGCAATTGTAAACTGTCCCAGAGCCTTTACCTGTTCAAGATTAAGCGATGCTCCGCTTGTTTTAATAATTGAATTGAGGCCTTGAATGGGTTCCCAAAAGGAAACAGGAACACGATGCGTACAGGAATAATAAGTGCACCACTCTCTTGAGGCATTTTTGTAAAACTCAATTTCTTTTGCTTTTGTAAGCGGTTCCCTTTGTGACAGAGACTGCTTACCTTCAATAGTAACACAGAATCCCGCGACTTCATCACGTATTCTGTAAAAGTCAATTTCTGATAATGTTTTTTTGTCCATAGTAATTTAGTTTAATCGCACCAGGAGCCGGTTCTGATTTCATCGGAGATTCTCATCCAGGAATCATAACGTTCTTCTGTAATATTACCGTTTTCTACTGCTTCCCGAACGGCGCAACCTGGTTCTGTAAGATGCTTACAATTCAAGCCGAACTTACATTTTCCAATAAACGGCTCGAACTCCCTGAAATATAAAGCCAGATCATCGGCTTCTATATCATCCAAAACAAAACGCCTTATACCCGGCGTGTCGATTATATCTGCTTTTCTGCCCTTGATTCCGTCCATCAGGGATTCATTTAAAACCAGATGGATGAGCGTACCTTTTGTTGTTGTGTGACTTCCGCGGCCGTATTTTTTAGAAAGGCTGCCTGTCTTTAAAACGCAGGAATTATCCATAACGTTTATAAGGCTTGATTTTCCTACTCCCGACTGACCTACAAAAGCAGAAAGCTTATCTTCGAGCAGCTGGGCAAACTCAAGCATGCCTTCGCCAGTTTTTGCAGAAATGCGCATCACCTTATAGCCAAGATCTTCCCAGATTTCCAGACGCTTTTGAATCTCTTCCAGTTCATCGGCACGACCATCTGTTTCCATAGCTTCAGCTAAATCCCACTTGTTGCAGACAATTACAGGTTCTATTCCCTGATGTTCTGCCTGAGCCAGAGCCCTGTCTATAAAGCGGGGACGGAAAGGCGGTTCATCGGGCGTGGTTACAAGAATAAGATAATCAAGATTGCTGGCTAAAAGCTGGGGACATCTGCCTTTAACATTCCAGCGCAAAAAAGTATTCTTACGTGGCTCAAGAGAAAGCACCTGTCCTTTAGAATCATTCAGCGGGTCAATTTCAATATCAACAACATCGCCCGGGGCAATAGGATTATAAAACTGCTTAACCGATTTTAGAACCTTACCTTTTATAGTGCAGCTGCGTGTTACCTCATCATCGCACTCAACGGTAAAGAGATTATTCGTACCGGCTATAATAAGTCCTTTCATAAGTTTTTATCCCCACAAAAGCCAGAGCACCAGAGCCGCAGCACCAGTTGTTAAAATTGTAAACGGAACGGCAGTTTTAAGCCAGCCAGATAACTTCATCGGGTAGCCTTCCTTCTTGACGATTCCCATGCTTACAACATTTGCACTTGCACCATAAGGAGTAAGGTTTCCGCCAAGACAGCTTCCAACCAGCAGGGCAAACATAAAGATTTCTTTGTTAATTCCCATTTCCATTGCCATAGAACCAGCAACCGGCAGCATTGCAATAATATAAGGCACGTTATCAATAAAGCCGCTGATGATAACAGACACAGCAAGAATTATGATAAAGCCAATCAGCTTTGAACCGCCACACAATCTTGCAAGAACCACTGCAAAATCATCAAGAAGACCAATTTCCTGAATTGCTCCAACAACTACAAAAATGCCAAGCAGGAAGAAAATTGTTTCCCAGTCCAGGCCTTTTACAAGCTCCCAAAGCTCACTCCAGGATTTTTTCTGATTCAGCTTATACCAGGCAAGAGCAATAATTCCAAGTGCAAGCACGTAAAGTCCGCTCAAGTAAGCAAAATCAGTTTTAATAAAGGAAATGCCGGCAAGTCCGAAAATCATTACAAGAAGAATGATAAAAGGCACCCAGGAGATGACATTTGACTTATCTACAGTAATGCGCTCTTTTCCAACCTTTGCAAAAAAGCAGTAGAAATAAATACAGCCGACGAGCAAGCCTGCCTGAATTATAAAGAAGATTGAAAGCGTACCGTTGTGAACAAAGAAGTCGTTAAAGTTATAACCGGCATAGGCAGCAAAAATCATGCTTGGAGGGTCGCCGACGAGTGTAGCGGTTCCTTCAAGGTTAGACATTACTGCAAGTCCAATCATAAAGTACGTTGGATTCATCTTAAGCTTTTTGCAAAGTGCAAGCGCAATTGGAGCCATTACAAGAACTGTTGCAACGTTTTCTACAAAAATAGAAATTATACCGGTCATGGCTAGAATTAGAACTATTGCAAGTCCGGTGTTTTTGCTTGAATTGATTATGCTGTCTGCAATTCTGGAAGGCACGTTGGAGTACAGAAACAGAGCCGCAATTGTCATGCTTCCAAGATAAATCATTATTACGTTCCAGTTGATTATGGTTCCGAGTGAGTGAGTGAGTGCATAAAGATGACCGTTTGCAAATGTCGATAAGGAAGATTCCATATCGAGCGGAAAAATCACATCCGGTAAAATCATTCCCATAAGGATGATTGTAATTCCAGCGATGGTAGTAAACAAAACCTTTTTTTCCTGCAGCAAGATTACAAAGAGGTACATAAAAATTGCAATACCAAGAATTATATATTTTAGTGCGTTCATTTCTTTTTCCCGTTATCCTAACATTGTGCCTTCGATTTCGCTGAACAGGGCTTCGTAGAGAGTGGCCTTATCGTTATTTGTTTTGCGGACTGTCTGCGACATTCTTCTGGCAAGATGAAGAAGTACACGGTAACCTAAAAGTGGCTCCTGGTCGCAAACTGCAAGAAACTTTTTGCTTGAAAGTGTGATGCAGCTGCAATCGTTCAAGGCTTTTACGGTAGCTGTGCGGGCATCGTCACTGATAAGGGCAGTTTCTCCAAAAAAGATGTTCTGCTCGGCTTTCAGATTTGCGAGGGCGATTGTATCTCCGGCCGGGGTCTGGCGTTCAATTTTTACCGCTCCTGTATAGAGGATATAAAACAAATCGCCGTAATCGCCTTCCTTTATAATTACTTCGCCTTTCTTAAACTTTTTGATTATCATATTTTCGTAGACAATCTTAAGTATGCGCTTGTCGTTTTCATCATTGATGTTAAAATCCGAAAACAATTCAATGTTTACAAGCTTAGGCAAAACCTTTTCAAACTCATCCATAAAAACTCCAAATAGATTTCCGGGTCAAGCCCGAAAATGACACTAATATACGAAAATCGCCTTTGTGTTCTTTTGAATCACAAAATCGGGCGACGGTACAAGAACAGGCTCGTTGCTCTTAAGCAGCTTTACCTTCTTCAAATCATCAACTATCTTCTTTACATCAGGATTTTTCTGAGCCTCACGCAAGGCATCTTTTCTTCGCTGATGGAAGTTACCGGTATTCAAAAGTAAGCCAATCAGCACACCCTTCTTTTTAAGCGACTGCTTAAAATCGGCATAGGTTTTGCCAATAAAGCTTTCGGGAATATCTTCTATAATAATTCCGCTGGAAGCATCTTCGCCAATCAAAGCGCGGATTACGTTACTGTAGCCCATTCCACTGGAAGCTGTTGCAAGAAGACTGTGCTCATAATCTGTAGTAAGGATGATTTCGTCACAATGGGCCATCTGCAGATGACGTTCAAACTTTGAATCCATAAGCTCGGCTGCAATGTACAAATCCGGGTTCAGGCTTTCCATTGTAAGAACGGCAAGAACTGTTCGGGAATCAACTTCCAGGTCTGAATAATTCTTGGAACGGTCGGAAATTACAAGGGCACGAATAGCGTTATCAATTTCTGCCCGGTGCAAAACATTTTCATCTGTAAAATCACCGGAAATATAATTAAGTTCCTTAAAACGAAGCTTTGAACGAAGCTGCTCAATCTGTCCATCCGGAGCATCGTTCACAAGTACAATCATATCAGGTGTAATGTCGGGGTTGGAGTTTAAAACACTGTCAAGAATCTTATCAAAACCAGGCCGCCAGCCGCATAGCAAAAAATGTCCTTTCATACTCTTTAACTTCTTCAATCCTTTATCTTTTTTTATCTGCATATCCATAAACGTGGACGCAATTTTACCGGTAATAACACTAAGAAGCAGCATACCCAGAATGAGCAGGATAAGCGCCGAAAGTCTTCCAGGAATAGACTTTACACAATAATCAAAATAACCCGCAATTACTGTTACAAGCGTGAACCAGACTGAATCAAAAAAAGTTTGAATGCCGCTTTCTGTCTGAGTTTCCGACTTGAAGACCATAACTGTGGCAATCGCAAGGATGATGACGATGCAGATATACGCATAGGTCATCGGATTTTTGAGAGCATATCTTATGTGCCGTGCAATTTTCTTGCCTGTGGATTTTTTAACGGCAAGCTTTTTTCCGGCAAACTTTTTTCCAGCTACTTTGTTTGAACTCATATTCTATAAATATAACATAAATTGGGTGACACTTCTATAGCACATGT
>JAEEGI010004063.1_pt1 | contig 34536 bp, 29 predicted proteins | sample 8958751 | NCBI WGS metagenome assembly JAEEGI01 (sample SAMN16246545, study PRJNA631951) | gut metagenome | biome: gut microbiome; feature: rumen; material: KS-attached | host: Bos | place: Iran: Karaj | collected 2018-10
GAAGGACGAGTCGGTTTGGATGAGGAAACCCTACTAAAAAGAAAGATAGAACGTACGCAAAGACAGCTTGAAGCACTAAATGCAAAGCTGTATGCTACAGCAAGTTAAGAATATGTTATATAGAAGTTTAGTGTTTAGAGTTTAGAGTTGAGGGCAGAACAATGTCTGCCGTTGTAGGGACGCAATGCTTGCGTCCGAAATAGGTAAAAGATGAAAAGCAAGCTGTTTGGTGTGTTGTTGCTGATTGAGGCCGCAGCCTTGTTGCTGACGGCGGCAGTAGCCTTGCACTATCAGCGCGTGGCGGGTGAGACCGATGCCCGCTGTTTTTTGCTCACTGCTGGTTTGACAGGTGCCGTTGGCCTTTTGTTGTACAACATCGGCAACTCAATGAAAAAGAGTAGCTTGCAAATCCGTGATTCGTTCATGGTAGTGGCCTTGTCGTGGGTGTTGTTTTCTTTGTTCGGCATGTTGCCTTTCCTGATGAATGGCACTGTCGACAATGTGACAGATGCTTTCTTTGAAACCATGTCGGGCTTCTCGACTACGGGAGCCACTATTCTCAGCAACATCGACCAACAGCCGCATGGCATTCTGTTTTGGCGCAGCATCATGCAATGGATGGGTGGATTGGGTGTGGTGGTGTTCACTCTGGCTTTTCTCCCTTCGGTGGCCAAAGGCTCAAAGAAGGCTTCGCTTTTTGCTGCAGAAGCACCTGGCTTGAGCGTGGAGAAGCTTGCTCCAACCATGGGGGCTACTTCGCGCCTGCTATGGTTTATTTACATTGCACTGACCCTGCTTTGCGCCTTCTTCTATCACCTTGGTCCCATGAACAAGTTCGATGCTGTGTGCCATGCTTTTACTACCATTGCCACGGGTGGCTTCAGTACGCATCAGGCCAGCATCGGCTATTTCCATTCCAACTATATCGAGTGCGTCTGCATCGTGTTTATGCTCATGTCGGGCATTAACTTCGCGATGTATCATTTCCTGTTCAACCGTCGCTTCGATGTGATTCGTCGCAACGAGGAACTGCGTTGGTATTTGCTTGCCATCCTTCTCTTTACGCTGCTGTTTGTGGGACGGTTCTATTTCGCACCGCATTTCGATACCATCACGGATGAGCAGTTGGCCTCGCATCCGCAGACGTGGTGGGAGCGTATCCGCACCTCCATGTTCCATGTGGTGGCTTTGCTGTCGAACACGGGCTTCCAGGGGAGCAATTACGACTATGACCTTTGGGGCCGTCTCTTCCTCATCCCGACGGTGCTGTTGATGGTGGTGGGCGGTTGCGCTGGCTCCACCAGCGGCGGCATCAAGATGGTACGTGTCATCGTGCTGGTCAAATACATCAAGAAGACCATCAACGAGTTGATCCACTCGACGAGCATGTACACCGTCAAGATTTCGGGGCAGATCGTGGAAGACCTCAGCTTGAAGCGTGTGCTGTCGTTCTTCTCGCTGTTCATCATCGTCTTTATGGTCAACATAGTGGTGCTCTCGGCAGTAGGTATGAGCCTCGAAGAGGGAGCTATTTCCTTCCTGACCTGTTTCAGCAACTACGGCCCAGGCTCGGGCATCACGGGTCCGAGCGGCAATTTCGATGCCATCCCAAATGTGGCTAAATGGCTGCTATCGTTCGATATGTTGGTGGGACGTCTCGAGATCTTCACGATTTTGTTGCTTTTCACCCGTAGTTTTTGGCGGGCGAAATGATGCTATTTCAGATACTTGAAGTATAAGAAAAATACGATGGCCACTGCGCATATCGTGACTATTGCTCCGAGAAGGATGTAATAAAGGGCAACTGTCAGGATGCTACGCCAAACCGTCTTAGCAGTGCTGAAACCCATCATCTTTCTGAAACAAGCTGTCAAGGCTATGATGATGGCAACTGGCTCATAGAATGCCATTGTTCCGTAAAAGTGGTGTGAGATGGGATAAATGAGGTTGATGACGCAACGGTATAACACCAATATCACCATCGCATAGACTATGGCAACGATGTATTCGGCACGGTTATAGCGTTTGCGGTTTTCCTTGCCGTAACACTTCCTTGCCGCAATGACGAACAAAGGCAAGGTGAGCATGTAGCACAGCGTGTAGTGGTTGAGGTAGAAGTGATACCCGTCGACAACGAGTTGGGCCCCTTTTTGAAGCATCTCCTTTGCTGCAGTGGAGTTGTTGTTGATTTCTGTAGTCTTATCACCCACCTTCACGGTGAGTTCTGTATCCAAGTCTTCTGGCAGATTGTCTATTTCTATGTTTTTGGTGCCTGTTGCGGTGAAGATCAGGACATAAAGCGTCAGCGCCAGAAACAGCGTTGGGAAAGGCGAGACGTATTTGCGGCGTTTTCCTTCAAGGATCTCGACAATCATTTTGCCAGGTCGTGAAAACAGGTTCTTTATGGTGTACCCGATGCCGCCGTCCCTACCTAAAATAGCCACAAAGAGATTGCTCCAAATGAATCGTAGGGTGAAACGACTTGTTTTGGCATCTTGTCCACATTCGGGACAGAACTTGCCATGGAACTCGGTGCCACAGTTGAGGCATTTAGTGGTCTTGGTTTCGGGTTGGGTTACTTGTGTTTCCTGGCTTTCTTGTATTTCGTTTTCCATGAGGGTTCGCGTTTTGATGGGGCAAAGGTAGGGAATATTGTCAAAATGTCGCAAATAAATCTTCTAAATTCTTGATTTAGTGACATTTTGTCGCAAAACAAGCCAAATTTGCATGGTGTTTGGATTGGCCGCGATTTTGATAAGTTGCGTCCCGTGACTTTGAGTCGGCCCTTCGACAGGCTCAGGGACCTTTGGTCTCGTAGTCCCGCGTCCCGCGTCTCGAAGTCTCGTGTCAAAAAAAAGAAAATTGAAAGGAGAACCCAAATATGAACATCAATCAATTCACCATCAAATCACAGGAAGCTATCGGGAAGGCTCAGGAGATTGCGCAGAGCCACCAGAGCCAGACCGTGGAAGCCATCCACCTGCTGAAGGGTATGCTGTTGAGCGACGACTATCTGGTGCCCAACCTGATAAAGAAGTTGGGCGTCAATCTGTCACGACTCAACGAATCCCTTGATCAGGCCATTAACTCTCAACCGCGCAGCAGCGGTACCGAATTGTATTACTCTTCTGAGGTCAGCAAGATCTTTAACGATGCCTTGGCGCAAGCCAAGAAGATGGGTGACGAGTATGTCTCCATCGAGCACCTGCTGTTAGCTGTTTTCGAGAGCAACAGCACTGCCTCCCAGATGTTGAAGGAACAAGGCGTGAATAAAGGTGACCTTGAGACCGCCATCAAGCAGTTCCGCAAGGGCAAGAAGGTCGACTCGCAGGACGCCGAACAGAACTACGACTCACTGAACCGTTTCGCCAAAAACCTGAACGACTTGGCGCGTGAAGGCAAACTCGACCCCGTGATTGGCCGTGATGAGGAGATCCGTCGTGTGCTGCAGATACTGAGCCGACGCACCAAAAACAACCCTATATTAATAGGTGAGCCAGGCGTAGGTAAGACCGCTATCGTGGAGGGTCTGGCCCAGCGTATCGTCAACCGCGACGTGCCGGAGAACCTGAAGAGCAAGACCGTGTTCAGTCTAGACATGGGTGCCTTGTTGGCCGGCGCCAAATACAAGGGCGAGTTTGAGGAACGTCTGAAGAACGTCGTCAAGGAAGTCGTGGACAGCGACGGCGAAGTCATCCTGTTCATCGATGAGATCCACACCTTGGTTGGCGCTGGCGGCGGCGAAGGTGCCATGGATGCGGCCAACATCCTGAAGCCGGCCCTGTCGCGTGGCGAACTGCGTGCCATCGGTGCCACCACCTTGAAGGAATACCAGCAGTATTTTGAGAAAGACAAGGCCTTGGAGCGTCGTTTCCAAAAGGTCATGGTGGATGAGCCTGACGAGGCTTCGGCCATCAGCATCCTCCGTGGCTTGAAGGAGCGTTACGAGACCCACCACCACATCCGTATCTTGGACGAGGCCATCATCGCAGCAGTACAGCTGTCGGTGCGTTACATCAGCGACCGTTTCTTGCCCGACAAGGCCATTGACTTGATCGACGAGGCCGCCTCGCGTCTGAGGTTGCAAATCGACTCGGTGCCTGAGGAGCTTGAAGACGTCGAGCGTGCCATCCGCCAGTTGGAAATTGAGCGCGAGGCCATCAAGCGCGAGAACGACACCAAGAAGGTCGAGGAGATAGGGAAAGAGCTGGCCGAACTCAACGACAAGCGCACCGCCATCAAGGCCAAGTGGGAGACCGAGCGTAACTATGTGGAACTCATCCAAAAGGAAAAGAACAACATAGAGACCTACAAGCACCAGGCCGAGGTGGCTGAACGTGACGGCGACTATGGGCGTGTCGCTGAGCTGCGTTACGGCAAGATTCGCGAAGCTGAAGCTGCCATTGAGAAGGCTAAGGCCGACCTTTTGCAAGCACAAGGCGACCACCCCTTGGTGGATGAGGAAGTCGGCTCTGACGACGTGGCTGAAATCGTGTCGCGTTGGACGGGTATCCCAGTCAACAAGATGATGCAGAGCGAGCGTGAGAAGCTGCTGCACCTCGAAGATGAACTGCACAAGCGTGTGGTGGGTCAGGATGAGGCCATCACCGCCGTCAGCGATGCTATCAGGCGTAGCCGTGCGGGATTGCAGGACGCCAAACGTCCTATCGGTTCCTTCATCTTCATGGGTACCACGGGTGTGGGTAAGACCGAGCTGGCCAAGGCTTTGGCTGAGTTCCTGTTCGATGATGAGAACGCCATGGTGCGTATCGACATGTCGGAGTATCAGGAGCGTCACACGGTGTCGCGACTCATCGGAGCACCTCCAGGATATGTGGGCTACGAAGAGAGTGGCCAACTGACTGAGGCCGTGCGTCGTAAGCCGTATTCGGTCATCCTGTTGGATGAAATCGAAAAGGCTCATCCCGATGTGTTCAACATCCTGCTGCAGGTGTTGGATGATGGCCGTCTGACCGACAACAAGGGCCGTACCGTCGATTTCAAGAACACCATCGTCATCATGACCTCCAACATCGGCGCGAACGTTATCCAAGACAACTTCGCCCGTTTGAACGACTCCAATTCGGAGGAGGTCTTCGAGAAGACCCGTAACGAGGTGATGGAGCAGCTGAAGCAGTTCATGCGGCCTGAGTTCTTGAACCGTGTCGACGACATCATCATGTTCAAGCCTTTGGACGAGAGCCAGATTGCCGACATCGTGAGGATGCAGTTCCGCAGTGTGCAGAAGATGCTGGCCGCCAACGACATCCGCATCGACATCACCGATGCCGCTGTCGACTTCATCGCAAAGCAGAGCTACAACCCGCAGTACGGTGCGCGTCCTGTGAAGCGTATGATGCAGCGTGGGTTGCTCAACTCACTTTCGAAGATGATCCTGGCCGAGTCGGTCGACAAGACGAAGACCATCATCGTGGATGTGCAAGGCGATGGACTGATTTTCAGGAATTAAGCCTTTGTCAATGTAAATGAAAAGCCAAGAGGTGCGAAAGCGCTTCTTGGCTTTTTTTGTTGTTAAGAAGAATGTGTATATTTGCAGCAATTCTTTTTGGCCATGAATCCATCAGCGGTGATATACAAAAACGAAGGCGCCAGACTATGTCTTGATAACGGTAAGGCTATACTGTTTTACAAAGGTGAGACCTACACTTTCGGCTGCCATCCTTACGAGCCGATGGCCATCATCTACAAAGGCGATGCTCCAGTAGCTTATATTCATAATGCTTTTGATGTGTATGCCGAGTGTCAGGCATTTGGAACAAATCCGCAACATCTTGTCTACACTATCTCGCGCCATTACCACAACGCCGAGCATTTTTGCCGACTTTTCACTGTTGCCATAGACCGAGGCTGTGACTGGCAGATTGACGAACTCGAGAAGGAAATGTTTGAACAGGTGCGTTGGGAAAACCATGAAGTGTTCTACAAGACCGATGACATCGAGTTCGGACGTTATGGTGATGAGCCAGAAGACGAGAATGATCCTACTGAATGGGATGAAGATCCTGATGCTGATATCTTAGAACATGCAGAATATGAGATTCTATATGTCATCATCGATGGGGTGAAATATGTGTTATATGGGGATTGGATATCCACGTTGGATATAAAAATCGCTGGTGAAAAGGGCAAGAAAGCCCTCAAGGCGCGTATACATCAGTTCACCGGAATACCAGAGGCCTATCCTGGCTATTGGCGCAGTGGCGAACTTTTCTACCTTGTTGCAACAGGGTTAAAATATAACACAGAGATATTCTGTCAAATACTTGCCTACGCTATCCGTACAGGCAAGAAAGATTATAACCTACGTGAAATCGAGAAAGCGATAGGCTTGCGTGAAGCGTAAAAAGGAAAGGAACGGTTATTCTTCCTCCATCTCTGCGGCATTGATTTCATCCAAGAGCAACATGGCCTTGTCGTAGTCCTGGGTGAAAACAAACACCGAGGCATCGCCCTTGATTGTGCCGGCCGCCCAACCTGCCACGAGGCTTTCCTCTTGGAAGTTGCGGATAAGGAACTTGATGTCGTTCTCCTCCAACACGCTGCCGATAAACTCAGCATTGACTAAGGAACCGGAATAAATGCACTTGATTTCGTTGTCCATGATGTTACCTTTTTTGTTGATACTGCAAAGGTATACAAATTATTTTGATTTTCTGCCATCGACATTCAACATCACGATGGCAAACAGCATCACAAAGGCCGCGGCCCACTGTACGGGCGAGTATTTGGTGCCGTTGACGAAATAGTCCAGCACCACGGCTGTGATGGGGTACATCAGTTCAAGGAAGGTGGACAAAGAGGCTCTTACATGGCGTAAGCCGTAGTAATACAAGAAGATGGCACCCGAGCCCGTTGTAAGGCCGATGAGGGCGATAAAGAGCCAGTTGCGTGGCGTCACCTGCGAGAAGTCACCGATATGGCCGCTGAACAGCACGATGACCAGCATGATCAAGGTGGTGAAGCCATAGCGGAAGAAGGTGGAACTGACAAAGGAGTAGTTGCCCAAGATCTTCTTGGAAAACACCGTGGAGCTGCCGAAGGAGAACGCCGCCAACAGCGAGAGCAAAGCAGCATAGACCGTGGTGATGCCTTCGGTGCTGAAATCAGGAAGTGACCAACCAAAGGTGAGGAAATAGCCGCCAACAAGGGCAACGACAGCCCAAAGTGCGAAGTGTCTCTTGATCCTCTCTTTCAAGATGATGCGCGCCAATATGACGGCGAAGACAGGCTGGAGCTTCTGCAGCAGGACAATGACCGAAAGACTATTGAAATGCAGCAAAAACAGCGACTTGACGATGGCCAAGGTGCCCAAGGCGCCGCCAAACAAGGCGATGAGCAGGAAATAGATCAAGTCGGAGCGCGTCATGGTCTTCAGATGACGGTATTCCCTGAAGAAGAACACATTCATCAGCAGGAAAGGGAAGAGGTGGATGACGAAGACCACGAAGGCCGTATTGAGGTTGTAGAGTTGCGGTGTGAGCAGGATGCCGTCCACGCCCCAAAGCATGGCGGAAAGTGCCACGGCTATGGCTCCAATCAGCTTGGTATTACGTTGTGTGTCTTTCATTTAAACAGAAACTTGTCGTTGGCGCAAGCTTCCTTCTCCCAGCGCACGCACATGATGATGGAATTGACCAAGTAGACAACATACATCATCGTGATGGGGAAGTTCCCTGCCTTGATGTACATGAAGATGCTGACGCAGTTGATAGCAATCCAGAGCCACCATTGCTCACTGAACATCCTGACCATCAATATCATGGCCACGACCTGCATCACAGCTTTGGCTGAGTCGGCGAAAGGCGCGATGTCGTTAGTGAAGTATTTCATCAGCAAACCGAAACCTACCGTGCCCACCACAATGATGGCTAGACTGATGAGACGCACCTTGTTGGTGGCATGGAGTTTCATCACTTCATGGGTTTCATGGTTCATGTTTTTCGCCCAAGTGAAGAAGCCTACAAACTGCATAATGAAGTTATATACGGTCACGCCGAAGTCGGCGTAAAGTTTGGAAATCAGCGTAATGTATATCATTAGGCAGCAATGGATGAAGCCAAAGAGATAGTTTGACAGTTTGCCTTTGCCGCCCAGCACCACGTTGATGATGCCGCAGGCTGCCGCCACGATATGGATCCAATAAAATTGGTCGTTTGCCTTGTCGTATTTGAACAGGATGGACATCACTGTGATGATGACACTCACAAGAACGAGCCAAATGATGTCGAACGGCTTCCAGCCTTTGAGTTCTTCCTTAATTAATTCACTGAATTTCTGCATGATGTTTTAAAGATACTTGAATTTTTTTGCGGGGCAAAGTTAATAAAACTTGTGGTTTTTGATAGATAATTCGAAAATCTTCTTATATTTGCCGCATTTAATAATCAATCATTCAATTATGAAAAGAACTTTACTTTTTTTAGCCGTTGGATTCGGTATGCTGTCCACGGCGTTTGCACAAAGCAAAGACAACGTGGCGCGTGAATGCGTGCTTTTCGAAGTGTTTACAGGTGTCCATTGCCCTTATTGTCCCGCTGCTGCTAATGGCATCGCTCAGATGATGGACGAAGGTTTGGCTATCGCTCCAGTGGCCTATCATACCACGGCTTTCTCGACCGATTTGTATTATACCAATGAAACCAATGCCCGTGCCAGCTATTACGGCATCAACAGCTATCCGACCTTGAAAGCGGATGGTGTCACGGGCATGTCGGGTGGCGGTAACGCCAGCGAAAATATGTACTCGTATTACAGGAACTACTACAACCAGCGTATCTCTGTGCCCAGCCCCTTTACCATTGACTTGAACTATGAATGTGTGGAAGGTAACGTCTGTCGAGTGAACTGCACGGTCAACCAGGTGGGTGAATGCAATGGCACTGATGTCCGCGTATTCATAGCCTTGACGCAATGTAATATTGACGTGAGCTGGCAAGGGATGCAAGGTTTGCATCATGTGTGCCGTGATATGATTCCTAGCCAAACGGGTACGTCTTTCACGGGTCCGACAATGACCATCAGCGAGAACTTTGAGATGAACTGGCCTAAGGAGGATTGCTTCCTGACGGCCTGGGTGCAGAACTACTCAGGCAGTACTAAGGAAGTCTATCAGGCAGTGCGCATGTCGATGGCCTTGGATTTGGGTTACGACTTGGTTTTGAAGGGTATCGAAAACGTGGTGACAGAAAATTGCTCTGGAATGCAACATCCGCGTCTCACGGTGACCAACTACGGACACGAGACCGTCAACACCTTCAATGTGCGTGTCTTTGATGGAATAGAGAGCCATACTCAGGCTTGGAGCGGTACTTTGCCAAAAGACGAAACGGTTGACATGTTGATGGAGGACTTTGTGACCGGAACTACAGGAACAATGCAGTTTTTCGTGGAAATGCCCAATGGCCATGCTGACGAATTTATGGCTGATAATGTGGCAAGTGTTGTTATGGGTGAAGTGGTCACTGTAAATGGTGCATTGACTTTGCAACTGAAAACGGGTGCCCATCCTGAAAATACTTCGTTCGAGATTAAGAATATGAACACAGGCGAAGTTGAATATAGCTTTACCTTCGATCAAGCCAACCATGTTTATAGGGAAGACATTGTGTTGTCACATGAAGCCTGTTATCGTCTCACCATACTCGATGCGGCTGGAGAAGGTATGGGCAATGGATTCTTCCAGGTGAAAGATTCCAACAACACGATTGTCTTCAAAGGCGGCAACTCTGGCGGAAAGTTTACTTATGAATTGGCCACAGAGCTTCATTGCAATGGGTATGTTGCCGCTGAAGAGAATGGCTCTTTGACAGACTCAGGAACCTTTAGGGTGTATCCTAATCCCACCACGGGCATCGTCAACCTTAATTTCGGTAAAAACCGATGGGCGGTCCAAGTATATGATATCACGGGTAGAAAGGTGATGGAACAGCAATGTGAAGCTCATACTATCATCGACTTCAGCCAGCAACAGAAAGGTCTCTATTTCTTGAGAGCGCAGAATGGCATCGAAGAAGTCAACACCAAGATATTGGTGCATTGATTGTAGGCCCATATGGTTGAAAACCCCAATGCAGTAATTCTAAGAATGAGTAATAATTCTAAGAAGCTGTTAAAAATGAACGAAAAAGAATTGTATGGGCAGAGAAAGAAGTTGTATAAATAATTGATTTTTAGTTGGTTAATTTGATATTTATTTGTAACTTTGTGGTTCTCAATCATTTAGTCATGAACAAAGGATGTCCAACCAAACTAACCGAAAAACAGTGGCAATTTTTGCAAAAAATCCAGGAATCATCGACAACAAGAATGACAATGTGAAAGTAAATCCCTATTTGAGGTAGACCTTTTATCTATTGGATCATATAATAAATCAACAAATACAAGAATGTGAAAATCCAACAATTCTCCCAGATTGGGAAGCGCGGCAATAACGAAGACAGCGTAGGTAGTACCAGCGGACTGCTTACGGTGTGCGACGGCATGGGTGGCCATAACTATGGAGAACGCGCATCGGCTTTCGTGGTGGAAGCTTTGCTTAAGGCCTTCGCGAAGCCTCAACCCATTGGTAAGATTGAGATACAGCAGCAACTCAACAAGGTGCAGACCGACCTCAACCAACTTCTTGAGAAGGAGCCGGAACTTGAAAAGATGGGCACCACCTTCACCGGCGTTTTCGTCACGCCCGACGTGTGGTATGCCGCCCACATTGGCGACAGCCGAATCTATCTCTTTCGCCCCTCGGAACGGAAGCTATGGCACACTTGGGACCACTCTTTGGTCGGCGAACTCATGCGCACCAAGGAGATTACCACCGAAGCGGGCCGGTTCCACCCCATGTCGAACCGTATCGACAAGGCCATCATCGCACAACAGGACGGCAAGCACGCCAGCGCCTCCATCGTGAAAATAAGTGAACTGAAGGCAGGTGACATCTTCCTGCTTTGCTCCGATGGCGTGGTGGAAGGATGGGGCGACTGGGAGTTGGTACAGCTCTTCTCCAACACAAACCTCAGTTTCGAGCAGAAATGCCAAAAGCTGGCCCAACAGTGTGATGCCAACTCGAAAGACAACAACACTGCCATCATCGCGGAAATAGAGGAAAGCGATGCTTTTGGTTTCGGTAAGAATGAGGAATTGGAATGGACTGCTTTCTCTGAGGTTGAGGCGGATTATCGTAAGTATTGCGCTGACAATGAGATTCATGTCGAGGATGCTCCTACTGTTTCAAAGCCAGCGTCCTCTGCACTTCCACACGCTCCACAACCCATCAAGCCCACTATGACCCAACCTTTGCCTCAGAATAAAACTCCAAAGAAGACTCATCAGAAACGTATGCTTTTAGTGATACTGATTATTGCCGTTTTCCTTTTGGTTGTCGCAGGTGTAGGTGCGTTTTTTTGCTGCTGAGAGGTAATAGGGTAAAATCAGAACCAAAGGATAAGCCCAAAATTGAGATGAGCGATAGTTTAAAAGTCAAGAAAGAAAATGTCAAGAAGGAAGATGTCAAGAAGGAAGATGTCAAGAAGGATATAGAAGAAGCGAAAAACACGATTGACGAAAAACAAGAATAGTATGGATGTTGAGATCAAAATCGCCCCAACCCGAAATGTGACGCTAAATTTGTTAAACCATAGCTTTTATTTGATATGCAAGGCCAGATAATCAACGGATTTGAACTGAAACGACTGCTCGGCCGTGGCGGCATGGCTGAGGTGTGGTATGCCGAGAATGAAATTGGCAAACCAGCTGCAGTTAAAGTCCTGAACGAGAATTTGTCGAATTACCAGCAGATTGTAGAACGCTTCCATAACGAGGCTCTCGTGATGGTCAAACTTGACCATCCTAATATCCGCCAAGTGTATGGATACGGTTACTTAGGCAACCGTCACTGTATCATCATGGAATACCTTGAAGGAGAGGATATGGAGGCTATGATGAAAGCTGGTAGGCATTTCACTGACAAGGAATTGCAACGTTGGTGGGATCAAACAGTTGACGCGTTGGACTATACTCACGCTATGGGCATCGTTCATCGTGACATCAAGCCGTCAAACCTTTTCCTCGACAAACGAGGCAATATCAAGCTACTTGACTTTGGCATCGCCAAGGTAAAAGAAAGCATCTCTTTGACGCAGACTGGTGCTTTGTTGGGCACGCTGATGTACATGAGTCCAGAGCAGGTGAAAGACACAAAAAACATAGACTATCGCACAGACATCTATTCCTTAGCTGTGACGTTTTCCCAGCTGGTTTCAGGCAATTGCCCATACGACAGCAATACAAGTGGCGATTTTGAAATTCGCGAGCGGATTGTATACAAACCATTGGATTTGAGTGGTTTGCCGAATAGTTGGCAAGGCTTTTTGGCTCCATATTTGAATAAAGAGCCCGACAAACGGCCTGCTTTGCGGCATTTTGAAGCAGTGATGCCGACGACCGAAATGCCGACAATGCTGATCGACAAACTGACCGAGACCGTTGCTGTTGAGGCAAAGAAAACCATTGCAGTGCCAGCACTGGAAACTCAGCTTACGTCCCAACAACCGCCAGTGGTCGAAACGCCGACAGTGCTAATCGACAAACTAACTGGGACCGTCGCTGTGGAGACAAAAGTGACTGTTGCAGAACCTGCACGAGAACCTCAGCCTTTATCCCAACAACAGTCGATGGTTGATAATCCGACCATCATTAGTACTCCTGAGACGCCTAACGCTGGTGCAGCGACTGAAAAACCCCAAAAAAAGGTTGGCCTTTGGATTGGAATAGGAGTGGGTGCTTTGGCGGTTTTGGTGGTGGCTTTGGTGCTGTTTTTGAAACTTAGGGAAAAATCCATAAGAAATGAAGCTGACAATCAAGCCTATCAAGCTTGTGTTACTGCTAATGACTATCGGTCCTATATGCATGAGTTTGGAAGTGAAGGCTTGCACTACAATGAAGCCAAAGCCGAAGTTGACAGACTAGTAGCCGACAGCACCGCCAAGGCGTTGCAAGCTATTGCCGAAGAGCAAGCCAGACTGCAGGCTGAAGCCGAAGCACGAGCTAAAGCTGAAGCGGAACTGATAGAGGACAAGTTCTTTGAGAATTGCACTTCTATAGCGGCGTGCGACAACTATCTAGAAGCCTATCCCCAAGGCAGATATGTGACGGAGGTGGAGGTGAAGAAGGCGGAGTTGAAGAAAGCGGCCGAACAATCAGCAAGGAAAGCGGCTCGAAAAGCTGGTGAAAAGAAGAAAGCTACAGAAAAAGCCGCCAAGAAACAGCAAGAACTCAAAAAGGAAAGCAATACCAAAACTTTGAAAAAGCCTAATGCCGATAAAAAGTCCGGTGCTCCTAAAGTCAAGATTAATAAACCTGGCAAATAACGCGACAAGACTTTGTGCGTGACTTGTATTCTGTGACTTTATCGTTTTAGAATGGAAACCATGTCCTTCAAAGCCCTGAATCCTTCGGGAATCGGAAACATCGCGAAGGTGTGGAACATGCCTTTGTATTCGTTGAAATGACCAGTTTTTCTCGCCTTTTCGTAGGTTTCTTTCAGAAAGAGGTCGTCGGGCTGGAGGATTTCGTTTGTGCCATAGAAAACATACAGGTTGTCGACACCACTGAAGTCGCCAAAGACGGGGCTGACCCATGGATGTTTCACGGGCAATTTGCCTTGCCAGATGGCGTTCAAGATGACTATGCGGTCGTATTGCAGCATGGTGTCTCTGTCCTGCAAAGCCAGCATTTCTTTTTCCTTGGTGTGACTGAGGTCAACGCAAGGGGAGAGCAGGATAGTAGTTGCTGGCTTTTGCCAGCCGTTTTTGTGGGCTTCTTGGGCGACCACAAGGCAAAGGCAAGCTCCTGCCGAGTCGCCTACGAGGTGAATTTTATCGTATTGCTTTGATTCCGAGATGCTTTGGTAGTATTCCAATAACGTCTTGACCGAATACTCGCAGTCGTATTCCGGTGACTTGGGATAGACGGGGAGCAAAGCGTCATAATGCGTGCGCAAGGCAAGGTCGTGCAGGAAACGCCAATGGAAAAACACGGGCGGATAGATGAAGGCACCACCATGGAGGTAGAGGATGACACGACGTGTCGGCCCTTCGACAGGCTCAGGGACCTCAGCGTTCAGGGACCTTGCTGTTTCTTCGTGCTTGAAGACTTGCATCTCAAAGCCTGTTGATGCTTGGTATTTCTCCTCAGTGAAGAAGCCTCTGAAATACCTTGGCACGCGTACAGGACGGCGGTTCTCGCGGCGGCAATGCTCCAATTCCTCCATCACTTCTTTGGGTTTGGCATCGCGCAACTGCTTGAACATCAATTTTAAATACTTTTCCGTAAAAACGATTCCTGGATTCATAAATCTTTTCTCTGGATTGAACGGCTGCCACGATGTAACAGCCCTACAGCTCTGTACTTTCAACTCTAAACTATCCAACTGACTCTAAACTCTGCACTCTCAACCCTCAACTAATGCTTCTGATAGATTTTCAAATCAAACATCGTCGCAGCCGAAATGATATGATCGAAGATGTCGCTTTGGATTTCCTCGTAGTTAATCCATTGCTTGTCGCTGCTGAAAGCATAAATTTGCAACGGAACACCAAACTCGGTGGGCTGCATTTGACGAACCATTATCATAAGGTTGTGGTTCAGCTTCGGGTTGTTATTGAGGTAAGCCTTGATGTAGGCACGGAAGATGCCGAGGTTGGTTTGCTGGCGGCCGTTCAAGATTTCACTTGTGTCGATGTTGTTGGCTTTGTTGTATTCAAGTATGTCCTCTTCTTTTTGGGCTATGTAATCCTTTATCAAGGCATAATGCTTGTATTTTTCAAGCATCTCAGGCGTGCAGTAGCGGATGGTGTTTACATCGATGTTGATGGTGCGCGCAATGCGTCGTCCGCCTGATTCCGACATGCCGCGCCAGTTGGTGAATGGGCTGGAAACCATAGTGTAGGTCGGGACAGTGGTGATGGTGTTGTCCCAGTTCTGCACTTTTACCGTGGTGAGATTGATTTCCTGCACGACACCGTCAGCGGGACCTGTTACAATCCAGTCGCCAATGCGAAGCATGTCGTTGACAGAGAGCTGTATGCTGCCAACAAATCCCTTGATGGTATCCTGAAAAACAAGGATGATGACAGCCGACATAGTGCCCAAGCTGATGAGGATGTTGCTGATTTTGGTGCCCAACACAAAAGCGATGACCACTATGACTGTCAAGACATAAAGCACGATTCTACTGATTTGCACCAAACCCGTGATGGGCTTGATCTTCGCCATTTCATGGGTGTTGTACAAATCTTCTCCCGTCGACAACAAGGAGCTGAAAATCATGGTGCAAATGACGATTTCGAACACGTTGACCAGCTTCATCAGTATTGCTGCAGTGTCAGGGTAGCTGGGAAGCACGTTGGGCAGCCAAGCACCAATAATAAGGGCTGGGATGAGCAGACAAATCCGGCCTATGACTTTGTTCTTGATAAGCAGGTCGTCATATTTGTTTGTCGAGAGCTGTATGATTTTGTAGACGGTCTTCTTTAGGATGAATTTGATCAGAAAAAAGATGAGAAAAGCGACAATGACCAACGAAATCGTAGCTGTCGTTTCGGCGATGCCGGTCGAAAATCCTTCGCTGATGCCCATCTTTAGGATGAGGTTTCTCAGTATTTCGATGTATTTTTCAATCATAACCCACTGATTTTCGTTTTCGTGTAACCTTTCTGAAGCAACAAAGACAATACTTTCTCGCGGAAATCGCCTTGCAACAAGATTTCACCATCTTTCACGCTGCCACCCACACCGCAGGCCGATTTCAGCTCCTTGCCCAAGACGGCTAGGTCGTAGTCGGAGCCTTGGAAACCTGTGACGAGGGTCACTTTCTTGCCGCCGCGTTGTTTCTTGTCGAGCATCACGCGAAGGTTCTGTTTAGCAGGTTCGAGGGTAATGGTTTCTTCCTCACCATAGTCGAAGGCATAGTCGGGATTGGTGGAGTAAACGGTTCCGTTTTTGTCACTCTTGTGTTTCATGAATGGTATCGGTTTTAATGATGGTATCGGTTTGGGTGATGTATAACTTGTTGTTAATCATTCTGCTATTGTATTCCTGTAGGAATTTGTAAAGTTTGTCGTAAACATCGGGACACTGTAGTCTGTCAACGAGGTTGTCGCTCAGGAGCGAGTCGCTGACGGGCTTGAAGATGCCAAAAGGATGTTCACCATCCGACTGTACCAGATAGGTGCCGTCGCAGTATTGGTAAGTCAAGTTGTAGTAGCTGACAAATGAGGGTTCGCTGAGGGTGTCGAATAAGTTGCGCCCGAAGGAAAACAGCGTGTCATTGACCTCAAGCGCGGAAAGGATGGACGGCCCTAGATCGATTTGCTGTGCGATTTCTTCGTTTTTCAACGGCTTGATTTTCTTGGGATAATAGAACGCGATAGGAATGGAGTACATGCCCCAAACGTTGCTGTATTCGGGTTGGAAATGCTCGTTGTTGGAATAGTCGGCCGTGATGACAAACAGGGTGTTTTCGAACCAGGGCATTTGTGAGGCCGTCGTGAAGAAGTCCTTTATGGAGTGGTCGACATAATAAACGGTTTTCTCGAAGCCTGTCCAGAAATAGCTTTCCTCAGGTAGTACAAACTCTTTGGGGACTGTGTAGGGATAGCGCGATGAGAGGGTGTAGATTGCCGTGGCGAAGGGTTTGTCAACGCGGTTCAAGGTCTTGGCGGCATATTGCAGGAAGGGGCCGTCGTAGATGCCCCATTGGCCGTCATAGTCGCTGTCGTCGCCATATTCGGTGCGTCCGAAATACTTGCTGAATCCTGCTCGGCGCGAAAACTCGTCGAAGCCCAGCATCCCGTTCTTGCCGCCATGCATGAAGATGGTGTTGTAGCCATGTTTTTGCAGGTGCTTGCAGTAGGCATCGAAGTCGTTGTCTGCATAGGGCGACCTCACGAAGTCGTACTCCATCATCGAAGGGATGCTGGCCAAGATGGCAGGAAGCACCTCCAGACTCCTCCGACTGTTCGACATACCGTTGAAGGTGAGGCTTTGGGTTAAAAGCGAGTCAAGGAAGGGTGTAAGTGATGAGCGGCGGTCACGGCTGTAGTAGCCCACCATTTCCTGCCCGATGTTTTTCAGTATGATGACAACCACATTGCTGGGAATACTGTCAACACTCAAGCTGTCGCTTCCGATGAAGCGGTTGGCTCTCAAGTCATAATGGATGGGGGAGAAGTCGCTTTCGTATTGCCCATCGCGTTCTTTCAGTTCGGTTTCATGGGTGGTGATGAGGCAAAACGGTGTGTTGAGCAGAATGGGCGCATTTTGAGGGTCGGTGTATTCCATGGCGGTTTCCACCGAAATGGGTTTGGCTTGGATTCCCCCGCGGCCAGCGATGACTGTGAGCAAAAGCATGACCGCAAGACTGATGGATTGCCTCAGTTGCCAATGAGCTTTCTCTTCCTTTTCTGGTTTTTTAAGCTTCGTGTGCTGTGCTACTACGATGATAATCAATACAAAGAGAATGAAAATGACCAATAGGTACCAATAGTCGAAGAAGACCTGCCTAACCACGCCAAACGACACCTCGTCGGAATGGAAAAGCACCTTGATGAAGTCGGTCGTGAGATGCTTTCCAAAGAAACGGAAGCATACGATGTCCAAAAAATTCAGGAAGATGGCAAAGGCATTGGCGATAATGTAGATGATGTCAACGAAAGATTGCAGTTTTTCGTTGTAGATGATGCGCGAGGGCAAACAATAGAAAACGATGGTTAAGATATTGATCCCAAATACAATAGGTAAGTCGAACCTCATGCCTTGGAAATAGAGTGCCAACGCTTGCCCCAAATCCAATTGGTGGAAAAACTGGATGTTGAACAGGTAAAGGATCCAACGGCTAATACTGAGCGCTATCAAGGTGGCCAACAGTCTGTAAGCCAGAAGCATATATGGCGACGAAAGCCAAGCCTGGATCTTCTCTTTTCTCGTTTGGCGGCGCATCGTTTTGTTTCTAAAACCGTTGCAAAAATAGGAAAAAAGCTGTATCTTTGCCCAATAAAAAATAAACGAGTTTACAATGATGAAAATAATGCGTTCTTTATTGGTTTTGTTGGCATTGACGGTTACTATGGGTGCTGTGGCTCAGTCTTATCCGAAATATGGCCAGCCGGTTGACTTCCCGATTCAACTCTCAGCTACTTTTGGCGAACTTCGCCCCAACCATCTTCATGCCGGTCTTGACATCAAGACCCAGGGCGTGGAAGGCAAGAAGGTGTATGCCGTGGCCGATGGCTATGTCAGCCGCATCGGCGTGTCGCCCTATGGCTATGGTAACGTGCTGTATGTCACGCATAATGATGGCTATACCACCGTTTATGCTCACCTGCAGCGTTTCAAAGGTGAGATTGCCAAATATGTGAAGCAATACCAATACAAGAACAAGAAATACACTTCGCAGATTTATCCCGAAAAGGACCAATTCCCCGTGAAAAAGGGCGATGTGATTGCTTATTCGGGCAACTCGGGCGGCTCGGGCGGACCGCATCTGCATTTCGAGATCCGTGATGCCAACGAGAGACCTGTCAACCCCATGTTTTTCGGCTACAAGATTGAAGACAACAAGCGGCCGCTCGTTAGAGGTATTTCGGTTTATCCTTTGGGTGATGAATCCACTTTGGAAGGTGGTGCCAACCCAATGTATTTCTCTGTAGTTGAAGGTAATAATGGACAATATAATCTCAAAGATAAAGACTATGTCTATGGCAATGGTGAGATGTCGTTTGGCATTTGCACCTACGATATGGTTGGCACATCGACGAATAAGGATGGCCCGTATTTTTATGAGCTTTATCTCGACGACGAACTGGCTTTTCAAGTGGAGGCAGACTGCTTTTCCTATAATGAACAGCGTTATGTGAACAGTCTGCTCGACTATCGCCATTATAAGGAGAAAAAGACGAGTTATGTTCGCACTGAAACGGATTCCAACAACAATCTCCGTATGATCAAGAAGAAAAACGGTACGGTGACGGTGGCTGAAGGCGATACGGTGAACGTATGCTTCAAAATCTCTGATTATGTGGGCAATAGCACCACGGCTTCTTTCAAGTTGGTAGGTGTGGCTCCCGTTGAGGTGGAACGTCCTGTGCGCCGGCGCAGTGAGTATTTTGTGAAATCCGATGGCTCACTCAACAATAACATTACCATTGATGATTTCAATGTCTCAATGGAGGAGGGTACGCTCTTCCGCGACGAATGGATTCAGACGGGTCATCGCGATGAAACAGGCTGCTGTTCACCTGTTTACCGCTTCGGCGACGAGGGCCTGACTACTTTCAAAAAGTTCACATTGCGCATTCGCCCCGAAGAGAAATGGGCGAACAATTCCAAACTATATATCGCCAGCATCGACAACAATGGCAAGGTTTCCTCCCTCGGTGGCAAGATGAAAAACGGCTGGATGGAGGTGAAAACCCATACCATGGGCGAATATACCGTCAAAGTTGATTCCGTGGCACCGACGGTCAAGGCCTCCAATTTCAAGGATGGACAATCGGTGAAGGCACTCAAGTCGTTGCGTTTCAAGATTTCCGATGACATGACGGGCATCGAAACCTACGATATCTATCTGGACGATGTGTGGGTGCTGGGCCAATATGACGCCAAGAACAACCTGCTCTATTACGAATTCGACGAGAAGATGAAGAAAGGCACCAACAACGTAAAGGTCGTGGTGACTGACGGGGTAGGGAATAAGAAGACGTTAAGAGTGAAGGCGGTGTATTAATCCCCTACATACTGATATGCCCCCATATCCGGCGTGCCAATCCTTGAAACACCGTCCAAATCGTAGGGTACTTCGTTGCCAAACAAAGGGTTGCCCATGCCGATGACGGGTGAGGCGATGCTGTCGATGTGGCAGTCAGGCTTTATCGGGTCAGTGAAGAAGGGTTCAAGGTTGAAGAGGCAATGGCTGAAGCCGGGCATCGTTCCATTGTATTTCTCCGACTTGATGAGGCAGTGGTCGAAGGTGTAGAGTGAATCTGCATCGGGACCGAAGGTGGCCTTGAATTCGTCCTTTTGTTTGCCGTAGACGATGCAGTTGTCCATTTCCATGCGGAAGGGATAATAGAAGGGCTCGTTGTTGCCGCCGATGGCATAGTTGGCTACTGAAACGGCGTTTTCGTTCTTGTTGTGCTCGTTGGCGTTCCAGTAGTTGGCGATGGTGCCGTGCACGAAGCGGTAGTCGCCACCAAAAGCCCAGAAGTTGGCAAAACCGCAGTTGGCAATGACGAAGTTCTTGGCCTCCACGGCATAGAGGATGGAAAATAGGCCGTAGCCGCTTTGGTTTTCAACAACGGTGTTGTCAATGCGCAAGGCGCATTCTGTGGCTTTCAGTACCGATTGGCAGTTGATGCCTATGGTGCCGTTGCGGATGATGGCGTGGCTGATGCGATGGTCGGCACCGGCACGACCGTCCATCATCAGGATCTGCTCCCATTGTCCTGGGGTGTTGTCGTAATACGCCTCCAAACGGTCGCCTTGCACGATGACAGGCTCCTCAGCCGTGCCTTCGATGATGAGTTGGCCATCGCTCCACGAAAGGATACCGCCGCCTTGGTGGCAATAGATCTGTGTGCCTTTATCAATTCTCAATGTTCCGTAACTGTTGATGAGGGCGTAGCCGTAAATGACATAGGGTCGTTCCGAAGTCCAAACTGTGGTCTGAAGGCTATCGGCGACGATGTGGTAGGGATAGGGCGTGCCTCCGATGTTCACCACTTTGTCAGCGACGATGTAATTGGCATTCTGTCCCCATGCCAACAGCTTGATGGTCTGTGTGTTGCCATTGGTGATAAACTCCAGCTCATCCTCCACCACGAAAGGCGAATTGAGGTCGTTCGGGTTGATGGTGACGCGCAGGAAGGAAAAGAGGCTGTCTTCGGCAGGGATGACTTTGTCGTAAATTTCAATGGCACTCTGGCCGTCAAGGTTGAAACGGAAGGGGGAACCTTCGCCTCCGACAAGGCGTATGGAGCTGATTTTCAGGTCATCGCTATGCGTGTTATAGATTTTCAGTTCCTGCGTGGCCGAGCCCAAAGAAGTGAAGACCGTGTCGAAAAGTACCGTATCCGCCGAAAAGGAGAGTTTCAAACTGGAATCGGGATTGATTTGGTTGCTCTTCTTGCATGAGTAGCCTGCCAATAGGAATAGGGTGATTATGAGTAAGATATGCCGAATTTTCATGACAGAGTTTAAAATCGCAAAGATAAACTTTTATTGGATACGGGCGGAAATGGATTTTATTGTATTTTTGCAGAAAATATCGTGGTTATGAAACGTTTTGCAATCATCGCATCGCTTTGTTTGATGCTTTTCGGCTTTGCTGGCAAGGCTTCGGCACAGTTTCTTCCTGACGTGCCGGATATGAAAGGAAGAGTAATTTATGGCGGCAATTTCGGTTTTGGCATGTCGGGCTCATACCTGAGTTTGTCCGTGGCCCCACAAATCGGTTACCGTGTCTTTAACCCTTGGGAAGTGGGTTTGCGCGGCATATACGACTTGACTTGCGCTTTCGACCGATACTATGGCAACGAATTTGGCCATTATTTTGGGGTGGCACCCTATACCAACTTTCAGGTTTACAAGGGATTGTTTTTACATGTTGAGGATGAGGTGATGTACGGTTTCTCAAGATGGAACCATGAAACAATTTCTTCTCGATGGTTCAATAGTGTGTTTGTGGGTGGCGGTTATCGACAATATTCCTACGATGGTAGTTTTATCTATTTCATGGTGCTTTATAACCTCAGTTGGGGCAACTTGGAAACAGAGGAATGGGGAACACCTTATGGTTCGCCCATTTCAATTCGTGTGGGATATTGCTTCTAATACCTATCCATTCTTTCCAACTCGCGCTTTGAGTCCTTGGTTTTCAGGGTTTCGCGCTTGTCGTAATAGTGTTTGCCTCGCGCCAAGGCAATGTCTAATTTGGCCAAGCCGTTTTCATTGATAAATAGCACGACGGGCACGATGGTGAAGCCCTTTTCCTGCACTTTGTTTTTCAGCTTGCGCAGTTCGCGGGCGTTAAGCAGCAGTTTGCGGTCGCGTTTGGGGTCGTGGTTGTTGTAGGTGCCTTGCGCATATTCGGCGATGTGCATCCCGATGACAAACAGCTCGTTGCCCTTGAAGCTGCAATATGAATCCGCCAAGCTTGCCTTGCCGCCGCGGATGGACTTGATTTCCGTGCCGGTCAAAACGATGCCTGCCGTCAGCGTCTCCACGAGGAAATACTCGAACGTGGCGCGCTTGTTCTTTATCTTGAGGTTGCTATTTGTGCTCTTTTTGTCCATTGCGGCTGCAAAAATACAAAATTCTGTTGATTTTTGTATTTTTGCCTCATGAATACTATTGGTCACATCTTCAGGCTCACCACCTTTGGCGAGTCGCACGGCACGGCCATCGGTGGCGTAATCGACGGTTGCCCTTCACAATTGGAATTGGATTTCGATTTCATTGAAAGCGAACTGCTTAGGCGTAAGACGGCACGATCTTCAACAGCATCGCAACGCAAAGAAACGGACCGAATCGAGTGGCTCTCGGGTTTGCTTGATGGCGTTACTTTGGGTACGCCGATTGCCTTTATGGTGCGCAATGAGGACTGCAAACCAGAAGATTATGAGGCTTTGAAAGATGTCTACCGTCCTTCCCACGCCGATTTCACTTATGAGCAGAAATACGGCATCCGTGACTGGCGCGGTGGTGGCAGGGCTTCGGCTAGAACGACGTTACCCATCGTGGTGGCAGGAGCCATCGCCAAGCAGATTCTGAGGGAAAAAGGTATTCTAATCGCAGCTGAGGTGACCTTTATGGGTGATGCGGAGCTGGCTCGAAAAGAGGGTGATACTGTTGGTGGCATCGTTGAATGTCGCATCAAGGGCGTGCCTGCAGGTTGGGGCGAGCCGATGTTCGGCAAGTTCTCGGCAGAGTTGGCTCATGCCATATTCAGCCTGCCTGCTGTGAAGGGCTTTGAGGTCGGCGACGGCTTCGCCTTGGCCAAGATGAAAGGCTCCGAGGCCAACGACACCTTTATTAATAAAGACGGCAAAATCACTACTTTGACCAATCATTCTGGTGGCATACAAGGTGGTATCAGCAATGGCAACGACATCGTTTTTCGTGTGGCCTTCAAGCCGATACCGAGCATTGCAAAACCTCAGCAAACCGTGAATAGGGCAGGAGAACCATGCCATGTTGCCATCGAGGGACGGCATGATGTGTGTGCCTTGCCGCGTGCAGTAGTCTTAGTGGAGGCTTTGGCGGCGATGGTAACGGTTGACGCGATGCTTCTTCGCTAGTCCTTTTTGTCTATCTTCTCGAACAATACCACCCCCGAAACCATCCAATGGCTGAACGATTCCCCCTCGTCCTTGCCTTGGGGAATGGCAACGCGTAGCGTATGCTTCCCAGGTTTCAATCCGTTAAGGTCAAAATAGACGGGATTGGTGGCAGTGCCGGGGCACCAGCCCGAGCGCGAGTAGTCAGAAGAGGAGACACCGTTCCAGAAATTGCCCGAAACGGGGCTTTGGTCACGGAAGGTGGCGCAATCACAACGCCAAGGAGTATGGGTGAATAGCTTCACCCCATCGATGAAAATGTCGTTTTCTTTGGGATTGAACTCGTCGCCGTTGTCCCAGCCGCCATGGCCTGTGCTGATGTAACGCAGACGCACGTTCTTGGCGTTTTCGGGAAGCTCAAATTCCACTTCCAAGGTGTCTGTGGCGAACAAGCGGCCGTAATTCTGTCCCGACATTTCCAGCACATTGCAGGTATTGAACAGCGGAATGGAGTGTTGCTTCAAAGGCTTTTTGCTCCATTTGTTCTCTCCAGGGTAGGCGAGGAGGTCAAGCGAAATCTTGTGGCCGCCCTTATCGTAGTTGCCGATGAAAGCTCCGATGAGCACGTCACCGCGCAGACGGTCGCGCAACTCGCTGACTTCCATCTTGTAGTAGTTTTCATCAGCCCATTCCAGACCGTCGAACTGCACCTTGTCGTTGAAATGGCCTGCGCCAAACGAGGTGAAGAAACGCACCAACTCCACAGGAGGCAAATAATCCTTCTCCGCCTTGATGCCTTGGTATTCCTTGCCATCCTTGCCGACCATAGCGGGCAATGCCTCGATGCCTTTGGTCAAGCCATCCTTGAAACTCATGGCTTTTTCCGTCGGGATGACGAAGACAGAGGCGCTGCGGTCGTAGGCATCGCCGTTGCTGCGTTGACGAATTTCGGCAAAGATTTGGTAATGGGCAGGCAATTCCGGCAACTTCAACCGCTTGACAATCAGTGTGCCATGGCTAAAATGGATGGTGGTGTCGTAAGGTATTTCACCATCAAAAGGCGCATAGTCCGCAAAATGGATTTGCTCGTCCTCGAACACAGGGATGCGCATGACAAGTTTGTCCTTTCGCAGTTGGCTCAACTCTCGGGAGGTCTTATGTTGGCCTTTGTAGGCAGGAATCAAGTCGACGAGGGCATACTTTTGGTCTTTAACTACTGCCAAGTCAGTGATATAGGAGCCGTTCCTCATGCAGCGCACCATCACGCCTTTTAGTCGGCCGAGACCAGGCATGGGGGTGGCCTCGAAACCGAGGCTTTCCGTCATCCACACCTCGATGGTGTTGGAGTTGATGCTGGTCTTGTATTTCTTGCAATCGTAACCCAACAGTTTTTCCTTGCCTTCTTCGCTGAAAACCACGTCGTTATCTGTCAACGAATAGGAACTGTAGAACTTTCCATCACTATAGTCCAAAACGGTGTAAACAGAATCATGGACATAATCCACGTAGGTGCTGCTTTCGGCATAGCCAGGGATAGGGTTGGACAAAGACCTTTCGACGTTTTTGATTTTCAGGCATTTTGCATTTTCAACGACCTGAATGGTGGTCGTGTCTTGTTCGGCAACGCCTTTGGCATAGCTTTGATAGGTGAGGGCGTGTTGTGCGAAAGTGGTGCTTGCCCAAAGGAGAATAATGATGGTGAAAAGTGAGTATTTCATATTCTAATATGCTATAAATCCAACAATTCCCGATAGCACAATGAGTAGTATGGGATTCGCCTTGAAGAAATATGAGGCTACGAAGGCCAACACGCAGATGATGACGCTGATATTGTATTGTCCGCGACCAAAGTCGACGAAGTTTTGGGTGTTCATCATGGAGAGACCTGCGGCGAAGATAAGTCCGGCAATGGCAGGCTTCAGCCCTTTCAAGGTGTTGGTCATCAGAGCATTGTTTTTCTTGCTCATGAATAATTTCAAGATGAAGTACACCATGATGATGGAAGGCAGGCAGAGCGCGAACGATGCCAACAGAGAGCCACCGAAGCCCGCTGTGGTGTAGCCCACATAAGTCGCTAAGTTGATGGAGATGGGGCCTGGTGTCATCTGCGATATGGCCACCATGTCGGCAAAATCGGTGGTGCTCATCCAAGCGTAGTGGTCCACCACCTCATGTTGGATAAGCGAGAGCATGGCATAGCCGCCGCCGAAGCCTAGCACGCCGATTTTCACGAAGACCCAAAGCAGCTGCAGGTAGATCATGGCTTGGCCTCCTCTTCTTTTTGACTTCGGGACTTTGAGACTTCAGGCCCTTCGACAGGCTCAGGGACCCTCTCGCTGTTTTGTGTCCCGTGTTTTGCAGTCTTACGTCCGATAATTAACGCATAGATAAGGCTTCCTGCGATGGCGGCCAGGATGACGTAGGCGGGCGAGATTTTGCACCACCAGATGAGGAACACCGTGGCGATGGGGATGATGGCGGTCTTCCAGGTCACCTTGGCTGACTTGATCATCCGCAGGGAAGGGGCGAGGATGAGGGCCACCACGCAGGGACGGATGCCCTTGAAGATGCGTTCCACCACGGGTTGGTCGCGGTACTCGCGAAACACTGTGGCCAGTAGCAGGATGATGGTGATGGATGGGATGATGGCGCCCAGCATGGCGGCAAAGGCACCTTTCGTGCCGGCCACACGATGCCCGACGTACAAGGCCGTATTGACGGCAAAGACACCGGGAAGCGATTGAACCACCGCAATCATGTCCCAAAACTCGTCGTTGGGAATCCACTTCTTCTGGTCGACGACGGCCTTCTCCACCATCGACAGCATGGCATAGCCGCCGCCCAGGGTAAAGGCCCCGATCTTGAAGAAAGAGAAGAACAGTTCAAACGCTTTTTTCATGCCGCAAAATTACGGAATTTTGTTCACCATATAAAAAATACATATATTTGCAGGCAAAATGGATAAACAAAATCAATGTATTATGATACTTACAACTACACCAAACATTGAAGGCTGTACCATCTTGGAGTATAAAGGCGTTGTCTTTGGTGAAGTGATTGCTGGAGTGAATTTTATCAAAGACTTTGGCGCCAGTATTAGAAACTTTATTGGCGGGCGTTCGAGTTCATACGAATCAGAACTTATCAATGCTCGTTCACAAGCATTGAATGAATTGCAGGAACGCGCAATGCAAATGGGCGCAGATGCTGTTATTGGTATTGATATTGATTATGAGGTCCTTGGTGAGAATAGTGGGATGTTGATGGTTTCTGCATCGGGTACGGCTGTCAAGCTCAGACGTTGAAATTGTTGGTAGAAATTTATTTTGAATAGTTTTTTATAAAATCATTTGATATGACATTACTTGATGCTTCTGTGATGACTTTTGACCAGCCCGTAGCATGGAATTGGCTGGTGCAATTCTGCATTTTGGCAACGGCCTTATTGTTTGGTAACGTGCTGAGAACCAAGATTCCCTTCCTGCGCAAGAGCCTGATTCCTTCGGCTTTGATCGGTGGTTTGCTGCTCTTGATCTTTAAGGCGATTCCAGGGTGCAAGGAACTCATCAACAAGCCTGTGATGGAAATTGTGACTTATCATGCCTTAGGCTTGGGTTTTGTGGCATTGGCACTGAAAAACAACAAGATAGAATCGAAGTCCACGCCGATGAAGGTGATCGAGACGGGTGCTTTGACGGCCTCCACTTATGTCATACAAGGCATCGTGGGTCTCATCGTATCCATCCTGTTTTTCTATCTTGGTGGAAAACTGTTTTATGCAGCGGGTTTGTTGCTGCCCATGGGCTACGGCCAAGGACCGGGTCAGGCATTGAACTTCGGAAAGATTTTCACGACTTGGGCCAATAAACAAGGCATTCCTTTCTCAGGGGCTGACTTTGGCTTGTCCATCGCTGCCACAGGTTTCATCGTGGGTAGCGTGGTGGGTGTCATCTATATGAACATCCTGCGTCGCAAGGGCTTACTTTCGAGAAAGAAGCTTGCCGAGGCCCAGGTGAACAAGTTGGAGGACTATGAAGGCAAGGGCGAGATTCCCGATGCCGAGTCCATCGACAAGCTCTCGGTGCAGATCTGTATGGTGCTGTTCGTCTATTTCCTCGTTTTCCTGTTCACCAACTGGATCCAAGGGATGGATTTGGGCAATTTTGGCACTAACACCTTGAAACCTATGCTTTGGGGCTTCAACTTCCTGACGGGCACGCTGTTCGGCATCTTCTTCAAGTGGCTCTTGGGCCGTTTCAAGAAGGCCAAACTGATGAGCCGCGAGTACATCAACAACTATATGCTCAACCGCATCAGCGGTTTCTGTTTCGATGTCATGATTGTTGCCGGTACTGCTGCTATCAGCTTGGAGAATTTTGGGTCGTTCATCTTGCCCTTCATCATCATCTGCACCTTGGGTGCCGCAGTCACATTCATTTATGTGCTGATCATCTCGAAGCACCTTTATCCCAATTACAAGTACGAGGGCTTCTTCTCCATGTTTGGTATGCTGACGGGCACTGCCAGTAATGGTATGATCCTGTTGCGCGAGATCGACCCGAAGTTTGAGACCCCTGCCGCCAACAACCTGGTGTTGCAGACCCTTTCGGCCATTGTGTTAGGCTTCCCCGTGCTGCTCTTGGTGGGCTATGCCCCGCAGAGCCCCAAGGCTACCTTTATCACTTTGGGCATTTTGGTGGTCTTTTGGGCCGCGCTGACGGTGTTTATGCTACGGACGAAGATTTTCAAGCGGAAGAAGAAAGCAGAGGAATGATGGCGTTTTTAAATAGGGAGATGCATGTGCTGGAATGTCAGACATATTATGCTACTGTTTCTGCTGCCATTTGCATTGTTGTGTGCCTGCCAACGGCACGACACGGACCCTGTAGAGACACGGCGCGCCACGTCTTTACCCACAACCATTGCATCCCCCGAATTGTCCGCCATCGACAGCCTGATGTGGCACCAACCCGACAGCGCCTTGGCTTGCCTGATACCTTATTTCGACACCTGTTGTAGAGACGCAAAATTTTGCGTTTCTACAACCACGGAATACAACCACCATTACGCCCACCTCCTGTTGTCCGAATTGCTCTACAAAAACGATTACGCCCAAACCAACCGCCCCGCCTTACGGCAGGCAGTTTCCTATTTTGACAGCCTAACCTTCACCCTGAACGACACACCTTCACCCAAACGCCTCATAGCGGGTTCCTCATTCCGCGAAGGCGGAACGCTATCCCTGACACGAAACGACAACATCGTCTTCCTCGCCGCCCGCGCCCACTACATCAACGGTGTAGGCTACTACGAAAACGAAAGTATGGTGGAGGCCTGCAAGGAATACCTGAAAGCCTTGGAGGTAATGGAAAGCCATTTCCAGGAAAAAGACCTGGTGGGAAAAAAGGCGAGGTTCATGACCTATACCTACAACCGACTTGGGGAAATGTTTGAAAAGCAGTATATGATGGATCCCGCTTTGGATTGCTATAAGCATTCCTGTGATTATTCCATTATCTCACCCATTTCATCGTATAGCGTATCCAATGCCTTGTACCGCATAGGCAAACAGTATGATACGAAAGGCGACAAGGATAGCGCAGACTACTATTATTCGCAAGCTTTGGTAAACATGCCCGATTCGACAAATCTATATTACAGAGACATAGCCTCTACCAAAGCCCTTTTGTCCTATCAATTGACACATCAAGCAGAAGTGCCCTTAGAGCATCTGAAGCAAATGGCTGTTTTGGCTGCCGATGAAGACGAAAGGCTGACACGTTATATAGTGATCGGTAATATTTTCTTTGAGGAAGGTATGTATGATTCTGCACTTTTGTATTTGGAACCCGTGTTGGAAAACAAAAGGAACCGATTCTTGCAGATAAGAGTGGCAAATTATCTGCGAATCATATACGACAGTCTTGGCAACAGGGAAAAGTCCAACGAATGTATGAGCTATTTGGCCCTTCACAATGAAGCAGGGGCAGAAAACAGTGTTTTGGTTTCGCAACTTAGTGACTTGTATAAGATGTATTTGACCCAAAAACAAGAGAAAGAAGCTGAAAAAAAACGCGAGACAGCGGTCAAAAAAGCGATAGAGATTGTTATCCCCATTGCTGTTGCGTTGGCTTTGGCTATCATAGTTACGGCGAAAGTGAGAAGCAAGAAGCTTTTGAAGAAACAGCGAGAGGAAGCGGACAGAATGCTTGGTGAAACAGAGCAACAGCACAAGGAGGAGCTGAGACAGAGGCAGACTGAAGCGGAAAAGATGCTGGAAGACAAAGAAAAACAACACCTGCAGGAGATGGAGTCGGAGCGGCAAACCCATAAGCTGCAGCAGGCTGCCCTTTCAGGTCGTTTGAAGCGGAGTAACGAGGAACTGCGTGATGTGTCGAAACAATTGGAGCAGTCTTTGTCAAAAAATGCCCTAAATGAATCAGACACATCCAATGATTATGCGGCATTCATTAATGACCCCATCTGCAAACACATTGTTGGAGTCGTTCACACACAGCAGTTCAAGTCGAAAATGGACTACTTGATTTACAAGGACGATGCGCTCAGCAAGGAACAAATATTGGATTTGCGCAATGCTGTTCAAAAGCATCTACCACGGTTTGTTTCGTACATTCGTAGGCAGTACCCAAAATTGACCGACAACGACATGGATTGTTGTTATCTTGTCCTGCTGGGCCTGAATGAAGCCGACATTTCCGCCTTGATGCAGCGGGCGTATACGACAGTTTGTGACCGAAGCAGAAAAATAAGCCGCATTATCGGGGCTAACGACAGCCTTTACCACGCCCTTCATAATATGCTCAAGGAATGATTAATCATTTATCAATCAAGATATTACAATAATTCTTCGTACCTTTTCGTACCATCTTTTTCTTGACGATAGTATCCGAACCACCCTACTTTTGCATTGTCTTTTAAAACTACAAAACGATGAAAAAAGTAACAAAATTGGTTCTGATGCTCTGCTTGATCCTTTCGGGAGCATTTTGCCATGCCAACGGTGTGGCCGGACAGGAAAATAAGAAAGTCCTTTTCCTACTGCTGGTGATGTTGGCAGGGATGGCAAAGGCACAGCATCCCTTTGGTCGGGAATACGACTGGGATGATCTTGCAACAGAAAACAGAGCTTGGGTACAAATGTATCGGTCGGACTATCAAGACACAATCTATTACCAATTGGGTATCAAAGGAGATACGTTGGTAAATGGTTTGGAGTATAAAAAGCTTATTGAATGTAGCCATTTGGGATTACCCATTGAAGGTCAATGCGTTGGCGGCATCCGCAAGGACGGGGATGGCAAATACTATTTTGTATCATTACCACCTTTTTTACCAGAAATAGGTTGCTTATTCATTTGCCCGGATGATCAAGAAGTATTGCTGTATGATTTCTCCCTTTCGGTCTGGGATGAATGGCAAGATCCATGTTATACATCTCATTATGATATTGTATCCGAAGTGGGTGAAGAGGAGTTTTGCGGAATAATGAGGAAAGTGATAGTGATGAACTGGGACCCCTATGCTCAATGGGTTGGTGGAATAGGAAGTAATGAGGGTTTGTTGTACCCTATCTATGTTGAGATACCACTTAGCGGAATAGCACACCGGACGGTAGAGGTTTTCCAAGACGGGAGGAGCATTTATAAGAATCCCGAATTTGAGGGTATTGATTATACCGAGGTCAGTGAATGGCATGAAGCAGAGAACGTGCTCTCTTTGTATCCCAACCCTGCAAAGGACCTGCTTCAGTTGCAATACTCGAACGGCTCAAACCCCATTAAAATCGAGCTCTACGACCTGCAAGGCCGCCTGATACGCACGCAAAGCAAGGCCTTCGAGAGCATCGACATGAGACAACTGCCCGCTGGAACATACACGATGCGCGTCACTATGGAGGACGGGCAGACGTTCTCGGACAAGGTGGTGAAGGAGTAGCATGCCATGAAAAGCATGCAAAAATCCCTTATCCCGATAGTAGCAGTGGCGGCAACGGCCGTCCTGCTGCTGGCATCCTGCCAGCAGGGGAATCACGGAAAGGACAAAGTGCCAGCCGTTGAACAAACGCAAGCCGCAGTGGACACCACGGAAGAGGACACGATGGCTGCCTACTACGAACGGATGCAGCGCTGGAAGGCTCTGCACGGATGGACCGATCGCTGGGAAAGCGAAAAATAAAAGCTTTATATTGTGCGCCAAAACACTAATAACAAAAGAAGCTCCGAGCAAACGCTCGGAGCTTCTTTTTTCGTTGTGGCTGAAGGTATTAGTCCTTGAGCTCCTTGATACGGGCTTTCTTGCCGCGGAGGCCGCGCAGATAGTAAATGCGTGACTTGCGGACAGCGCCCTTCTTGTTCACCTCAATGTTCTCAATCATAGGAGAGGCAATGGGGAAACATCTCTCAACACCGATGTTGTTCGAAATCTTGCGGATGGTGAAAGTACCCACCTTGCCTTGGCCGCTGCGCTTCAGGACGATGCCCTGGAACTTCTGCAGACGCTCTTTTTGTCCTTCAACAATCTTGTAGGTCACCGTGATGGTGTCGCCTGTCTTGAACTTCGGAAAATCTTTTACAACGATTTGATCTTCAACGAATTGAATTAATGCTTGTTTGCTCATTTTATATGATTTTTGTATATTTTTCTCCAAAAAGTGGGTGCAAAAATACAAATAATTTCAATACGTGATGAAGATTTTCAGCTTTTTTTGAAATTTTCATACATTTCAGGCCGGCGCACCTTGGTGCGCTCGATGGCTTGCTCCAAACGCCAATCGTTGATTAGCTTGTCGTTACCCGACAAAAGCACATCGGGAACTTCCCATCCTTTGTAGTTTCTGGGACGCGTGTATACCGGAGGCGACACCAAGCCATCCTGGAACGAGTCGGAGAGGGCAGAGGTCTCATCGCCCAAGGCCCCAGGGATGAGGCGCACCAAACTGTCGACCAATACGGCCGCACCGAGCTCACCGCCCGAAAGGACGTAGTTGCCGATGCTTATCTCTTTGGTAATCAGGTGCTCACGGATGCGTTCGTCGATGCCTTTGTAGTGCCCGCAAAGGATGATGATGTTCTTTTTCATCGAGAGTTGGTTGCACAATGGTTGGTCCAAAAGCTCGCCGTCGGGGCTCATGTAGATGACCTCGTCGTATTCACGCTGGCTCTTCAAGTGGCTGATGCAGTTGTCGACAGGCTCGATCATCATCACCATGCCCGCTCCGGCGGCAAATGAGTAGTCGTCCACCTTGTGGTGCTTGTCGGTGCTGTAGTCACGGAGGTTATGCAACCCAATCTCCACAATGCCCTTGTTTACAGCGCGTTTGATGATGGACTCGGTGAAAGGCCCCTCAAACATTTCGGGGAAAACGGCTATGATGTCGATGCGCATATTCTGTTTCTTGATTTTTCGGCAAAAGTAGGCATTTTGTATGAAACTGTGTTTGGTGTTGGGAAAAATCGTTATTTTTGCCCGACTTTTGTCACCTATTTATTGTGTTCATAATCTAAATCCAATAACAATGAGAAAGCTATCTTTTTTACTTATGTTTCTTGTGGCCACGATGTTTGCCCAGGCGCAAATTGCGACCAACATCTATTGGGTACAGTTCAAAGACAAGGACAACTCGCCCTATTCCATTGATAACCCCGAGGCTTTTTTGAGCGAAAGGGCCTTGCAACGTCGTGCCAACCTTGGCATTGCCATTGATGAGTACGACCTTCCTGTCAACCCGCAATATCTCCAGGCCGTGGCCGATTGCGGCGCTGAGTTGCTCAACCCTTCCAAGTGGTTGAATGGCGTTTCGGTGCACGTCACCGACCCCGCTGTGATTGATGCCATCAATGCCCTTGATTGTGTGAGCGTTGTGCGCAACTGCCCCAACGACCCCAAAGCACAGGAAATCAAGGAGCGCTGGATGGCCAAGGAGCAACGTGCCGTTGAGACCTCGCAAAGTGTCCGCGGTTTCTATGGCGGTGGCACGACCCAGATCACACAAATCAATGGCACGGCCCTTCACGACAGCGGCTTTCAGGGTGAGGGCGTCATCATCGCCGTCCTTGATGGTGGTTTCGTCGGTGCTGAAACCCATCCTGCTTTCGAAAACATGCGAGAGGAAGGCCGTATGCTGGGCACTCGCGACTTCGTCTATGGCTGCACCTCGGTCTACACCCAAAGTTCGCATGGCACCTCTTGCTTGAGCACGATGGCAGCATACGTGCCGAACACCTTCGTGGGCACAGCGCCCAAGGCCTCCTATTATCTTTTGCACACCGAAGATGGTGATAGCGAGAACATCGTGGAAGAATACAACTGGGTTTCGGGTGCGGAGTATGCCGACAGTTTGGGCGTAGACGTTTGCACCACTTCTTTGGGATACATCGACTTCGACATGAGTCAATGGGACCACCCGCAGTCGCACTATGACGGCCATACGGCTCCCATGACCATTGGTGCTGAGATAGCTGCGAGCCGTGGCATGATCTGTACCAACTCGGCTGGTAACGAAGGCGAGCCTTGGGGCGGTGGCAACCAATGCACTTTGGGCATCCCTGCAGATGCCGAGCATGTGCTGACTGTCGGCGCGGTCGACGGCTACGGCCAACGTGCCTATTTCAGCTCGGTGGGCCCGACCTACGACGGTCGCATCAAGCCCGACGTGATGGCCATGGGTGAGGGTACTTTTGTGGCCGACGGCTATGGCGAATATTTCAACGGCAATGGCACATCGTTTTCCAATCCTGTGATGGCCGGTGCCGTGGCTTGCCTGCGTCAGGCAAGACCTTACGCCTCGGTGCAGGAGATCTGCGACGCAGTCCGCCAGTGCAGTGACCGTGCCAGCAACCCAGACAATCGCTATGGTTACGGCATTCCCGACTTCAGTCAGGCTTTGGAATTGTTGAGCGTAGAGGAACCGATAGGGAACACCCCTGAACATATCATCACTGTGTATCCCAATCCTTCCAACGGTGAGGTGCATGTGGTGCTGAACGACCTCCATAAAGCCGAGCTGACGGTGTATGACATCATGGGCCATAAGTTGTATGCTTACAGCTTCAATGGCTTGAATCACACGACCTTGGAACGTTACCTCAATACGCTGAGCGAAGGCGTGTATTTCATCAACGCCGTGTCGGAGTCTGGCAGCGAGACGCTGAAGCTCGTGATAACCAAG
>JAEEGI010004064.1_pt1 | contig 34532 bp, 30 predicted proteins | sample 8958751 | NCBI WGS metagenome assembly JAEEGI01 (sample SAMN16246545, study PRJNA631951) | gut metagenome | biome: gut microbiome; feature: rumen; material: KS-attached | host: Bos | place: Iran: Karaj | collected 2018-10
TGATCGTTCCGGTGCAGTGGCTTGGAATCGAGCACAAGTTCTGGGCGATAGCGCTCATGTCATTGCTCAACTTCCTTGTGGGTTGGTTCAACGGAATGGGCTGGCCTCCATGCGGAAGGGTCATGACACGATGGTTCTCCATTAAGGAACGCGGCACTTGGATGTCAGTCTGGAATTGCGCCCACAACGTCGGAGGCGCTTTGGTCGGACCTATGGCCACTTACGGTGCGGTTTGGTTCGGATCGTGGTTCTACGGTGCCCATACCGATCATTATTTCCTGATCGGATCTTTCGTGTTCCCAGCCGCCGTGGCCATCCTCATAGCTATTATCGCATACTGCATGATCCGTGACACACCGCAGTCTCTCGGACTCCCCTCCATCGAGAAATGGTCCGGACATGCGGCCAAGCATTACACAGTCAAGAGCGAGGAGGTCATGTCTGTAAAGGATATATTCAGAACGGTCCTTTCCAACAAGTTGCTCTGGTACATCGCGTTCGCCAACGCCTTCGTCTACATGGTTCGTTACGGATGTCTTGACTGGGCACCTAAGATATTGACTGACAAAGGAATAGACCTGACCAGCACCGGCTGGGCATACTTCGCCTACGAGTTCGCCGCCATCCCTGGTACTTTGTTCTGCGGCTGGCTCAGCGACAAGGTTTTCAATGGGCGGAGAGCGCTCCCTACCATGCTGTTCATGGCTCTCGTGGGAGTCGCGATATTCATTTATTGGAAAAACCTTGATAATCTGACCGTTATCATCTCTTGCCTGATAGCCATCGGCTTCTTCATCTACGGTCCTGTCATGCTGATTGGTGTGCAAGCTCTTGACCTCGCCCCGAAGAACGCCGCCGGCACCGCCGCCGGACTTACCGGATTCCTCGGTTATGTGCTGGGCACGGCGATTCTGGCCAACATCCTTGTGGGCTTCACAATGAAACGAGCCGGATTGGACACCGTGTTCCTCCTTTTCATCGCCGCATGCGTCATATCGATCCTTTTGATGGGTCTGACTTACAAGGCAGAGCAGTATCTCGCGAAGAAAGAATAGATCTTTCTGCCATTCTGTCAGCGATTCTTTGTTGGCAGATAATTTGATATGTCCAAATTAGTTTAATGGAGAAAGACTATGAGCAAGAAGAAAAACAATGAGGAAGCAAAAGAGGAAGTGAAGGAAGAGAAGGTCAAGAAAGAGGATCTCGCCAACGAGAAACTTGAGGCTGATTTGGAGGCTCTTAGGAAAGAGAACGAGGAGCTGAAAACAAGCGTGGCGAAGGAGAAGGACGACTATCTCCGCCTGATGGCCGATTTCGAGAATTTCCGCCGTCACTCCGCTGAGACGAAGCTTGAGCTTGTCAGCACTGCGTCAGCTGACATAATCAAGGGCCTGCTTCCTGTTCTTGACGACTTCGAGCGCGCGATGAAAATGCTCACAGATGCTGAAGACAAGGTAGCCGTCGAGGGCACAGAATTGATATATAATAAGTTAATGACTTTCCTCAAGGCCAAGGGACTGGACATCATCAAGGCAAAAGACGAGAAGTTTGACACTGATTTCCATGAGGCCGTGGCTCAAGTGCCGGTTCCCGAAGAGGATAAGAAGGGCCTTGTGTTCGACGTGGTACAGACCGGTTATACTCTTTCCGGCAAGGTGATTCGTTACGCCAAGGTCGTTGTCGGAATATAGGAGGTTGATCCATGGCTGAGAAAAGAGATTACTACGAGGTTCTGGGAATCGCCAAGACAGCGACCGCTGATGAGATAAAGCTGGCCTACAGGAAGGCTGCCATGAAATGGCATCCTGACCGCTGGGTTGAAGGTACTGACGCTGAGAAGAAAACCGCCGAGGAAAAGTTCAAAGAAGCCTCGGAGGCATATTCAGTGCTTAGCGACCCTGACAAGAAGGCCAGGTACGACCAATTCGGATTCTCCGGTGTGGACGGCCAGGCAGGACCTGATTTCAGCGGAGGCTTCGGCAACCTGGAGGATATCCTTCGGGATCTCTTCGGAGGAGGCTTCGGTGGTTTCGGAGGCTTTGGCGGATTCAGTGGATTCGGCGGTGGAGGCGGCTCCACAAGGTCCCAGACCAGGGTCTATAAAGGACGTGACATCCGTACGAGAGTACGTCTGACCTTGGAGGAAATCGCCAAGGGCGTTGAGAAAGAGATCACGATAGAGCGCAACCGCCCCTGCCCCGACTGCGGAGGTAAAGGAACCAAGAACTCTTCAGACATAAAGACTTGCCCGACCTGTAACGGATCGGGCCAGGTTCAGCATGTGACCAACTCATTGTTCGGAAGGACAATGACTTATTCCACCTGTCCCCAGTGCGGTGGTGAGGGAAAGATAGTCACCAATCCATGCCGCACATGCGGAGGCACCGGGCTTGTGAGGAAACGTGAGACTGTCAAAGTCAAGATTCCTGCTGGTGTCGAGGACGGAATGCAGCTTACTCTCAGGGGTGAGGGCCATGCGGCTCCTCATAACGGAGTGAATGGAGACCTGCTTGTCATTATCGAGGAGGTTACCCATTCCAACCTTAAGAGAGAAGGCAATAATCTCTTCTATTCCACCATGATATCCGTCACGGACGCCATACTCGGCACCGAGATAGCTGTCCCTTGCATAGACGGGACTTATAAGGTAAAAGTCGAACCAGGAACACAATCCGGAGCCGTCGTGAAACTCCGAGGAAAGGGCCTCCCGGCTGTCAGCGGATACGGAAGCGGAACTGGAGACATGTATGTGAAAATCCTTGTCTGGATACCTAAAAGACTCTCGAGCGAGGAGAAGGCCGCCCTGCAAAACATGAGGACCAGCCGCTCCTTTACCCCAGACCCTTCAAGGGACGATAAGGCGGTGTTTGACAAGATCAAGGATATTTTTTAAATATTCCTCAAAAAAAGTTTTGTGATTGTAAAAATATTCGTACTTTTGCAGTCCGAAATTTAAGAGCAACCTCTTGCGGGTCGTTATCAGATGTGCGTAATGTTGCGTAAAAAGTATTGAGAGATGGATTTAATGAAAATTGTTGAGCAATCTTTCGCTAACGAGAAAGTTGCTACCTTCCCTAAGTTCAAGGCCGGTGACACCATCACCGTCACTTACAGGATCAAGGAAGGCGATAAGGAGAGGCTCCAGAACTTCAGGGGCGTCGTCATCCAGGAAAGGGGCGCTACCCCGACCACCAGGACTTTCACCGTCCGCAAGGTTTCCGGTGGAATTGGTGTCGAGAGGATTTTCCCCTTCCAGTCACCGTTCATCGAGAACATCGAGCTGAACAAGGTCGGTAAGGTCCGCAGAGCCAGGATATTCTACCTGCGTAACCTCTCTGGTAAGAAGGCCAGGATCAAGGAGCGCAAGTTCGCTGGCAAGAAGGCAGAGGCCGACGAATAGAAAGCTAAGGTCCCCTAGCTCAACTGAATAGAGCATCTGACTACGGATCAGAAGGTTACAGGTTTGAATCCTGTGGGGATCACCACTTTAGCGGAATTAGCTCAGTTGGTAGAGCATCAGCTTCCCAAGCTGAGGGTCGCGAGTTCGAATCTCGTATTCCGCTCGCAAATTAAAAGATAGCCGAAAAATTTTCGGCTATCTTTTTTTGTATAGATCCACCCATAATCAAGAACCTCCGCCCAAATCGCCTTGTATCAGGCTTTGGGCGGAGGCGTGGAATAGAAAACCTTACGGCTCGTCAGGCCTCCGGAATCTCGTTCGCCGCGGAAGCGGAGAACGGAGACGGAGTTGAGCCAACTTTATATGTGTCATCCTCGATTTCCTGCTCGGGGATGTCATACATGGCGGGACGCTCACCAGTGGTCAGCTGGGTGAATTCAGCCTCATCAATCATCTTGCAGTTACCGTTGAAAACGGCATCAAGATCAACCTGGAGCCTTCTGATGTGAAGGTCACCACTCACAACACAAGTGTCCTTAAGGCTCAGGGTGTCCTTAACATAGAAATTGCCGTCTATCTTGCCCCAAAAATCGCAACTCGTGCAAATGATGTCGCCTTTGACGACAGCCTTCTCACCGACCACAACCTTGGCCTGGGAGACTATTTTACCCTCAAAATTACCATCGATCCTGATGTCATTCGGAGAAGTGATCTCACCTTTGATGCTCGATCCGGCCGAGATCCTGCTGATGTCGTTGACTCCCACTGAGTCTCCGGACCTGTCATAATTCGCTGCCATATTCTTTTTCATTTAATCGTTAATATTCAAATACTTCTATACAAGACCGACTCCATGGCAGTTCTTGTATTTCTTACCGGAGCCGCAAGGACAAGGATCATTGCGCCCGACCTTCTTCTCGACATGAACCGGAGTGTTGGCCTTCTGCTCACCATTCGTCACGAGATCGTTGCGACGGGTCTGCATCTGGCTCATGTCCGTCCGACGCCTCGGTGCCTGGGCAGGACGCGCCTCATTCTCATCCCTCAACGGGACGAAGGCCCTGAGAAGGAATGAGAGGACATCCTTGTTGAGATCCTCCAGCATAGAGGCGAAGAGGTTGTAGCTCTCGAGTTTGTAGACCACGAGAGGATCCTTCTGCTCGTAGGCGGCGTTCTGGACGCTTGTACGAAGATCGTCCATCTCACGGAGATGCTGCTTCCAATGCTCATCGATCTGATAAAGGATGATGGTACGGCTGAGCGCCTTCGCTATCTCTTTACCCTGGGTGTTATATGCTTTCTCAAGATTGACGCTGAGAGTCAACATCTTCCGTCCGTCAGAAATCGGGATAGCGATGTTCTGGTACATACTCCCCTGCTTCTCGTAAATCTGCTTGATGAAAGGATAGACCTTCTCGGCCAGGGTGTTCATCCTACGGTCATATACCTCCTGCATATGCTTGCAAAGGGCGTCTGACAGATCGTTGGGCTTGGCGCTGGAATAGAAGGCCTCATCGAATCCGAGGTCGATGGACAACTGGCCCATCACATATTCCTCAAAACTCTGGTAGGACATTCCCTCCGCCCTGTCGGCGATAAGGTTCGAGGAATCGATCATCATGTTCTGAACATCGATCTCAATCCTTTCTCCGGAAAGAGCGTTACGGCGGCGCGCATAGACAGCCTCACGCTGATAGTTCATGACATCATCGTACTCGAGCAGTCTCTTTCGGACACCGAAGTTGTTCTCCTCCACCTTCTTCTGAGCGTTCTCGATGGACTTGGAAAGCATTCCGTTGACAAGAGCCTCGTCATCAGCCATACCCAACTTATCGACCACACCAGCGATCCTTTCGGAACCGAACAGACGCATAAGCTTATCTTCAAGGGAGATGTAGAACTCGGAGGAACCCGGGTCACCCTGACGGCCGGAACGGCCCCTCAACTGACGGTCGACACGACGGCTGTCATGCCTCTCCGTACCGATGATCGCAAGTCCGCCGGCTTCCTTGACCTCAGGCGAAAGCTTGATATCGGTTCCACGGCCAGCCATATTGGTGGCGATGGTCACATTGCCCTTCTGTCCGGCCTGGGCGACAATCTCAGCCTCCCTGGCGTGCTCCTTGGCATTAAGGACATTATGCTTGATGCCTCTCATACGGAGCATACGGCTCAAAAGCTCTGATGTCTCCACATCAGTAGTACCAACCAGAACCGGCCTTCCTTGATCGGTGAGCTCCTTGACCTTGTTGATAACCGCCTGATACTTGGCCTTCTTGGTCTTGTAGATGAGGTCGTCCTGATCATCCCTGATAACAGGTCTGTTGGTAGGAATCACGACCACATCAAGCTTATAGATGGACCAGAACTCGCCCGCCTCTGTCTCGGCGGTACCGGTCATACCGGCGAGTTTGTGGTACATCCTGAAATAATTCTGGAGAGTGATGGTAGCGAAGGTCTGGGTCGCGGCCTCGACTTTGACGTTCTCCTTCGCCTCGACAGCCTGATGCAAACCGTCGCTCCAACGGCGCCCCTCCATAATACGGCCAGTCTGCTCGTCGACGATCTTGACCTTGTTGTCGATCACGACATAGTCAACATCCTTCTGGAACATGGCATATGCCTTCAAGAGCTGGATCATGGCGTGGACCCTCTCGCTCTTGAGGGAATATTCCTCCATCAGCTTGTCCTGGCGCTCCTGCTTCTCCTCCGGGGATAGAGTCTCGTCCTTCTTGATGTCGGCGATCTTGCTTCCCATGTCGGGCAGGACGAAGAAATCAGGATCGGACACCGAGTTGGCAAGGGCGTCGTGACCCTTGTCAGTCATGTCGACAGAGTGCTGCTGCTCGCTGATGACGAAGTAAAGCTCGTCAGTGACTATGTGCATCTGGCTCTCATTGTCCTGCATATAGAAGTTCTCAGCCTTCTGCATAAGGGCCTTCATACCTTGCTCGCTGAGGAACTTGATGAGAGGCTGATACTTAGGCAATCCTTTATAAGCCCTGTAGAGCAGCATTCCTCCCTCATCCATCTTACCTGCGGCGATAGCCTTCTTGGCCTCATTAAGGACCTGGTTGACAAGGGTGCGCTGCTTCTGGTAAAGACTCTCGACATAAGGGCGATACTCGATGTACTGCTCATCGTCCTCCGCCTTGGCGACAGGACCAGAGATAATCAACGGGGTACGGGCGTCATCAATAAGGACGGAGTCAACCTCGTCGACGATGGCGTAGTGATGCTTGCGTTGCACGAGGTCATTCATATTGACCGCCATATTGTCACGCAAGTAGTCGAAACCGAACTCGTTGTTGGTACCGAAAGTGATATCGCAGTTATATGCCCTCTTACGGGCGTCGCTGTTGGGCTCGTGCTTGTCAATACAATCAACCGAGAGGCCATGGAACATATAGAGAGGTCCCATCCACTCGGAGTCACGCTTGGAGAGGTAGTCATTAACGGTAACTACGTGTACTCCCTTTCCGGCGAGGGCGTTAAGGAATACAGGCAAGGTAGCTACGAGGGTCTTACCCTCACCGGTCGCCATCTCAGCGATGCTTCCCATCTGCTCCTTGTTGGATTTCACTCCACCATTCAGGACGATACCACCGATCAACTGGACATCGTAATGAACCATGTCCCAGGTAACCTCATTACCTCCGGCGATCCAATGGTTATGATAGACAGCCTTGTCGCCGTCAATGGTCACAAAATCGTGGTTGATGCTGAGGTCCCTATCGAACTGGGTCGCTTCGACAACGATTGTCTCATTTTCCTTGAACCGCCTGGCGGTGGATTTCATAATAGAGAAAGCCTCAGGAAGAATCTCCTCCAGGGTCTTCTCAATCTGCTCATCCTCCTCTTTCACGAGCTTGTCTGACTCGGTGGCGAGATTTTCCTTCTCGGAAACGGGAATATCTTCCTCCAGTTTCGCCTTTATCTCGGCGATCCTCGCCTCGAAGGGCGCCTCGCATTCGCGAAGCTTATCCTTCAGGGCCTGGGATCTTGCCCTCAACTCGTCATCTGAAAGAGCGTCTATCGCGGGATAAGCCGCCAGGACCTTGTCCAGGACCGGCTTGATGAGCTTCATGTCACGGTCGGCTTTCGAGCCGAATATCTTTCTTAATAAGCCTGATACAGCCATAAAAAAACTTTGTCTCTGATTAACCTACAAATATAGCGATAATCAGAGACAAATACAATTATCAGACCTTGGAATTAGGACTGACACATCGTCAGAACATGAATCCCACGCCTAATTTCAGCTGGCTGCGATGGATCTTGAGAACCCCGCTCGTGAGATTGCCGCCATTGCGGTTGACCACACCATAGTCATACCTGACTGAAAAACGGACGGCGTCCATGACATCGAAAGCGACACCGCCACCGAGAAGGACATCAAAACGGCTGTACTTTGTGTAGCCGCTAAGCTGGCCGCTGTAGATGTCATATTCCATGCTGGTACTTCTCTCCTTGATCCTTGAGGTCAAGCCGAGATCGAGGGTAGGTCCGGCGAACACCACGATGCGCATATCCTCGCTCATAGGGAACTTGATATTGAGATCGAGAGGAACAGCCAGATAAGTCTCGGTGAAACCGACCTTGGTGTAATCATAGATGTTGACCTCGCCACCGGTAAAATAGCCGAACTGGATTCCGGGGGCGAATCCGACAGTGCCTTCTATCAGAGGAATATCATAGGACAAGCCAAGAGTTCCGCCATAAAGGTCAGCGGAGACATGTCCAAGAGTGTAATCGAACCGGGTGTCGCTGAGTCCGAAACCGACTTCAGCCACAAGATTCTGGGCAAAAGCGTTTGTCCCGGCAAGCGCCAATGACGCCGCGAGGATGGTTGTGATGAACTTTCTCATATTATTCAAATTGATTTATAATAACATATATTCAAAAATAATGCTCATTTGTCATCCGCAGGCAATTTCACCTGGTCGCCCATCTCACGGAGAAACTCCCTGGAGAAATACTTCATGAACCCGCCAGCAGAAGTCAGAGTCAGTTCCCCGAAATAAACCTTTCCATCAACATCATAGAGGTCAACCCGCATCTGGGGAAATCCTTTTGATAGTTCTGAAGCTATCTCCAGCATTCTCCGGAAACTAGCCGGCTTGGGAATGGCGCCTCCCCCGTCCTTGTAATGATCAGTTACCACAAGCGCATCGGGAAGAGGTTTCCAATTCAAGTCAAACACGTTGAGATCCAACGAGTTCTCTGTCCTGTCACTGCAAGTCAGGATCGAATAAGGCTTGCCGTCGAAACACCAGAACTTATAGTCAACCATAGACCGTGAGCCTGCCGGCTGAGTCGACGAGTCCAACAGTTCCTCAGCAATGACAAGGGGTGTTATCTTTGTGTAATGCAGTTCCGAGGTCTCGAATCCGCATCTTACTTTCATCAACTTGGAGAAATGAGCTACCGTCGCAGGAATGTCCAGCTTACTCTTGTCAGAGCATATCACAGCATCTCCGCTGCCGTTATTAAGCTTCAGCACAAAAGAATCCGGAAGGCTGTCCCAATCAATATCCTCCGCCTTCTCCCAGGTCCCGAGCGACTTGACAAGAGTGTCACCGAATCCTTTTCCCTCCACATATTTCCGGACCGCGAACTTGTCGGCAAGAATAGGCCACATCGAGGTGTCGCCGTTGAACTTGAGCCAATTGATCTTCTCATTCAGATCTTTAGGATGCTTGAGATCCGGCCAGCGGTGAAGCATCTGGTAATATTTCAGCCTCGCGACTGCCTTCGCCCCCAGCAAATGAGTCTTCGCCAGGGTACGCAGCACAAAGTTGAATAAATCGCTAAACCACTTTCTCATATTAAATGAAAGCTCCTTTTGACATAGACTTCTTTCGATAATCTTTCGCCTTCTGGTACTCGCCGAAAGCCTCACGCATGTACTTCAGAGGAAGGAAAGACTTGAATTTCAAGCAACTGTACAGTGAGTAAAGGAAAACGTACAACGCCTGACAGAAAGGCTTCCTTCCAGGATCGGAGAACCTGTGGAGGGCATACGCGAAGACACTGCGGTAGATATACCGCTCCTTCGGCTGCTTTCTCTCGCCAATATCATGTACGACAAGCGCGTCCGGAACGACTCCGATGCCGTAACCATGGTAAAGGACACGGGAACAATAGTTGTCGTCCTCCCCATTAAAATGGAACAGCGGTGAGAAAAGCCCGACTTCCTCAATTCCCTTCCTGGAAATGAACCAATGCGCGGCCATGACGAAAGGAACCGACCAAAGGCGATCATCAACAACTCTCCGGCTCGGAACAACCCTGGACTTGAAAAGACGGTTCATTTCCTCAAGGCCATCATTCATCTGCATTGGGCTCAGAAGCACATATTCAGGATGGGACTCATTGACAGCCAACAACTTCCCTATTGTGTCCGGCATAATCCACGCATCCTGGTTCAACAAGTAGACATAGTCATAACCATTGTCAAGAGCATAGCGCATTCCCATGTTATTGGCCGCTCCGAAACCCAGATTATCGGTGTTGACCACCAGTCTCACTTCCGGGTAATGCTCTCTGATCCACTCAGTGGTGCCGTCAGTTGAACCGTTGTCAGCCACAAAGACATCCACAGGCACCTCTGAAGCCTTAAGGCTGCCTTGGCACCTTTCCACCCACCTCATACCGTTGTAGGTCACTATTATGACTAATACTCTCATCGGTTACGCAGTTGGTTGTAATACTTGATGAAGATCTCTTTCGGAGATTTCCTGGTGAATATGCTGTGGCGGACATTCCTGGCCGTCGCTGACATAATGCCATTATGACTGGAAGGGTCGCCGCAATCCTTGAACAAATACTTCAAACTCCGGGCCGCCTCAACGCACCAGCAATAAGCCCCTAAAAGCAAATATGCCAATGCGTTACCTCGTGTGAAGAATATCAACGCTCCCCTGACCCGGGCAGGCTTGATGGCAGCCTCCATCATGGAAGCCGTGGAGTTGGCAATATGGTATAGGGTCAAATCCGCGTCGGTGTAAACTCCGTACCCGTTCTCGTTCATCTTGGTGCCGAGGGCCACATCCTCCGGAGTAAAGAAATATGTCTCATCAAACCACCCCATCCGCTTGAAAATATCCGTCCTGGCGAGGAAGGCGGCACCATTGAGATTATATGTCTTGAACAAGCCCTCCCGCATCGTCCATTTTGACGGTTTCGTCTCGTTGTTGAAGTGGAGATAACGAAGGATATATCCCCAGCCCGTGAACTTCCGCCGCCCGCAGGTCTGCACCCTCCCGTCGGGGAAGACAATCTTCGGAGACACTACCGCAGCATCGGATGGAAGTTTCTCAAAATCAGCGACAAGCCGGTCAATTACTGGAGAATCGATGTAGGTGTCATCATTGACAATAAACGTGTATTCACCAGAGACTTGACGCAGTGCTAAATTGTTATTTTCCGAAAAACCGCGGAGAGAATCGCTCCGGACGATGGTAACCCAAGGATACTCCTCTTTCAGCGACTGAAGATTACCATCCGAGAACATATAGGCCACCACGAAAGTCTCATAAGAGACACCCGTGTGTGCCCGTATGCTGTCCAGACACGGACGAAGCACATCCATCTTGTCCATGCAGACTATCACTATGCTGACCTTCGGACTCATATCTTATCTTAAAAAAACAGAAGCCACAATCCTCCTGAATGTCCAATGGAATTTCAAGGCAATGCGGCGGAAACCTTTGATTTCCTTGGACTTATCTAATAACGAGTGTCGTTCCGACTCTATGCAATCGGCATTCCTAGAGTTTATTCCCTCTCCAAAAAGCAAAGACGGACGGAAATCCTCCTTCCAATAGACAGGCATCAAAGAGAGCTGATCCCTTTGGGAGAAGGAACTGTATTCATTCCACCATCCCTCAGAAATTCTCTCAACCTGCGGATCATTGTGCATCCGGAATATCACATTGTTCTCCATCAGCCCGAAATGTCTCGGGAAACCTTTTTTCAGCAGATGCCGCCTTTGGCGGAAAGCGTCCCGGAAGCCGATCCTAAGATCCCTGTAACAACGGGAAATCTCCTCATAGACACAGTCCCTGGTCAAATGAGGAACCTGGGCGATTAGCTCACCACGGGAAATGGCGGAATCCACCGCATCATAGAACACTTGGCTTTTAATCTTTATGTTAGCGTCGATCCACACGCTGGCGTCATAGTCAGCTAAAGCCTTGTGCGGCAATAATTTCACATATCTTGAGCGCCTTGTGGGATCTTTCTCGAGACAAGGAATCGGACGTATTTCCCACACTCCCTTTTTTCCCTCCGGAAGATCATCAGTGAAGCAGATATAATCGAAAGCGGTATCGACGACATCCGGCTGGCGGATCTCGTCGTATCTACCTACTATACAAGTATATATAACCTTTTTATTCATCTTTATGCGGAAGGACACATTGGGCGCCAAGTTCTACCAAAAACTCATCAGTGAAATAATTCATTTTTCCTGAATAGCTCGAGAATGTCATCTCTCCAAAATATAAATTCCCACCAGTCTCATAAAAATCAACCCTAACCTCGGGGAAACCTTCAGACAAAACGGAAGCCGAATCCAACATTTTATTTAAACAAAGAGGTCTGGGAATATTGCCCCGTCCATTCTTAAAATGATCCGACTCAACCAGAACATCAGACCGGACATTCCAATCCAAATCATACAAGTTAAGATTAAGAGTCTTTTTTGTTCTGTCACTACACGTCAGGATCGCATAAGGTTTCCCGTTAAAACTCCAAACCTTATAATCTATTGTGGATCCTGAAACCGACTTGTCCTCAACCTCGAGAAACTTCTCAGCGACAACTAAGGGCTTGATGTGGTTGTAATACAACTCACCATTATAATACCCGAATCTCTTTTTTAGGCTTTTCTTCAGATCCGCCCGTAAGGCAGCATCATTAAAACCTTTGGATTTGTCCACTATGTGTGTGGAACCGCTATCGTGATTGCATTTTATGACGAACTTATCTGGAAGTGGCTCAAAATCAATATCTTCAACCCTTTCCCAAACACCCAGCAATGGAACAAGAATGTCACCGAGACCTTTGGATTTCACATAATCCCTGACCTTGTATTTGTCCGAACAGAGTGTCCACATTGAAGTGTCCGAGCAACACATAAGCCACTGGATCTTCTCATTGATATCCCGAGGATTATTCCAATCGACCTTGTAGCCCTTCCACTTCAACCATCCCCTATCCACGTAATACCTGGGGAAGTGGTCCTGTAGAAAATGCCTGACCGTCCAATTTATTTTCCTGAGAATAGCCATCATTAACCAAGCTATTTGTTCTTTTCCAAAAACCTCATTAAACCGTCCCTATGAGCGTCACATCCCACATAATCAAGGAACAAGTCACCTTTCTTTTTTGACAAGAAAGGTTTGATGAAACCTATACGGGACAGCCTGCGAGCCAGCTTATCCGGAAGGGCAAAAGCACCCCTATAGACGAAATCCTGCCTGTCAAGGAAGGCATTATATTCATTCTCAAGAGCTTCCGGGTCAGCGATAACACTGTTTAGCTCGCTGATATGAGAGAGGAAAGCATCGGAGGATGCCTCATCCATTATATGAGGCCCGGGGTGCTCCAAGCATTGTGAGAACGGGATCAATTTGAAGCCGATCTCCGCCTCTTCCGCAAGATCGAGTTCCACCATAACTCCCTTGTGCCACGAGTCGCATTCAGACTTGAAAGGCTCGAAACAGAAGTTGCCGATCCCATAGAAAATGGGCTTTCCTGAATATACTTCATACCCGGAGCAGCAATGCTGATGATGATTTATGACCGCATCAGCACCCGCATCGACAAAGGCCCTATAAGAACGGACCATCCTAGGAGAAGGATATTCACAACGCTCATATCCGCCATGAACGATAACCACCGCATAATCAGCTTGTTCCCGAGCCATACGGATTTGGCTGACTTGCGTCATAGGGTCCAGTTCAGCCGCGCCTGGCGTATTCTTTCCAGCTATAGAGAATTCCCTCTCGCAGCAATTGATGATAGCCAGGGTCTTTCCACCGATGTCTTTGAAAAGAATCCTCGAAGCTTCCTGCCTGTCTTTCCCAACCCCAACGTGATCTATTGCCCGGGCATCAAGAAGAGACAAGGTCTCGAAAATTCCCTCCGGGCCAAAATCATTGATATGGTTATTGGCGAGGGTAACACAATCGAAACCTGCATATTTCAAAGCGTCAAGAGCCTTGACTTCACATTTCAAAGCTGGTCCGACTTTACTGATCGGTTCCAGCGCTCCAGTGACAGGACACTCAAGATTGACAATTGAATAGTCAACCTTCCCTGTTATCTCCTTGATATCAGAGAAAACCGACTCAAATACGCCTTTCCCTAAACTCTCTTTAACTTTACCTGACGGGTAGAAGTCCCCTGCTACTAATACTCTCATTTCCCTAAACTGTTAAGAAAACCGAGGAGAGGATCTCCCCAAATGGAATAATCAAAACTGCCATGACATAGAGCCCTTGCCCCTTCGGAAACCTTTTTTCTCTCTTCCTGATTCATGAATACCCGGACAATCGCCCGGGCCAAGGCATCATTGTCCTCCAAGTCAATGATATATGCGGATTTGCCATCCTCAAGCCAATTCATAGCCTCACCAAACCGAGTGATAATCACGGGTTTCCCGGCAGCAAGATATTCCCCGAGTTTGGTCGAGAAACCGTAACGGTTCTGCAGAGTCGGATACTTGTTGATAATAGTAAGAGTAGCTCCAGATAGATAATCGCTCAACTTACAGCCATTAAGATAGCCTATGAAGATGACCTTGCCGTCAAGGTCATATTGATTTATCAAACGGATAATCTCATCTTTGTGAGGAGAGTCCTCAACAGAGCCTGATAATACAAACTTGACCGGGAATGGTATGCCTCTACACGCCTTTCCAAAGGCCTCGATCATTCCAAGGATTCCGTCCTTTTGCTCGAAAAGTGTTCCTGAATGGAAAATGTACGGGACCTCTTGATCCATGCTCTTGTCGGGAAGATTAAACTCCTCATAATCGACCAAGATGGGAACCTTGATATGTTTACAATCCGGTCTTGTCCATTTTTTCGCGAGTTCAAGGAGCGGATCGGAGATACTTATGACTCCGTCAAGAATCGGAAACTGCTCATTAAGAACGCGTTCCCGCATGTGAGCCGTTTCTTCGGTCTCTACGGAAGTTCCATATGGTATCTCGCATAAATCCCTTACACAGAACGCTCCCACACTCTTGGCCGCATTCATGAATCTCAACATCAGATCCAACTGCTGCCCCATGTACAGGAAGAGCACGTCTCCCTTATGGAGATTCTTCCTCAAGTATCTTTCAGTCAACTTGGCATCAAGCCAATTAAAGAACTTACGGGTGACATAATGGTTCCCTTTATATGGCGATCCTCCGATATAGCGGTATGGAACACCATGGAAAACACCTTTGGAGGCAGTATTTCGCGCCTTGCCCCGCTTTTCCGTCCTCCTGAACAGAACCACCTCACAATCAATTCCTACGGATATCATCGCCCGGGCATAACATGTCACCCTCTTTGTCCCGGCCATCCCATTAGGATAAGGCTCTGGCGCAACGATTATCAGTCTCATTTACCAGCCCTCCTAATGATTTTATAGAATATCTCTTCTATAAATGCGCGTTCACCTTTCGTAAGAGCATAAACGTATGATAACGAGCCTATTACCAAGGTCGTAACAACTGTGACAGCGACAAGTCTGAGAAAACCAGACGGCATGATGGCACGGACTCCGTAACCGGTGATAAAGGCGAATACCGCGACCAAAGCCAACCTGAATAATACGGTTTTGCAGAAATCCCAGACCGGGAAACCCTCCTGCCGCTTGCAGATGAGAAGAGTAAAAACATCAACAAAAATCTGCATCACAAAAAAGGCGATATATGACGTCTCCGGAGAGCATCCGAACGCATAAGCGACCCAGACAGCAATGAAAGCGATAACATTCATCAGACCTGTCATGATGCAGAAATACTTGATATTCCCGGAGGATATGATCAATTGCCTTGTCGTATTCATACCGACATCCACCAAGATACATATCAAGGAAATTCTCACGAACGTTGACGTGTATTCAGGGACATCTTTTAGCCAAAGTTCCAGAAGATAATCGCACTCGAGGATGATTGGTGTCACGATAAGCAGAAGAAGCAGGAAGGATATCTTGACGCCCTTATGGACAAGATCAAAAGCATATTTCCTGTCCCCTTCCGCATATGATTTCGTGAGACGCGGATTAAGGGCCTGCAAGAAGTTCACCGCAAAAGGACGTACAGTTCCTTCCACCTGCGTGGTCACTCCCCTCGCGGCGTTGACAAGGACACCGAAGTACTTGTTTACCAGCAGGTTGGTACCACTACTAGCCATCACACCGAATCCAGAGCTGAAGAAATTCCAGCCCACGAAACCTGACATCTCTTTAATGATGCCTTTGTCAATCACTATTTTCCCCCTGCTCTCGTCAAAGTGCCGTTTGCAGTATGCGCCGTAAGTCATACGCACTAAAACAGCTATAGCGAGCATCAACACTGAATAGGTCTTAAGCTTGTCAAAAGAAGAATACATCAGCAAGATAGCCACAGAGAGTTTCAAGAGAGCCTCCAAAATACTGATGTAGGCATAAGCTGACATCTTCTCATGGGCCACTATCATGGAGTTATAAGGGACGCTGAGCAAAGTTACGCACAGGATACCGAAAGAGCAGTGTAGAACCCAATGGGCAGCCCCGAGCCGGTCCGGAGGAATACTCATGTGACTATTGAGCCACCAGAGACCAGCTGTCTCCACAATCAGGCCGACCACGACGCACATGAGCAACTGTATTATCACGCTAGCCGAAAAAACACGGTGAGTCTTATCCGGATCACCCTCTCCAAGAGAGTAGGTCAAGAACCGAGTGATCGCATTAGACACCGAGCCAGTCAAAACAGCGCAAAAAGCCACCACACCACCTACAGCGTTGAAAACACCATAGTCGTGCTGGCCGAGAGTGGAAAGGATAATTCTTGAAGTGAAAAGTCCAATGAACATCAGCAAAAGCATACGAATGAAGAGGAAGACGGTATTACCCGCTATCCTTTTGTTCTTCTCGTAGTTTGATGATTCGTTCATGCTATTGGAAACTTCTGATTATCAACGCAAAGGGTTCTTCTCAGACTTGAACCATGCGATAAACTGTCCGATTCCCTCATGAAGGGTTGTGGAGGGATGATATCCAAGGCGGGTCTCAAGTTTGGTGCAATCGGCGTAGGTCTGATAGACATCGCCAGCCTGCATCGGAAAGAACACTTTCTTCGCTTCCATTCCCAACGCATTCTCTATCTCCGAGATGAAATCCATCAGTTTAACAGGGTTTGAGCAACCGATGTTATAGACCTCGAACGGCACAGCGTCATCAGTGCCAGCGGGCGGGTTGTCAATTACTCTCATGGTGCCTTCAACGATGTCATCGACATAGGTGAAATCCCGGATCATGTCACCGCCGTTGAACACTTTTATAGGCTCACCTTTGGAGATGGCCGTGGCGAAGAGCATCGGAGACATGTCCGGACGCCCCCACGGGCCATAGACAGTGAAGAATCGTAGACCTGTGGCCGGAATCCCGTAAAGCTTTGAATATGAATGAGCCATTAGCTCATTTGACTTCTTGGTCGCGCCATACAGGCTAACCTGGGAATCAGCCTTGTCCTCCTCGCTGAAAGGAACCTTCGTGTTCAAGCCATAGACAGAGCTTGAAGATGCGAAAACAAGATGCTTCACCGGATGGTTCCGGCAAGCCTCAAGGATGTTCAGGAAACCTTCGAGGTTGCTGTGGAGATAAGCGTAAGGATTTGTGATCGAATATCTTACGCCGGCCTGTGCCGCAAGGTTCACCACCACATCGAAGCCCTCCTCCGAAAAGAGTTTGTCAAGAGCCGCCTTATCGCACAAGTCTCCCTTGACGAAACGGACTGAAGGCCATTTATTACTGTGTTTTACCTCGCCATCAACGTATGGTCCCTCAATACCATTCTCCTGAAGACGACCGTATTTCAGCCGCACATCATAATAATCATTGATATTGTCGAATCCGACGACCTCGTCTCCCCTGCTGGCCAATCTAGCGAGAAGATTGGCGCCTATGAACCCGGCGGCACCGGTCAAAAAAACCTTCATTCCCAATTATTTAACACTTTCGATCCAAGAACGGACATTCGCCTCCATAGAGGATCCTGAATACTCCACCTTCTCAAACTTCTCACCAGTGATGTGCTCGTAAAGTTCGATATAGCGATCTGTGATACCAGCCACAACCTCAGGAGTCATCTCGGGCACTTTCTGGCCTTCCTGTCCCTGGAACCCATTGGCCATCAACCACTCACGCACGAACTCCTTAGAAAGTTGGCGCTGCCTCTCCCCTTTGGCGAGACGCTCCTCGTAGCCCTCGGCATAGAAATACCTCGAAGAATCGGGAGTATGAACCTCGTCCATCAGGTAAATCTCCCCATTCCTCTTTCCGAACTCGTATTTGGTGTCAACCAGTATAAGCCCCTGCTTCGCCGCTATCTCAGTACCCCTCTGGAATATCGCCCTGGTATATTCCTCAAGCTTCTCGTAATCTTCCTTCCCTACCAGGCCAGTGGCTATAATATCCTCTTTCGAGATGTCCTCGTCATGACCTTCCGCGGCTTTTGTCGTGGGTGTTATTATAGGCTCCGGAAACTTCTGATTCTCAACCATTCCCTCAGGAAGAGGAACTCCGCAAAGAGTTCTCTTCCCGGCCTTATATTCCCTCCATGCGTGGCCGGCGAGATAGCCTCTGATGACCATCTCGACCTTAAATGGCTCGCATTTGTAGCCAACGGTGACTGCAGGGTCCGGAACAGCGACCTTCCAATTAGGGAGAATATCCGAAGTGGCGTCCAGGAACTTGGCGGCTATACGGTTCAGCACCTGTCCCTTGTAAGGGATGCCCTCTGGGAGGACAACATCAAAAGCCGAGATCCTGTCGGTAACCACCATGGCGAGATATTTACCATCAATATCGTAGACATCACGCACCTTTCCGACATACTTGCCAACCTGTCCCGGGAGGTTGAAACCCGTTTCCACAATAGCTTTCATTTATTCTTGACAATTAATTATTTCCATATTTTTAAGCAGCTCCCCGACAACCGGAGCGAGCTGGTCATATTCGTATCCTCTGGTCAGGCCGAATTTCAGGAGTTTGAACTTTATCTGGGGATCTCCAATAAGTGTCCTGCATTTGGTTTCAAGCACAGAGCGCATCCGGCGGTCAGCCTCATCCTTGTCGATTTCACCTAAAGCTTGCGCCACGATAGGCCTTGGAATACCTTTCCCCACAAGGGTATATGTGATTTTCGCCGGTCCCCATCCAGTCAACCTGGACTTCTCCCTGGCGAAAGCGGAGGCGTATCGCAGGTCATCAACAAATCGGTCGGCAACTAGCGACTCAACAAGTTTCCCAGCCTGTTCCCGGTCCCCGTCAAAGGCAGTCATGGCTTTCCTGAACACATCGGAGGTGCAATACTCCCTCTTTGAGCATTGTGCCTGCAGGCGATCCAAGACTTTAGAATACTCCTCCATATCAGAAATCAAATCCGAGGCTCACGTAGACTCCAGCTTTATGTGAGTAATCTGACCAATGGACATTGAAACCCAAAGGGCCGATGATGCTGTTGTACGTGTACTGCAAGCCGAAGCCATGATAGTCTTGAATCTCCTCCGCCCAGTTCATAAAACCATCCCACTCATTGGAGGACAGGGCGTAATTGTATATGGCGGTGAGATAGTTGTTGCGGTATAGTTTGAAGCGGAAATCCGCCCTTCCGATGCCTAATATTTTAGGCATGGAGGCAGAGGATGTTATACCGATGAACGGCATCTGCTGCTCAAGGTAACGCCCGGCGAGACTTCCACCCATAGTGTTCGCGAACGGGATGGGAATGTCATCTCCGAAAAGTGCCCTCATGTTCAGCGACGGGATAAATGCGAAGGAATCCCCACCATACACTTTCAAAGCGTCGAAATGAATCGCGTGGAAATTGTGCATTCTCTTAGGGAAAGACCCGAACATCCAACTGTACGAAATCCCGACTGAATGCCCGCTGGAAGGCACATATCCATCATCCAATGAATCGTTCCTTCCATCGATGAAGAAAGACAAATGGCTGTTGCTCAACTGATCCACATTGTAGTCCGAGAGATCCTTTTCAGAGAGGATGGAGCTGATGTTGAAATAGTCATTCCGGAATCCTTCCTTCAGGAAGAACTTGGACCATTTTATGTTGGAAAGATAAACCTCTTGCCTGAGGTTAGTGGAGTTGATCCTGAAGTTGTTGTCCCCAAGGCTGAAGGTGTTTTTGTCCGTATAGCGGATGCTGGCAGCGGCATTCACAGTCATACCTCTTTGAGCGACATAGGAATACACCACTCCAGCATACGGGTTCGATCCGATCTTACCGGTAAAATCCAAGGAAGCGCCGCGGAGCTTCTGTACTCCGACACCCAGATTGAACATGACGGCGACGACCTCCTCAGTATCGAACCTCGCCCCGAAACCGACTTTGTTGATAGGTCCCTTCTTACAATTGAATTTCAAGCGGTAAGGCTGGTTATCACCAAGAAGCTCATAATTGACATAATCGAAAGAATTCGTGGCATAGATGGTCGCCACAGCATTCTCTATCTCTTCACTGCCGACATAGGTGCCAGCTTTCAAATTTATCTTGTTCTGAAGATAGGCGCTCTCCTTGTCACTAACCCCGACCACCTCGACTCCGGAGATCATGACCTTCCCGAGCCGGATGTCATCGGCGACCTCATCTTGTAAGGACTTGACATCCGGACCGACAATCCTCTTGATGGAATCCAAGGCTGCGGCCTGAGCCACCGCCGCTTCATAACCCCTGTTGATGATAACGTCGATACTCTTTGTGTCGAAACTCATCATAGAATATTCATGGAGATCCGGGAGGATCGTCACATCCGGGATGTTGATGTTATTCTCGTAAGAAGAACGGCCCATCATGTCAATTCCAGTGTCAAGGATGTCACCAAGATTGTTGATTTCCGAATATGATTTGTAACCACTTGAGAGATTGACACCTATCACTATGTCGGCACCGCATTTCTTGGCCAGATCAGTCGGGAAGTTATTACGCATACCTCCGTCCACCAACACCATTCCATCTGTCTTCACGGGAGTAAACAAGCCGGGAATCGACATGGTCGAGCGCAAGGCGGTATTGAGCTTCCCTTGAGTCCATATCTTAGCGGTTCCCCTTACCAGATCGGTGGCGACGCACAAGAACGGGATAGGAAGCTCTGTATAGAAGTCTATATCATCCTGATAACCGACTGAAAGAGAGCTGAACAGGTTGTTCACGTTCTGCCCGTAGACCATTCCTGACGGAAGGCTGCCAAGCAGGTTGTCCCTGACGAGACTCGAAGCGTCGACATCGCCGTCAGCACCGAGACGGAGTTCATCCCCCTTATGAGGGTACTGGGTCTCATCTGACCTCTGTTTCAAGAATTCTCGTTTGTCGTAATAGAAAGGGAAAGAAAGGGCATATTTCTCTTTGTACTTAATCGTGGAATATGACAGGTATTTTCTCGGAACTTTATCAGACAGAGCCATATCCCAATCAATGCTTCTTATAAGGGAATCGAGATGAGGAGCGTCATATCCGAGGGCATATATACCTCCGACAAGGCCTCCCATGCTAGTACCCATCACAAGGTCGACGGGCATTCCGATCGACTCTAGATAATTAATGACACCCACATGTGCCGCACCTTTCGCGCCTCCTCCAGACAGTACCAGAGCGACAGTCGGACGATGCTTGACAATCCTTATGGAGTCCAGTCTATGTTTGATAACCCTAACCCTCAAGTCCCTGGCTTCCGAAGCGGCATCTATCACAGCGTGGCTCTGCTGCGCCATTCCAGTAAAGGAAGCTGCGATAAAAGCGAGAGCCGAAGCGAATATGACTCTGGAAAGACTACTCATTCTTATCATAGGTTTCATGTGACTGACTTTTTTCTGTGTTCACCAGCAAGCATCCCGCAGGCAGCCATAATATCTTCACCTCTGGAAGCCCTTATGGTACAAGTGATTCCATGATTTGAAAGACGATCCCGGAAATTCTCCATCACGAGCTGGGGAGACGTCTCGAATGGAGCGTCGGGAATCTTGTGGAAACGGATCAAATTGACCCTGCACTCCAATCCCTTCAGGAGCCTGATCAAAGCGTCAGCGTGACGTTTCGTGTCGTTCAGACCGGCGAACATGGTGTATTCAAAACTGACCCGGCGCTGACCCGTGAAATCATATTCATGAAGCAATTCGATCACGGCCTCTTCCGGCCAGGCTTTCTGAACCGGCATTAATTCGGCTCTTTCTTCAGGGAATGGGTTATGAAGGCTGACGGCGAGGTGGCAACGGGTCTCATTGAGGAAACGCCTCAAATTGGGCAAAACGCCTATCGTTGAGAGAGTTATCCGTTTCGGACTCCAACCGAAGCCCCAATCCGAAGTCAGTACCTCAATCGCCCTGATCACATTTTCGTAATTGTCCAATGGCTCGCCCATACCCATGAAAACGGCATTGGTCAACTCCTGGGACTCATCAATCGCGATGAATTGTGAGAGAATACCGGCAGCTGTGAGGTCCCCGTGGAATCCTTGGCGGCCTGTCATGCAGAACTTGCATCCCATCCGGCATCCGGCCTGGCTGGACACGCACAGGGTCTTGCGTTCCTCATCAGGAATCATCACCGCTTCAACAGCGTCTCCCCCACCGAGCGGGAAAAGATATTTCTTGGTTCCGTCTTTGGAAATCTGGCATGAAGAAGGGCTGACCAGCCCGAGATCAAATTCCTCAGCAAGCCTTTCCCTGCCCACTTTGGAGATGTTGGTCATCTCCTCGAATGAGCGGACACGATGCCCGTAGAGCCAGCTCGCCAGCTGCTTCCCAGCGAAAGCAGGGAGTCCGACTTTGAGGGCGGCTCCCTTAAGTTCCGAGGGCGTTTTTCCTAATAATGACTCTCTCATCGGAGCGAAGAATATACACGAGTACAAATTTAATGAAAAATAATGTCAGATTTGAGGTTTATTTAATATCTTTGTTAAACATACTTTTAACTTTAATTTCATTATGGCAAAAGAGGTAGAAGCAAAGGCCGCAGACATTAACGCCGCGAAACTCAAGGCGTTGCAGGCCACGATCGACAAGATTGAGAAAGATTACGGGAAGGGGACGATCATGAAGTTGGGAGAGCAGCCACAATGGGACGTACAGGTCATTCCGAGTGGTTCCGTAGCGCTCGACCACGCTCTCGGGATCGGAGGTTATCCTAGGGGCAGGATCGTCGAGATCTATGGTCCGGAATCGAGCGGAAAGACCACGCTCGCCATCCACGCTATCGCACAGGCCCAGAAGGCCGGGGGCATAGCAGCGATGATCGATGCGGAACACGCTTTTGACAGGACTTACGCTAAAGCGCTGGGAGTCAATTTGGACACTCTCCTCATTTCCCAGCCGGACAACGGCGAGCAGGCTCTTGAGATCGCCGACAATCTTATCCGTTCCGGAGCTATCGACATTGTCGTTATCGACTCCGTCGCGGCCTTGACTCCTAAGGCGGAGATCGAGGGCGAGATGGGCGACAACAAGGTCGGACTCCAGGCCAGGCTTATGAGCCAGGCCCTCAGGAAGCTCACGGCAAACATCTCCAAGACGAACACCTGCTGTATCTTCATCAACCAATTGCGCGAGAAAATCGGTATCATGTTCGGGAACCCGGAGACTACGACTGGCGGTAACGCGCTGAAATTCTACGCTTCCGTGCGTATCGACGTGCGCAGGACCACCCAGCTCAAGGATGGTGAGGAGGCTCTTGGCAACAGGACCAGGGTGAAGGTCGTCAAGAACAAGATGGCCCCGCCTTTCAAGAAGGCAGAGTTCGACATCGTTTTCGGAGAGGGAATCTCCCGGGTCGGAGAGATCATAGACCTTGGCGTCGAGTACGGGATCATCGCCAAGAGCGGCTCCTGGTTCAGCTACAACGACCAGAAGCTCGCACAGGGGCGTGAGGCTGTCAAACAGCTCCTCAAGGACAATCCCGAGCTATGCGACGAGATCGAGGCCAAGATCCGAGAGGCCCTTAAGAACGTCAAGGATTAGGCGGCAAGGCAATTCTGCAACGTAAAAATTTTTCATCGAGGCCGGGGTCTAGGATCCCGGCCTTTTGTATTCTTTCGACAGTCCACTCCTCTTTTGGAGTATTTCCCCGGAAAATGATTATTCCGCGGGCGGCTCGCTTCCCTATGTACGGATGCTTCGCCAGTTCGCTTTCCGGCAGGGTCCAAAGGGGGTATGGTTCCGAGGGGCCGACAGTGATCAAATCCTTCAAGCCGTCATACTTCTCCTGGTCGAAGTGCCAGATGTCCATCAGTTGCTCCGGATAGGAATATCCCCGGAGCTCCTTCCGATAGCTTACTATCTTGGAAGCGAAGAACTTCCCTATCCCGGGAAGAGTCTCAAAGGCCGCGGAATCCGCCTGGTTAATGTCTATTTTGGGGATATCGATATATTTCTCAAGCCGGTGATACACAGAGTCTTCGACAACATAAGATTTAGCGAAGTCCGACTTTCTCCGGAACCGCCCTCCTTTCTTGCGATAATTATCAATCGCCCTGGCCTGATTCTCACTGAAACCGAGCCGCATCAAGTCATTGATACTGACCGTGTTCGGATCGAATTTGAACGACTCATACCTCCTCGGCGTCCTCGCCCGCCAGATAGCCCTGGCTGTTTTACCGTACCCTACTGCCGCCGAACGACCGTCCGCTGCCAGCTCTGGTGGCTCGACCGCCTCGCTTCGCTCGGCCCCACCGCTCGCTTCGCTTCGCTCAGCTCCGGTCCCCCCTCTTACAGTGCCGAGGGTGGCATGGGTCTCGCCATCCAGACTGGCAGCGGCCGGAGCAGCCGTCGAGCTTAGGCCGTACTCAGCCGCAGCGAAGCGAGAATGGACGCGGCCGGGCTCGACCGGCTGGCCGGCCACTACTCTGGCACTGACAGAATCGACAAAGACGTAGACGGTGTCGGGATGGTCGTGATTGGCGACTATCCGAGCGACAGAAGCTTTGGTGATGAAGAGCGCGGCTTGGTAGCCGATAATGAGAAAAACAAGGGCCACTGAGCCCACTACGAAAGAGGCGGAAGGTCTGCCCCGCTTTGAGTTTTCCATGTCTGAATCAAGGTTTAAGTAATTCTTTAGTTTATTCTTCTATAGCATTGTTTTTCAACCGTTTCCTATCCTCCTCGCAACCAGCCACAACAACCACGATCTCCCCCTTCGGCTCATGTTCCCTGTACCATGCCGCGACCTCTTCCAAAGTCCCCCTCCGATGCTCCTCATGAACCTTTGAAATCTCCCTAGCGACAGAGCATTTCCGGTCCAGGCCGAAATACTCGGCGAACTGCTCCAAAGTCTTCACAAGCCTGTATGGAGACTCATAAAACACCATGGTCCGAGGCTCATTGGCGAGAGCCTTAAGAAGCGTCTGCCTCCCCTTCTTTACGGGCAGGAATCCCTCGAAACAGAACCGGTCGCAAGGAAGGCCCGAGGAAACAATCGCCGGGATACAGGCTGTGGCGCCAGGAAGTGTCTGGACCTCAATACCTTCCGCCGCACAAGTACGAACTAAAAGGAAGCCGGGATCAGATATTCCTGGAGTCCCCGCGTCACTGATTAGGGCCACATCAAGGCCTGCCAATATCCTTTCCTTGATCAAGGCGACAGTCTGGTGCTCATTGAACTTGTGATGGGACCATAATTTGCCGTGAATATCATATTTTTTGAGCAAGACCGAACTGGTCCTGGTGTCCTCGGCGAGGATGACATCCACATCCTTCAAGGTCTGGACAGCCCTAAAGGTCATGTCTTCAAGGTTACCGACAGGAGTGGGTACGATATATAGCTTTCCGGCCATCCTCAAGCTAGCTGAGCTTTCTCCGGACAGCCATCATAAGGCGGTAGACCGGCTCGGAGTTCATGTCCCAATCCGGATGGTTCTCGGCGATGAAAGCCAGAGCCTCTGAAAGGCTCCCCATGGAGTTGAATTTGGCTATCGTCTCCTGGAAGAGCATTGGATCCTCTCCAAAGAGGACATTGATCAGTAATACCCTGTCATTGAGTGAGATAGCGCTGATGATATTCTTCACCGGCATTCCCGGACGATCCGTCCTCCACGCCTGCTTCTCCGCCATAATGTCCATCACAGCAGTGTCCGCCTTAGCGGTATCAAGAATAGCCTTCCTCGGCTCAGAGGCTTCCGCCGGAGCAGTCTTCAAGTTAAGGCCGGACTCAAGCGGCTGGACGGCATCATCAGGCATATCTTCAACGTCCGAAATTGTTATGTCGATCGGAGTATCATCCACCGGAGCTATATCGATCGGTTCTTCGGGTTCATCGACGGGAAGGTCCTGAGACTCAGGAAGATCCTTCGCTTCGCTCAGGATGACAGCAGGAGCCACAGGTTCAGGCTCAGCAACCACGAGTTCCGGCTCAGCCGGGAGGTCTGCCTCGAGCGGCTGTCCGGCATCAACCACTGGTTCTTCGACAGGCTCAGAGACCGGCAAGGCTTTGACCTGCTCTTCGAGAAGAGAAAGCTCGGTCTTCAAGGCGTCTATTCTCTCGAGAAGAGAGTCAAATGTTTTATCATCGATAATTCTCATATACGTTATCTTTTGCTATCTTTGTAATCAAGTGAAATCCTTACAAAGCTAACGAAATGTTTTCAGAAAACATAAAAAAAGCCGGAGAGATCGAAGTCATCTGCGGCTCGATGTTCTCCGGGAAGACCGAGGAACTCATCCGCAGGATCCGCAGGGCCAAATTCGCCAACCTAAAGATCGAAATATTCAAACCCACTATCGACACAAGGTATTCAGAGGACGACGTCGTCTCCCACGACTTCCATAAGATCCCGTGTCATGCCGTCAAGGATCCAAAAGAGATGCTTAACGTCGCTGACGACGTCCAGGTGGTCGGTATCGACGAGGCCCAGTTCTACGATATGTCGCTTGTGGATGTCGCCCAGGAATTAGCCGACAGAGGCAAAAGGGTGATTATCGCGGGACTTGACACCGATTATCTCGGGAAACCATTCGGCCCCATGCCATACCTGATGGCTGTCGCCGAGGAAGTCCGGAAAGTCCACGCGATCTGCGTCCGTTGCGGCAACCTGGCGAACCATTCCCACAGGCTCTCCAACAGCATGGAACTGGTGGTTCTCGGCGAGAAAGACGCCTACGAACCCCTTTGCCGCGACTGCTACAATAAAGTGATGGCTGAAGAAGCCGCCCGTTCTAACCTCTAGGATGATGCTTCAGGATCGACCTCTGCCAGGTCGAGCTATCAATATGCGTGTATATTTCCGTGGTCAGGATGCTTTCATGTCCAAGCATCTCTTGCACCACTCTCAAATCCGCCCCGTTCTCGATCAGGTGGGTGGCGAAACTGTGGCGGAAAGTGTGCGGGGATATCTCCTTCGCGACCCCGGCGGCCATAGCCTGCCTCTTGACCATATTGAATAAAGTCACTCTGCTGATTGTCTTACCGAAACGATTGAGGAACAAGATGTCATCGTATTGAGGAGCGGCGGGGGCAGGACGCGCGGCCAGATAATCTTTTATGGCTTCCACCGCCATCTCCCCCATCGGCACCAAACGCTCCTTATTGCCCTTGCCGACAATCCGCACAAACCCTTCATCCATAAATAGTTGTGATATCTTCAGGCCTGCCGCCTCCGAGACCCTCAACCCGCAACCATAAAGCACTTCCAATATAGCCCTGTCCCTTTTGCCGTTCCAAGTGGAAATATCGACAGAGCCGATGATGGCAGAGACCTCCTCCACGGACAGCACCTCAGGAAGGTAACGGCCGAGTTTAGGGGAATCAACAGCGTCACACGGGTTATCCTTCCGGTCACCCTCAAGGACAAGCCAGTCGAAAAAGGACCTCATAGAGCTGAGAAGCCTTGACTGGGATCTTTTGGAAAGCCGGTCACTTGCGGTGAGGTAATCCAGAATATCCTTGCTGGAGACTTGCGCCGGCTCGATTCCGACCCGGTCAAAAAAAGCCTCGATGTCTGAGGTATAGGCTTCGACAGTATTCGGGGACATTGCCCTTTCGATTCTAAGATAGTAAGAATAATCCGAGAGTATCTTATGTGTCAGATCCATGGTTATAAAGTTCTGTATTTCTTTCCGTACTCAAGCTGCTGGGCGAGGTAATCCGCAACGGGAACAATCTCATAATCAACGACTTCCCCATGTTCAACCACAGGAACAATCTCAGGATTGACAAAGCCTCCGTAAGGTTTCAGCCCAAGAGCCTGATACCGCTCGCGGACTTCCCTGTGAAGTTCCGGGTCAATCTCCACCCCATAACCCTCAACAAGCGCCTTTCCGGCCTCATAGTCCCCTTCAGATTTTATCCTCTGCACCTCCGCCAAAAGGGATGCGAAAAGTCCTCTGAGCTTCTGGAAGTCATTGACCACGAAATATGTCTTGCCGTTCCTGACCTTCTTCTCGATCACATTGTCCGCTGATCCTTTCTCAAAGCACCATTGAGCGATCAGCTTCCGGTTACGCATGTGAGCCTCAGTGATCTTTTTCCCAAGCTCAATTCTCGAGAACTGGGTGAACAAGCCATTTCTGATATAGCTGGAATAAGCAGGTTTCCAGGCATCGTCATCCGGCATTATGCCCAACTCGACAAGCTTAGGATCAGCTATATAATAAAGTCCGAAAAGATCCGCCCTGGCCTCCTCCAAAGTGCTCTGATACTCTCCGAGAGCATTAGGGGAAACTCCTGGGAGAAGTTGCCCGGAGCCATGGCCGAGGCATTCATGGAGGTCGGTATGGATCTCGTCGTCGTGACTGCCGTATTTCTTGTAGGCGTCAATCTCAGCCTGGTCGAAAGCGAACTCTTCCAACGCGCTCCTAGGAGCCTCAAGTGCCGCCTTGTCATAGGCTTTCGTGATGTTGGATATGGTAACTGACTTTGAGCCGTATTCTTTCCTGATCCACTCGGCGTTAGGAAGATTGATCCCAATCGGGGTGGTGGGATAAGTCGCGCCGCCAAGCGCGACAGCGGTCACGACCTTCGCGGATACCCCTTTGACATGGGGTTTCCTGAACCTGGGATCCACGGGAGAATGGTCCTCGAACCACTGGGCGTTGGAGCTTAAAATCTCAGTCCTCATCGATGCCTCATGATCCTTTATATGGACATAGCCCTCCCAGGTTGCCTTCCGGCCTAGCGGATCGTCATAATCCTCTATAAAACCATTGATGAAATCCACTGTGCCGCCGGTCTCCCCCACCCAGGCCACATTGAACTCGTCCCATAACTTGAGATCTCCTGTGCGGTAATATTCGACGAGCAATTCAATGGCTGCTTTTTGAGTCTCATTCTCAGCTAGTTCCGCAGCTTTTAAAAGCTCCTCGACAACCCTTTCTATAGCTGCTCCGTATAAGCCGCCGGAGCGCCATGGCTTCTCGATGACCTTTCCGTTCTCCTTGACAATCTTTGTATTGAGTCCATGGGCTATAGGTCTGGAATCGTCAAGATCCTCAACCGACGCGTAATAATCCTCGACCTCCGACCTGGAGACTCCCTCGTAAAAATTGACGGAGGAGAGCGCCACAATATCACCTTCAGTCGAGTCTGACCTACGTCGTGGGCATATGTCCGGGGAATATATAACCTCAAGCGACTCATCCGAGACATTTCCATCACACGAAGCTTCCATTAAAGAACGGAAGTATTCCTTCGGACAATCCGGGAAAAACTTGTCCTCAGCGTAATGATGATGAAAACCGCTCGAGAAGAAAAGGCGTTTGGCGTAAACAAGGAAAGCGGCGAATTCACGGCACTCCCTGTCACCTTCGTACTTTTCCAATATATCCTCCACGACGTGCCTGATCTTGAGATTCCATTTGCAATACTGATCCCAAGTAATGTCCCTGCCGAGTTTCGCGGCCTCAGCCAGATGGTAGGCATATGCCTTCTGACGCGAAGTCAAACCATCCCATCCGGGAACCTCGAAACGCATTATCTTTATGTCAGCGAACTCGTCAACCAATGTTACCATGATGTAAAGATACGCGATATTCAGGATTTTTTTATATTTTTGTGATTCTTGCCTCAGTTTGTGGCAATAACGACTTTGACTATGCGCGAAACAAGATTATTATACACCATAGCCCGCTCCGTGATGATCTTGGTGGCCTCTTTCGCATTCACTTTCTGCGAGAAAGACCCTGACCTCAAGATCGATCCGGCTGACGAAGGCATAAACTATAACCCCCGGGGTGGCCGTGAGCCCATTGAGGAGACCCGGCGGGTACTCCTGTTCTACGAGTGCGGTTTCAATTCCCTTAACTATGACCTTTCCAGGAATATGGGAGAAGAACTTCCCGCAGGTCTTATCCCGGGAGGAGGAAGACATGAGAATGTGCTTCTAGTGTTCTCCAAATTAGCGCTCAATTCCAACTACAAGGATGTCCCCTCCTATTTGAGAAGGCTTTATAAGGACTCTGAGGGCAACGTCGTCTCTGACACGCTCAAGACATATCCCGCCTCGACCGTCGCGACTTCCAGCGCCACTATGCGGGAAGTCCTTTCGCTGGTAAAATCATTGTTCCCAGCTAAAGGTTATTCCTTGGAGTACTCCTCCCACGGCTCCGGATGGCTTCCTCCGGGGTATTACAACAGTCCCTCAAGTTTCGAGAGCAGCCACAGGTCCGATGGGCGGAAAATGTCCAGAAGATCAATCGCTTACGAGATCCCTACGGACATCATGGAGCGTGATGACCCTTATGCCGGGATGGTGCGCAGCATAGGCCAGGACAAGATGTCGTCCGGGGACGTCGAGATGACTGTCGCGGAGTTTGTTGATGGCATCCCCTTCCATCTGGACTTCCTGCTGTTTGACATGTGTTTCAGCGGCGGGATCGAGGTAGCGTACGCCTTGAAGGACAAAGCCGACTTCCTGGGCATTTCACCTGCCGAAGTCCTCGCGGCCGGCATGTATGATTATACCAAAATCGCGGACTATCTTATTAAAGGTCCCACATCCGATCTCCAGGGACTATTCAAAGACTCTTTCGATAGGTACAACACACAGTCCGGAGACTATCGCTCCGCTACTGTGACTCTCCTCAGGACTGATGGTCTTGACAATCTGGCCGAGGTTTGCAAGGATCTTATCTCAACATATTCAGATAGCCTCGCGCACGCTCCAGCCAGACAGATCCAGGGGTATTTCAGGCAGAACAGGCACTATTTCTATGACCTGGAAGACATATTCGCGCAAAGCGGAGTCTCTGAAGCGGATATGGCAAGATTGTCTCATGCGATAAGCGATTGTATAGTGTTCAGGGCAGCTACCCCTTCATTTATCAGCAGTTTTGACATCAAGACTTATTCAGGCCTGAGCATGTACCTTCCAGTCGCCGGCACACCACTCCTGGATTCATATTATTTAAATGAGCCTTGGAACAAGGCTGTCGGACTAGTAAAATAATTGCGCGATAAATAATTAATTCCTATCTTTGCCGCCGCTTAAAAACGCGCTGGCGTTTTTGGTGCAATGGGGCCCCGGCCCGCCCGGGGTTGAGTAACACATTTTAAACAAAGTACAATGAAACATTTCGAAATCAACGGCAAAGTCCGTGAGGTCGGCAACAAAGCCGTCATCAAAGCGATCCGCAAGCAGGGTCTTGTCCCTTGCAACCTTTATGGTCAGGGAATGGAGAATGTCCTCTTCACTGTCAACGACAAGGACCTCCAGGGTATCACCAACACCCCCGCTTCCTTTATCATCGACATCAAGCTCGACAACGGTAAGGCCTATGAGGCTGTCGTCCATGAGCTTCAGTTCCATCCTGTCAAGGACAACTGCCTCCATGTCGATTTCCTCGCCGTCTCTGAGGACAAGCCTATCGCCATCAAGGTTCCTATCACTGTCAGCGGCCACCCTGTGGGAGTCCAGAAGGGAGGAAAATTCGTCCTCGTCTCCAGGTTCGTCAAGATCAGCGCCCTGATGAAGGATCTTCCTGACAATATCAACATCGACGTGACCCCTCTCGACATCGAGAAGCGTATTGTCGCCGGTGACATCAAGCTCGAGGGTGTCAGCGTGGTCTCCCCTAAGGACACCATCATCTGCACCGTCAAGGCTACCCGCAACATGTCCGCTCAGGTATCTGGTGATGCTGAAGGTGCTGAGGGCGCTGCTGAGTAAAAAGCGGCCTGAAGTTGATTCTGGTATGAACTACCTTGTCGCCGGTCTCGGAAACATAGGCGCGGAGTACGCTTCAACCAGACATAACATTGGTTTTATGGTATTGGATGCCTGGTCCGAGGCATCCAATGCTTCTTTTTCCACCCAGCGTTACGGCGATGTCGCCGAAGTGTCTTTCAAGGGCAGGAAATTCTATCTTCTCAAGCCATCCACTTATATGAACCTCAGCGGTAACGCTGTCAGGTACTGGATGGACAAGCTAAAGCTTCCTATTGAGAACCTGGTGGTCGTCTGCGACGACATCAACTTGCCTTTCGGCACGATCCGCATGAGGAAAAATGGAAGCAATGGTGGGCATAACGGATTGAGAGATATTGAATTCCGCCTGGACAGCACGCAGTGGACCAGAATCAGGATCGGTGTAGGGAATGACTTCGCCCAAGGCAGTCAGGTCGACTATGTCCTAGGATCCTTCACCGATGAGCAGAAAACCGCTATACCTGAGATTTGCGACAAGGTGATTGAGGGAATAAAGAATTATTCCACAATCGGTCCGGACAGGGCCATGAACTTCCTCAATACCCGGAAATAGCCATATTTTGGCGATTTTTATTTGTTTATTCCGTTTTTTTACATATATTGCAAGGCGCATGAAGTAATGATGGAATACAACACAAAGCGTTATATATCAACTATTCACTAAATAATTTTAAAGAAATGAAGAATCTTGTCGCACAAATCAAAGCAGAGATCGAGGCTTTCGTTGTGAACGCCGACGCTCAGGTTGAGAAGGGAAACAAGGCCGCTGGCGCCCGCGCCCGCAAGGCTGCCCTTGACCTCATGAAGGACCTCAAGGAGTTCAGGAAAGTTTCCGTCACTGAAGCCAAGAAGTAATTCCGCAACAAACAATTGCGAGCGGCCACCATCCAGGCGGCCGCTTTTCTTTGATGAAGCGTTACTTATACTCAATACTTTTCATTTGCTTCCTTTGCGTAAGTTCCTGGGCATCAGCACCAAGGAAGGGTACTTTCCTGATGTTCCAACCCGACGGCTCGTCTTTTATGGCGAGACTGAAGGGTGATGAGTTTCGCAAGGTCCTTACCACGGAGGATGGCTGTGCGGTGATCAAATGCGACGACGGCTTCTACCGTCTGGCGACTTTCAAGGCTGACGGCGGCAGGGTAAGCAGCGGTTTCAAACCGGGAGAGAAAGCTCCTGACTCCATTTTAAGAGATAGCCGTAGAATTCCATGGAACACGCTTAGGGACAAGACCTCCGGGATACGAAGGGAACGTAAGGAGTCAATCCGTTTCAAACCAGCGACAAGGGCGGATTCTCCTGTGAAAAAGCATTGCGTTGTCATTCTTGCCCAGTTCCAGGACATCAGCTTCATCGGTGGTGAATCCCGCCGGCAAGATATAGTCGACCTTATCACCAAACCAGGCTCAAAAAGCGTCCTGGACTATTTCAACGACCAGTTCAACGGTAGTTACGAATTCAATTTCACCATTGGCCCGATAGTCACTTTGCCGAAGAATCACGACTATTACGGGAAAAATGAGGATGACAAAGCCGGGCAAGATATAAACCCGAGGGAACTTGTAAGGGACGCCTGCCTGCTGTCTGATCCCTTTGTGGATTTTTCCCAGTTCGACGATGATGGCGACGGCATTGTGGACAACGTTTTCGTGATTGTCGCCGGCAAGAGCGAGGCGGAAGGTGCTGACTCTGACTGCATGTGGCCTCACCAATGGACCGTCCCCAACCTTTCTCTCGACGGGAAAAGGGTCTATTCATATGCGCTGTCGACAGAGTTGACCGTTCAAAGCCAGAACAGCCACGGGCAGCTTGTGTGGGGTCTTTGCTCGATAGGCACGTTCTGCCACGAGTACAGCCACACTCTAGGACTCGAGGACTATTATGACACGGATGAGGAAGGAAGCGGAGGGTTCTCAAATGGTCTATGGGCATCTACAGCGCTAATGGATAGCGGCAATTTCAACGACAACGGAAAGACTCCTCCAGCTTACAACGCCATTGACAGGGAGATCCTGGGAATAGGCAAGCCGGAGAAGATGACGCTCGGGAATTATACCCTGGAACCGATCACCGAGAACGGCCGCTACCTTATCCTGGAGAACCCCAAGGAGAAAGATGATTTCTTTCTGTTCGAATGCAGGGCACAGAAAGGCTGGGACACATATATCGGAGGGAGCGGTCTGGCGATTTACCATGTGGACATGAGCAAGCACATGGCCGGATGGTCCGACGACGCGGAAAGAGAGGTGACGGCTTTATATCGCTGGGAATCAAATGAAGTCAACTGCAACCCGGATTTCGAGTGCGCTGACATGATGGAGACATCTTCCGACGCCATTGAGGTCAGGCAGGCCTTCTTCCCGTTCAGGACCATCAATTCATTCTCTGCGTTCTCATCCCCCGCTTTCAAGTTCAACGACGGCACTGAGCCTCCTTTCGCCATATCCAACATCACCAGGTCGGGGGACAAAGTCACTTTCGTCGTGTACAACAGCGCTGATATAGTGCCAAAGGCGATAGATCTCAAGGCCGAAGTGTACCAGGATGCCGCTATCATGACCTGGGAGTCTGACGTGGCGGGGTTTGACGGAGAAGCCACTGTCACCTGGGGCAAGACTTCCGGGAGCATGAAGACTGAGACCGTCATGCCTTATGAGAAAGGCAAGTTTGCCCTCACATTGGAAGGGCTCTCCCCCACTACGGCTTACACAGTCAATGTG
>JAEEGI010004069.1_pt1 | contig 34517 bp, 29 predicted proteins | sample 8958751 | NCBI WGS metagenome assembly JAEEGI01 (sample SAMN16246545, study PRJNA631951) | gut metagenome | biome: gut microbiome; feature: rumen; material: KS-attached | host: Bos | place: Iran: Karaj | collected 2018-10
AGATGCGCGGAATCTTGACCGTCTCCTTGAAACGCTTGGGATCGGCATTGAGAAGGCCGCTCACGTCCTTCCAGATGGTCACTTCCTCGGCGTCGAGACAGTTGGCGAAGATGGCAGCGGTGTAGTCCGAGCCCTCGCGTCCGAGAGTGGTCGAGTCCGCTCCGTCCGCCGTTCCCCCGATGAATCCCTGCACCACGAACACCTTCCCGGGCTCATAGCGCGCGCCCAGCGGGCGGATGCGCCTCGCGGTCTCCTCCCAGTCGACCGACGCAGCGCGCCAGCACCTGTCGGTGACGACAAGCCTGCGGGCGTCGAGCCACTCCGTGGCGATGCCCCGCAGGGACAGATACGCGCTCACGATGGTGGTGGAGATCAATTCGCCGTAGCAAACCGTACGGTCGTAATGCCGGTCATAGTCAGGCTCCGGCTCCTCGAAATGCGCACGCAGTTCGCCGAAAAGCCTCGCCACGGTCTCGTATACGGGATGGGAACGGTCGGGGAACAACTCCTCGATGATGGTCCGGTGATAGTCGATGAGCCCCTGCATGGGATCGTCCTGAGGCTTGCCCCCGCGATAAGCGGCAAGGGCCTTTTCCAGCATATTGGTGGTCTTGCCCATTGCGGACACGACGAGGAGGACATGCTCCCCCACCCTCTCCGATACGATGTCCGCGAGGTTGCGGACAGCGGCAGCGTCCTTGACGGAAGCGCCTCCGAACTTAAAAACCTTCTCTATCCCTACCATGCGAGTTTGAATTGATTATGCAAAATTAGTGTTTTTATCTCAAATCGTTTATATTTGCAGATATGGAAAGAACACAGGCAAAGCGCATACAGACTTCATTGATCAACTCTTTGGAGCGTAAAGCCCTGACTTGGCTCGCAGCCCGCCAGCCCAAGTGGGTCACATCGGACATGCTCACGATAGTAGGTACCGTCGGGGCATTCCTCATCGGTCTGGGCTACGCCCTTACTTCCCTGAATATCAACTTCCTGTGGCTGTCCACCTTCGGCCTCCTGGTCAATTGGTACGGCGACTCCCTCGACGGCAGCCTCGCCCGTTTCCGCCACAAGCAGCGCCCCCTGTACGGCTACTACGTCGACCATACGATGGACGTCATCAACGAGTCGATGATGTTCTTCGGAGCCGGCATGGCCCCGTTCTTCGACATGAGGCTCACCCTCTCCGCATTCGTGCTGTACCTGCTCATGACGCTGAACGTCAGCATGAACGCCCACCTCAGGGACGAGTTCAAACTCACCTACCTCAAACTCGGCCCGACGGAGTTCAGGATCATCATCGCCGTTGCCAACACCGTGATGCTCTGCTTCGGCGAGCGCCTGCTCACCTCCATCGTCCCCAACTGCTTCATCGGCTTCGTGGTCCTGATACTCGGGCTCATCTACATCCTCACCGTCATCTCCGACCTGAAGTACTATTCCAAGGTTGACCCGTTGCCCGAAGAAGATGACGAAGCCTGACAAGAGCAGCCCCACACGGCGGCCAAACAGCCGTTTCACGCGCTTCGCCACCGGCCTCGCGAGGATAGTCTACCACCGCAAGGTCTCCGGAACTGAAAATATCGACACGTCTAAAGCCGCGGTTTTCACCTGCAACCACGGCCGGGTGTCCGGCCCGGTCACGGCCGTCTGCTTCCTTCCCGTACGCTTCCGCCCGTGGATCAACGGCTGCATGCTCAACCGCAGCGAAGCCACGGACACGATGCTCAACACCTTCCGGAAAAAGTTCAATTTCCTGGGCCCGAAACTCAAGCGCCGCATCTTCTACCGGATCTCGGGGATGATCTGCCACTTCCTCAACTCCTTCGAGCCGGTGCCGGTGTACAAAGGCCTCCCGAAAGCCTCCGCCGGGACCATCGACCTGAGCGTCGACGCCCTTGAACAGGGCGACAGCCTGCTCATCTTCCCGGAGAAACCCAGCAAGCACTACGACGAACACTCATACAAGAATTTCAACACCGGCTTCGCGGCACTCGGCAGCGCATACTACACCCGCACCGGCCAATGCCTCGACTTCTACCCCTGCTGGTCCGACCGCAAAACCCGCAACTTCATCATCGGCAAACCCGTCACCTTCGACCCCTCAGGCGACCCCAGGGCCGAAAAAATGCGCATCTCCTCCGAACTCCAGTCCCGCATGAACGAGCTAAGGGAGTCGTGCCGGAGGTAATCCGGTGCACCCAGCCGACTTTTCAAGGGGACTGAGTGCCGTTGAGGGGCCCTGAGGACCCCGAGTGCTGCTGAGGGTCCAAACTCTGGACCATCAAAGACACCTGGGTTTGGCGCGAATTGTAGCAACTGGTGTGATAACGGTGGTATAACCACGAGATATATTAATCATATCACTGAAAACGCGGATCATTTGATTACGCGACATCGTTGTTATATTATAAACTATTGCGTATTTTTGAGTCTGTGTGAGACTGGAACACTGTCATAATTAGATTATTTTTCTAGGCTTTATGTCTGATAACAGCAAAAATACACTTGGGGATAATGTGATAATCCCATCAGGAAGAGTCACAATTTTTGAAGATGAATTTAAGAATTCCAAACTATCCAGTATTGTGATCCCCGACAGTGTCAAGGAGATTAAGGCTGGAGCCTTTTCCGGATGCTTCCCGTTGAGAAGCATTGAGATTCCCAACAGTGTTGAAAGGATTGGTTCGTCTGCATTCGAGAGTTGTCCTGACCTGAGAAGCATTAGTATCCCTGTTAGCGTGACGGTTATTAATGACTTTACGTTTTCGGGATGTTACAATTTAAAGAGTATCAAGATTCCTGAAAGTGTTACAGAGATTGGAGAGTCTGCTTTTCGCGGATGCTCAAGCCTAACAGAGATTGAGATACCACATAGTGTAACAAAGATTGGATCTCGCGCTTTTGAAGGTTGCTCCAAGTTGGTGAGCATAAAACTTCCATATGGGCTTAAAACAATCGAGCCTTTTTCCTTTTATGGTTGTAAAGAGTTGACGGATATTGAAATTCCAGATAGTGTTACAGAGATTGGAGAGTCTGCTTTTAATGGATGCACAAACCTGACAAAGATCGAGATTCCCAATAGCGTGACAATAATATGGGATTATGCTTTTAGGGAGTGCCATGGACTAACTAGCATAGCGATTCCAGAAAGCGTTACGGAAATGGGAAACCAGGCCTTTTTCGGGTGTTCTGAAGTAACCAAGATAACAGTATCAGCCAATAATACTTGTTATATGTCGGTACAGAATTGCTTGTTGGATAAGGAGGGGGAATTGCTAATAAAAGGATGCTCGAACTCCCGTATTCCAAGTAGCGTGAAGATAATAGGGACCGCTGCCTTTTATAACTGTACAAAGCTAACAAGCATTAGGATTCCGAACAGAGTCCTGACCATTGACAATAGCGCCTTTTATGGCTGTACAGGGCTATTGAGCATAGAAATACCTGAAAGTGTAATAGACTTTGGGTATAAGCCATTTGAATGCTGTACAGGATTGAAGGAGATAAGATTGCATGGAAAAGCTCCAGATGAAACAGAGCAACTCATACGCTATGCTGGCCTTGAAGATCTTAACAACATTACACTCTATGTCCCTATTGGAACAGGATACGCTTATAGGCACAATGACTACTTTTCTCAGTTCAAGGAAATCCTCCCGGTTTTATAGAAGGTATAAGATATAATCTTTCAATATAATCTTTCAATAATAGTTACCGAAGGGAGAAAGAAGTAAGCGTTTGACATTCTGGGCAATTGAAATACATATAAATAGATGAATACAAGTTACAAACATGCATCCTGTTTAATGGTAGGGGTAGCCTGCTTGATTATCGTGGTTAATATTATTCTGCACTGGATTTGCCCTTATGACTCATACCGCCAAGTATGGTGGTGGTTAACCCCTATCTTCTCGTTTTCCACTCCAGTCCTTTTTGCCTGGATTGGGATGCTGATTCGCAAATGCAATCTAGAACCAAAAACATGGATAAAAGCACTGCTGATTGCCCTGGTTCCTGTTATTTACATTTTCTGGATGATTCTGATTAAGCACGACATCTATCTTTATGGCAGTGGAGAACGTTGTATTTGGATCTTTTCAGGTATTTTAGGATACCTTATCCCTGTGGAATTGCTTGAGCGTTCAAAGTCGCATAAGGGTTACTATGAGTTAATGCTTTTCCTTGCTGCTTTATTCTGTTACGTTGGAGTAATGAGGGTGGAGGATCACTTCGCCCTGCCTAATTATCAACTGCTTAACAACGAATGGAGTCATTTGTTTGTGAGAATGATGCGTTTCATCCCTTTGGCATTAAGTATCCTGTTCCTTGTAGGTTTTTCCTTCTCACAAATTGGGCAGAGCATAGGTAAGAACAGGATAGTTGGACGGAGCGTTCTAGCCCTCGCCGGTATTAGCTTCATTTTGTCTCTCGCTTACCTAATTAATGGCATCTCCTGGTATAATACTGGCCTATATCGGCTTTATCGTTTGCTCTCACAACCGGTAACTGTGTATCTACTGGTTGTCCTTTCGCGTTATCTTTCAAAAAGACAAAGAGGGAAGAACAAGTGGGGGGATATGTTCCAGAGCGACGACAAGGAGATATTATGATACTTAGAACATATTTAGAGGCATAAACGGAATAGTATTGCAATTATTAAAGATTATAATTAGCTATGAAATACAGAGATTACTATTGCTCACCACGATATTCAGAGGGAGATAAGGCTTACTATGGAAATGTTGAAGGTGCTCCGCAGATTCCAATGATTGAGGCTGGCAGTCTTGAAGATTTCGAAAGACTTTTCCACCAATCTATAGACGATTATCTTGACAGGAAATCCATACGACGTTCCTCTTCCAAGTGGAGAAGGATCATCTATTTACTTGCAGTCATAGGTGTTATAGTAGCATCAATCCTGACCTGCCCTAAGAAGGAACAGCACATCGCAGCTATTTCCAACGTGGTTTCCTCCATCCTAAACGATGAATTGACCGAAGATTCCGATGGCTTTGAAACGTTGGGGGTGATGCTTGGTAATGCGATAGCTACCCCTATCATCCGAAACTCTATCACCGTCGATGACTACATTGTTTGCAGTATTGGGAAATACAACTACCAGGGAGATGAGCAGGCGGTATCTATCGGGGCATTCGGACATGTCTTCACTGTTTCAAAAGAAAAGGTGAAAAAAGCTATCGAGGAGTTCGGTTATTGATCTTCGGAATTAGGAGAGGATTCTAATTTGTAGCCATCCATTAAAGTATATTTGATTTGCGGCTCTAAGAAAACACAATAGAATAAAACTCAGTATGATAAGAAGAATAACTAATTCAAAACCATGGCTATGGTATACTGTTTTATCTGGTGTATTTTGTGTCATAGCATCGGTGTATGGTCTATTTGACAGAACGCCAAAACTAGAAATGCAGGTTATTACCAAAACACCTATTCTCAATAGTCAAGTGGGACCATCCTCTTTAAGGGTGTTTGTTGATTCTGTAGAAGTCCAAGCATCCGACAAGGAATTAACCGCATTAACGCTGTTGGTCTCAAATGGTGGGCACAGCGAGTTAAGGGATACTGATTTTGAATCGACACCTTTTGGATTATCGGTTGAGAATGGTGTATTTATTGACCGTCCTGTGTTTATTCAGTCAACGTCCGATTTCATATCTCAAAGAATAACTGATTTTTACGAAGTCGATTCTTCGACTTCTTCAAATGTTCAACTATTGCCAAAGGTATCATTGGACAAAAACGACAGTTATACAATTAGGTTGTTTATATTAAGTGATAATGACCAAGAGTACCGTTTGAACCCTATGGGAAAGATATATGGCCAAAGAGCCATTTCTATTTATAAGGAATCCCATCAAAGAAACGAGCAAAGACATGAACCAGTGTTTCAACAGGCTTTTCAAGGTGGATTTTGGGTTCAACTGATTCGAGTTTTAGGTTATGTCATAATTGGATTCACTGTTTATTCTTGGCTAATTGTATTGTTTTTAATACTGAAATTTATATTTGAGATAATTCGTAGCAGAATAACGGGAACAATTACTTTTCCAAATTCAAATTACTGATAGTTTTGAATTCCTCTTGTTAATTCTTGTAATCCCACCTCGTACATAGTGCGAGGTTTTGTTTTATGCGTCATACCTTGGCCCATGCTCCAACTATCTTTGGGTGCCACATATTACTGCATATCATTTGAAGAGGCTCTCCGACGGGCAAATCTTGCCGGCAAGCAACCAGGATGCAACTGTGGCAATATAACGCTTCGCAGTGGCAAGAAAGAATCTGACGTTTATAGGGATGGAAAAGTAATTGAACAGTATTCAGCAAAGAAACGCTTAGCAGAAAAAGATGAGTACTAATGGTCGGCAATAAAGGATGTTTTGCAATAAAACAAAAAGAACAATGGTGCCAGAACAGTGCGCGAACATAGGATTCGCAACACGATGATACTTTTGCGGCCGAAATAACACAAACTATGAAAAGAATCACTCTTCCACTCCTCAAAGGCAACAGTCTTGTCCCTGTCATCAAAATGAACTCAAACAAAGGAGATGCTATTTATATGCTCTTTGACACGGGTTCTGAAAGCACTATCCTTAACAAGTCGGCAAAAAGCTTCGGGTGCTTTGAGGTCCATACCACAGCATCTGGGATTCAGAGTTTCGTTGGTTTTACTGGAGAAGCTGAACAGGAAGCGACTATGGCCAAAATCAGCATCATGATCGAAGAAGGAGGTGTTTTGGGAGTATTAAAATATGACGGAATCATAAATGACCTGTCTTATATCTCGGAACAGATCGCTGACAGGTTCGATAACTCCCTGTCACTGGCAATGCTCGTTGGGGTAGACTTCTTGACAGAACATGATGTGAGAATAGATCTCAGGGAAAGAACGGTCAGTCTTTTAGTGGAAGAGATGGACAAATAGACATAGAAGACAAACAACGATCTGCTTATGGAGAAGCGCCAAGGCCCTTTGAATGAACAGGAAGCATTTTCGAAAGGAGAATTAATATGCCAGCTAATGATTGCTTCTATAATACTTATATGTTTTGAAGGATTCTTTATTTGGATAAACATCCAAGAATACGGTAGCCTTGCTGCTATGCTTAAAGATCAAGATAGACTACTAGCAAAGGTTCTTTTGACAATAGTCAGACTTATTGTATAAAAACATCCTATAAGTGTAGATCCTGAACAGGGAAGAATAAACGTATACTTCTATTCTATTAAGAATAAAACACTCGTTTACTCTTAGCACGAAGATTCTGTTCGCAATGCTCACATATATTTGTAATAATATGGATCTGGAAAAGATAAGACATTAGTCTAAGGAGTAAATGATTGGTAGCGAGATAATAATGTAAAGTCATGGATATCGAGAGAATCATAGGAATACTACGGGAATCGGAGCACGAATATGAGGGAGACGGCTTCCCGGAAGAGGCGGTCTTTTCAGACTCAAGTATCGTTTTGGAACTCGACCACGATCAGGACAAGCTATATACGGCTATCTTGAAAACAATCCCGAAGGAGATACTAGCCGAGTCTGTCAAGGAGATCCGAAAAGAGCCCAACGTAGCCGTTAGTCTGGTGAGGAAAATGGAATGGATGTCAGAGGATCATCCCAGAAAGGAGAAAACGAAGAATGCATCCCTCTCATCCCTTTTGAAACTTTACATAAACAAAAAGAGCAAGAGGGTCCAGTATGCAAGGCAATGTATAAAGGATCGCTTTGACAAGCAGAGTTACCGCGACCAGAACAGGATCCTTCGGGCTTTTCTTTCCGGACCAGCCATGGATTGCGACTGGGCCGGACGAATCCTGCGTGACAGCTGGAGAAAGGAGATGAAAGGTCATGTCGGAGAGGCCTGGGTGAGGACCAGAAGACAAATACTCGCCTACGTTATCCTAAGGCACTTCCCGAACAGCTTTATCTTACTGGAACAAGAAAGCCTTTCTGATGTGGCGGGGTATCAGTTTGTCTGCGCGCGGCTTGGGAACGAGCCTAGTTTCTTCCTAGACGAGTCACGCTTGACCACTCCAAACCTCTTCTATGTCATGGCGAAACTGGGGAGGACTGTCGACAGTGAAGAAATGGAGAAAAAGTTATATGATTTCCTGCTAAACTACGATAGCTATTATGATCAAGACCCTCCAACACCATCTTTTTCCTGTATTTCCGGATGGGATAGGATGGTATGGGCAATGGGGATACTCGGTATGCAGGACTCGTTAATCCGATTGCTCGAGTTTGAGAACAAGGTGAAGGCTTCCCAACTTGATGATATTTGTTCTGCCGAAGTAAGATGGCCTCATTTCGTTACGGCTATCAAAGATGGGATAGATCCTGGAGGCGTCCCAGACCGCCTGGAAAGGGAGATACAGGCGTTTAAGGCAAAACACGGCCTCCCGGAATCCCATATTATTCCAAATCATCTTCTGAATGGCGAAGAGATCCAAGCATCCACTGATTCCGAGACAGATGATGACCTAAAGCAAAGAGCGTGGTATTTCAATGACGAGCTATCCAAGAATCCTTTCATGACTATGCAGGAAGAATGGGCTCTTTTCGTTGAGAGTTTTTTCTACGACCGTCCTCGTTTGCAGGCCGTGTTATCTGGAGCAAAGATTACGGAGGAAATGGGGTTCTATTGTATTGAAATATCTGTAAAGAGCAAGTATCATGAAGAGTGGCTTCGTAGAATCATGCTTAACGAGATACAGGAAACGTTTGGAAAGCTTTGCAGTTTTTCGAGAAACGAATACGACATAATCATGGTAATTCAAGAAGAGACAATTCATAAAAACTAAAATGGCATTTTTCAAACAGGAGTTGGCCATAGATCTGGGCACGGCCAATACGGTGATTTTCAAGGAAGGCAAAGTCGTCCTTGACGAGCCCAGCATAATCGCAATAGAGGCAAAAACGGATAAGGTCGTCGCTATCGGCAACCGCGCCCAGCTTATGGAGGAGCATACGAATCCACGCATCTACACTATACGCCCGCTGATGAATGGTGTCATTGCGGATTATGATGCGGCGGAGAAGATGCTTGTGGAATTCATAAAAAAGGCCACTGGACAGAAGAGGAGGTTCATAAAGCCAGCACTCAAAATTGTCATCGGCATCCCTGGTGGTGGAACGCCGGTAGACATGCGGTCTATTCGCGACTCAGCCACCCATGCCGGGGCGCATGACCTTTTCATGATTTATGAACCGATGGCATCTGCGCTTGGTATCGGCCTGGACGTAACTGCACCTAACGGCAATATGGTCGTGGACATTGGCGGTGGCACCACTGAGATAGCAGTCATATCCCTTGGCGGCATTGTTGAAGCGTCCAGCATCCATGTAGCAGGAAACGAACTGACGACAAACATCGTCGATTATCTTGGCCAGCAGCACAACATTTGCATTGGACGCACCACGGCAGAGCAGATAAAGTTCGCAGTAGGTTCTGTTCTTACGGAGCTTCCTCCAGATGAGGAGCCAGAACCATATATCATTGAGGGAAAGAATATTGTAACGGCCCATCCCGCTACTGCTACTATCACGTACGCGGAGATAGCTGCCTGTTTAGACAAGACTATCATGAAAATTGAGAGTGAAATTATCAAGGTGCTACAAAGGACTCCTCCGGAACTCTACTCGAACATCGTCCATAACGGCATTTGGCTTGCTGGCGGTGGCTCACTTCTCCGTGGCATAGCCAAGCGTTTCACTGACAGAGTTAACATCCAGTTCCACGTCGCCGAGGACCCCCTTAAAGCGGTCGCACGCGGAACCTGCCTCGCCCTAAAAGGTACGGATTATTATCCTTTCCTAATGCAATAAGACAATGAATACAAGATTAGCAATCGTCATTCTGGCTATGCTTTCATGTGCGTGCAGCCGGAAGAGCGAGTCAGTCATTCAAGTTTCACCTGGTTATATACGTAGCAAAGCCCAGGTTGAAAACCAAGTCAAGGAAAAGCCGTCTGTATTGGACCGTATCGAAGTCACCGGGGAGCCGGTGATGCTGAGCCGCCAGACACTGACGTCCGTCGAACATGTCTTAGCATCATTCGGAAATGAAGATGACACGGATTTTCTTGTTGAGGGTACATCTTCACATGCTGCGTTCTTCTTTCCGGAAAAAGGGGTCAGGAATGACGACCTGATGCGCAAGGTCAAAGACAGATACAATGTCGTCGCAGTGATGAACCGGGTTGTTCATGCATACGAATGGTTCCAACGTATCACATCCTACAGCGACGACGAAGACATAACTCCGAACCAGAGAGATACGATAAGGTGGGTGTTGATGTCGATGCCTGATATATCTCCGAATTTTCTCACATCTGTCCTTTCTCCAGGTGAACACAGAGCCGCAGCTACTGGGTTGCTATTATCATACAATAGTTCCAAAGGCCATTTCGGCAAAGATTCAGAATTCTCAAGAGCTTTCGACAGGGCCGTAAAGGCCTTCAGAAACCTTCCCGAATTTGCAACAGAAGAGATGCTGGATGAATTCGAGAAAGGATTCTGGAACTGGTATGACAAACGCCAGTTCGTTCCGGAAATAGATGACATTACCAGACTGAGCATGCACGATTATGACGGAGAGTATCCAGATGATGAGCAGATAGAAAGGCTGAAGAGAGCTGTAGAATGCGAAAAGGATATCGACAGACGCACTATCCTTGCACTAGAATTGATGAAAATCGGCCATATCGAAGGGACCTATCTGCTCGGGGATATCATCGAGTCCGGAATTTACACACGATATCTGCTTGAGGCATGGATATCCTGGAGGGCTAATACACAGATGGATTACAGCCCTTCCTCGTTCAGCGTGATACCGAATAATTACTACGACATGATTCGCGTCAAATGCATCAACACTATTCTCCGTCACTGCCAGAAGGAGAAGGATAATAATGCTCTTTGTCTTTTGGAGAATCTGCTGGAAATCGATCTGCTGCACAGGATGGCGTCACTGTTGGGAAACGAAGCTCTTGCTGTTTGCGCAAACCTTTCCTATAACGAGTTTATTGATCCGAGATTACTAACCGATGAAGAATAGTAATATGGAAGCCAGGGAACACAAAGTCATTGAATTTGACGAAACAGAAGCCAAAAGTCTTGTTGGGCTAGACATTGTCGCTTGCCAGATTGCAGAAGGCGGCGCCATGGGTATACATGGAGGAGTTTTCCTTGTCTCCTCTGACAGCAAGGTGTATTTTACGTGCCTCTTAAAACCATCTGATTATACAGGTTTTAAAAAACACACACCGCTTGATATACTGACTAGAATCCTGCCGGCGTTGGAAGAGTTCGATCTAGGATTGATGGGGCATGGAGTAAGTGTTCCAAGAGGCTTTAATTACAGGTATCTTGGCCTCGGTAACCACCCCCTCATCAAAGATTGTATATATGAAGAGTTCGACGAAATGGCAAGAAAAAGATTGGAGGATTATCCTGACAGGATTCTGTACAATCTTTGGCTAGATGTCGTGCTGGATATTCTGCCAATAAGCAAAGATGCGGTGCGAATATAAGATTCGCAAAAAGCCGTATCTTTGTAAACGAAATCAAAGTAGAATTGAGTTATGCCATCGAACAAAAACGCAGTTATCCGCTATATGTATCTGGACCAGATGCTGAGTGACCGCTACAACAAATACACATGCGAGGACCTGCTGAAGAAGGTCAATGAGCGACTGGAGCTGGCCGGTTACCCTACCATCGGCGGAGACAAGGGCGACTATGATCGTTATATCAAGAGTGGCAAGCGCGTAATCCAGCTGGATCTTCAAGCACTCCAGGACTCACCGTTCAATATGGAGATAGATAGTTCTGAGAGACTGTATGGTTCTCCGGTCTACCGTTATGCTGACCAGACTCAATCCCTGTTTTCAAAGCCGCTTTCAGACGATGAAAAGAGGCTGCTCCAAGAAGTACTTAATACCCTTGGACAGTTCTCTGGCCTGGACAGCTTCGAGTGGCTGAACGATCTCCAAGAGAAACTTAATGACAAGAGAGCATTTGGAAGAGGAGAGTTTGACCGTGAGATGGATACTCAGAGAAAGATTATTTCGTTCAGTTCAAATGATTATCTGGCGGGGAAAGACTACCTAGGAACATTGTTCGCCTTGATTTCCAACAAGAAGGTCGTCGATGTGGAATATGAGCCGTTTGGTGAAACTATTCGCACAATACGTCTTTATCCGTACCTTCTGAAACAGTACAACGATCGATGGTACCTAATTGGTACTCCCCTAGCTACGGATAAGTTCCCATATAGAAAGGATTTCTATGTTAATCTCCCGTTAGACAGAATGAAGGGTGTGACTGCCGTCGAGGGCGTAGAATACATAGACTGCGAAGAATACTTCGAGGAACGGTACGAGGATATAATAGGTATAACCTGGCTCAAAGAGGAGGATCTTAAAGAGATTATTCTTGCTGTCAAAGATTCCTATATCGGATATGTGGACACCAAGCCAATTCATGGCTCCCAAGTGAAATTCCCGTCCGAAAAGCAAGATGAGTTGCACAAAACGTACGATGCATTTGAGGGGTATACCTTCTATGGTCTAACAGTGAGACCAAACCAAGAGTTTTACAGCAAGATACTAAGCTTTGGTACTAACGTATTATTGTTATCTCCTATAGATATACGATCTTCAATCTTGCAAGAACTGTCCCTCACTGTCAACTTGTTAACGAGCCTGTAGACAGTATTTATCAAAGAATAACCTAGATAGTTTATATATGCTAAGTTTTACATTTAACAAGAGCATTACCGACGCTGATTTCCTGATTGAAGAACACAACCCCAAGAATTGGAATGATGCGGGGTTCTTTATTAGGTATCGTATCAGTGCACTCCCTCATATCACTGGTGGGAAAACAATTCCTCTTGGGGGACTTCTTTTGATGTCTTTAGAATATCAACAGAAAGAATCCAATGCCGCGGAAAGAATAATGTCTGACCAACCTGTTTTTGTCTCATTAAAAGATGGTTTCTTTTCACGGTTGACTAGTGAAATAGGGGCTCAGAGATTGTTTTACTTGTTGAGCCCTGAACAGCGAAAAGAGTTTTGCTCGGCATTGAGATTGTGTGTCGACCTTGAACAGTGCAAGCAAGTATCTAAAAACACTGTTTATTATAGAACTTTATTCCGAAGAGTATACGACAATCGTTTCAGAGAAGATAAATCTGGTGACTACTATACCCATATAATTAATCAAGAAAGCTCAAAGTGGGATGAGTTTAATCAGGATAGCCTTCTTCCAATTAGAAAATACCTATGTAGCGAACTATCTATGGATGACTTGCATCAGATTAATGACTTAGAAAGCGATCTATAGTTATATTAGAAATCCTGTATTTGCCGTTATTTATTTATTGAATTATCTTTGTAGGACTTAGGTCATTGACATACCGGGGCAAACTTTTGATTTACGTCCGTCAAGTTTGACGGATGTCCGGGAAACCGGACAACCCAAGGGTCATATGTTATTTCGACAAGTGCCAAAGAGTTGGCCTTGTCGCGGCATATGAGTTTTTAAGTCCCAACCATACTCCCCCTTTATCTTGACAGATAAATGGGTCGGTGAGAGATGATAAAGGGAGAAGGATAGACAAAGAAAACGATGTCCGGTATGTCAAGACCTTTCATTATCTAAAACGTAATGACCAAAGAAGCAATTGTCACTGCGGCGTCCAAGATGGAATCCATTCAGGACCTTCTTGTCTTACTCAATAGAGTCAAGATTGATTCGTTGGGAGACAGGGGGCACCTGTTTACCCTTAAGCAACTCAATTTCTTCATTAATCCTAAGAGGAATCGTGATTGCTACAGGTCTTTTACTATCCCTAAGAAATCTGGTGGCGTCAGGACAATTTCTGCTCCAGTAAAGATGCTCAAGTCGTTCCAGACATATACAAACGTCATTCTTCAAGCGTTTTATGATGCTCCAGATTCTGTAACTGGATTCGTTCCGGAGAAATCGATCGTCGATAATGCGGGGAAACATGTGGGGATGAATTATGTGTTCAACACAGACATCAAGGATTTCTTCCCCAGCATCTCAAAGTCACGGGTCTGGGCAACTCTAAAAGCCGCGCCTTTTAACTTCAACGACACCATAGCGGACGCGATTGCAGGCCTATGTTGCACATATGTCAATCTCGACGAAAACGAGAACAACATTGCGCTTCCTCAGGGCTCTCCGTGTTCTCCAATTTTAACGAATATTGTCTGCCGAAACCTAGACAGACGTTTGGGAGGACTCGCAAAGAAGCTGGGACTAAACTATTCACGTTATGCCGATGACATAACATTCAGTAGCATGCATAATGTTTACCAAGATGGAGGAGATTTCCTGACCGAACTTCATAGCATCGTTGAGGGTCAAAGGTTTATCCTTAATGAGAAAAAGACTCGATTACAAAAGAAAGGTGCGCGTCAAGAAGTGACTGGTCTTGTCGTTAACGAACGAGTAAATGTTTCTAGGGAGTACTTGAGAGATCTAGAAAACCTTCTCTTCATATGGGAAAAGTATGGCCGAGCTTCTGCATTCGGAAAGTTCGTTAGCCGTCATTCTCCAAAACACAATCTTCGAAGTTCGGAGTTTGACATGGAAAGGGTTATTGGCGGAAGACTTGCTTATGTGAGGATGGTAAAAGGCGAAACAAATCCTGTCTGGCGCAAGCTTCAAAAAAGGTACAATAAACTCGTAGGAAGGCCAGAATCACATCTAGGCACGGACATACAGTATTTGAGTTATTATTCTATCAGTAAATTCCGCACTTTGACAGGTATTCAGCCGGTATTCAGTAATGAAGATGGGAAATTATCCGTTTTCATCGATATTAATGGAGCTAAGAACAAAGTCTCACTTAGCAAATCTGCCCGGGAACACCTTAAATCTGTTTTTGAATCTGATTCTAAGGAGAACGCTCTTGAATCCTTTATATCAAAACATATCATCACATACTGTCATTCTACTGATTACTTCTGGATGATAACTCGAGGCGTTCCAAAGAAGAGTCTGAACACTAAGGGCGCAGAAGAGGAGGACTCATTCTCGCCTGTCACAGCAGTTGGGACACTATTTCTGAAATCTACGGATGAAATACTGAACGAACTTATTCAAAACAATTTCGACCTGAAAACTTTGGATCAATGGGACAAGATAAGAAAGAGTTGACGAAATTACTTCAATTCGTTAAGGAGATCTATGATCATCCTGATAATTCTGAATTTGCTGCCGGTATTCAGGATTTAGTGCTGTCAGACCTAAAGATGGGAAAGAAGAGCGACTGGTCTAGACAAATCAGCGAAATATATGAGCTGTGTTTAAGAAAAAACCTCCAAGAACAAGCTGAGGACCTATATAAAGATTTCCCAATTATCGATATATCGGCAGAGTTAGTCGACTTGTTTATAGAGATGGAGAATGCAAGGCGGTACAATGATTTTGATTCTTTTGGCTTTTTCCTTTTTCAACAAGTTGAACTCATTGTCAATACTATTATTAAATCGTCCAAGCTTGGAGACATCTATCTGGAATACAGGTCTCTGCCACCATTTACATTTACAGACAAGGAGACAAGACTCAAACGAAGAAGTACAGATAAAGCTTCAAGGTTTAAGACCATCGAGGAATTTGTCCTTATCCCTGATAAAGACGGGGAATATCGCTCTGCCGGACGGTCTTTATCTGAGTTGAATACTAATGAAAAGATCCGGACTGTCATTTACTTTATAGTCCATAAAGGAAACATTCCTCTTTATTATTTGCCATACAAAGAAGAGTTTAATACGCTTCTTGCAATATCTTGCATTCGCAACCACTATGCGCATAGCGGGGGAACTACAACAGATTACCAGAAACAAGTTTATAAAGTGGTTTCCACAGATAAGACAAAAAACTATTTACTATCTCTAGGATTCCTTCATGGGTTTATTAAGGGCATTACTGATAATTACCCTCAATTAGACCGTTTATTCTCCATAACTGGAGAATCTAGCCAGAACAATCAGAAAGGGTAATCGTCACTTGGGGACTGACTTTAACCCTCTAAATGAAGGTTCCTTACAACAACAACCCCATCTTTGCTTACCGTCAAGATTCTCTTATCATTATTGGAGAATGATGCCGAGGCTATCGTTTCTCGCATACAACTTAGCCCGACTATTCCCGAGCCATGGTCGTTGAAATGACATAAGCATTTTCCCGGATTGTCTATTCCAGCAATGTAGACATCGCAAGAAGGAACATGACCCCAAAACATGTCATCGCATTGATATGGTGTGTATCCTTGTCTGGATAATGCTATATATTTACCTGAAGGGCTGAAGGTCAAGAAACTACGGCCTTGAATTTCGCTTATTTCCTGTCCTTCTCTTATAATAAACGTATTTGGAGTACTATCATAATAAGCGATATCTCCTCCCTTACTAAACAAACCAAGCCAGATAGCCATAGTTTTACCAACATCTGATGTAGAGCGATGAAGCACCTTTCCATTTAAGAAATCATATACCAAGCAAAGTCCACTGGCATCGCGATACTTTCCGCATATAGTAACTTTTTTTGAGTCTGGAGAAAACGCAACATAGTTTAAATAGTACAAAGGAGAGCCTACTCTGATCTCAACATGAGTCCCGAATCTGTTTACAACAACAAACTCAACACTATTTACAATATAAGTGTCGACGAACCCTCCAAACATAAGTTCATGGCTCATAATCTGTTTGCGGCCTAATCTATCCAGAAGGTATTTCTTTCTCTTTTCGCGAATACTGTCTACTGTCTCTTTACTTGCGCCAAAGGGATACTCGTACTCCGCAAGCAAGCACCGATACTTGAACTCGGAAATTTCAGTATCATCTTCTTTAAGGATATATTTCTTTATCCTTTTTTCATAGTAAACCGTCCCGTCAATATTTGAAAACCGATATTGATTCAGGAAAGTATTATCCACTACGCGATGTGTTAAAGGGTCTATCATCAACGGATGCGAGAAGAAATCCTTTGTACAATACGGGCGATAACCGTTTACATTGTATTTGATACCTGTATCAGAAGAAAACACGGTTTCTTCATTAGTGTTAAAATCAAATAATACCATTTCTTTATCTCTCTGGTAGATGAAACTCTCGCCATCAGAGCAGAAGATAGCATCCTTGACGTTGACTGTATCATAAATAGAGATAACAAGGTTCTCAGTATAATTCCACTTTTTATCTATATATCTTGCAAAACTATAATAACCACCTTTATCATATAGTATTGACTTCATTGTCGGCGAATAGGCAATCATATCATCGTTGCTCTTGGGGACTGGCACAATGTCACCATCTCCCAAGAAAAAACGAGGAGGAACATTTGACGAACCACCAGAGACAGTAACCACTCCATTTACAACCTCAACACTAGCCCCTGCATACTGTTTCTTGGTTTTAAGCCAGTAATAATGGGGGCCGTTGCTTCCTAAGCTGAAGAATAAACCATACTCTGGTTGCGACTTATCCACATTGCATTTTATTAAAGATCCATCTAATGATGTGAAGTACGTTCTTCCGCTTAGCACATAACTGATGTATGGATCGTTAAACTTCGTGAAAACCACGTTTCCAGAAGCCTTATAATACTTGCCTTCAAAAAATAAGATGGTGGCTTTATCACAAAGTACGTAATCTACATTTCCCTTGTTTATAAATGTGAGTTGTTTTGAATTGTCGACTCCTAAGAGTGTTCCCTGAAAGAACAATCGGCTCGAGATTGTTTTTACTGCCTCTCTATCTTTGACGGTGATGGACAATACGGTTTTTATATAACAATTCGTATTTGAGTTTTCAATTACATCCAAAATTAGTTTAGATCCTTCGCCGCTAACACTGGGGTATTTGTTATGTTTTTCGCATAACTTATCATAGCTATTCGAGTCCATTACATGTTTCCCATTTATGATAAAGATTGGCTGATCACCACTATAAATAAGTGAAGAAGAGCCCAAATGAGAAAGGTTCTTACTATACAATATATTGGGTTCGCAACTCTCAAGACTGGATTTGGTATATAGTATCGTGTGACAATTCAAGAAGCAGACGAACCTTCCATCAATTTCCATATTGGTTATTTGCTCATATTTATCATTCTCTGGAGAACTCAAAAGTCTTATTGCAGAAACCTTGCTTAAATCATCCTTGTCAGATACGTAGACGATACCTTCTATTTCATCAATGACATACTCATTACATCTGATAGATTCAAGACGGTTACCCTTGAATTGAGAATCTAAACGATATAGATATAGGCCACCATTATATGATAGTACACTGTGACCATGTCCAGAATACACACACTCTGAAGAAGATATAGTCTTTTCAAAGGCCATTGTCTTTAATGAAAAGAAAGAACAATCCTTAGATGTGGTAAAGAGCAAATAATCCGGACTGACTTCAACAATACTGTCCGGACTTAAGTTATGTTCAATAAACTGTTCTCTTGTCCTTTCGTTAAAGAAATACGTTCTATCTCTCATTACGATTATAGCCCAGGGATTGCCATCAAAAACATAACAGTTCTTTCTAACACTACCTCCAAACTTCAAGGCGTCCTCAACAAAGAAAGAATCAATGAAGGATGAGCCAGACATGGTCATAATGGAAATCGTATGCTCACCTGCCCGATAAGTCGATGAGCGATACTCTCCTGGAGATAATGAAAACGTCTCACCCGTGAGAGAGTCTTTTAAAACTACTGTCTCATTCCCTTTATTACTTATAACAACGTCGCTATTTAGAAATGCACGTTTAGGATGAATCTGAATCATATCGCGAATGAGTTTGTCTTTGAATAAAAGCAATTGTTCTTATAGTTTATTCCAGATAAAAAAACCATCTGCAAAACTAAGGGCAATTGCGAATTATATATTCGAGTTTAAAATTTATAATGATTACTAACAAAAATAGGGTTTAACAACGCCTCCTCATTTCCTAGCTATCACAAAGATATAACAAACTCAGACATCAGGAGCCTTTGGTGTTATTTTATTTGATTTGGAGGAGTTAATCTCTAGGCTTAAGCATCCAAATTATCTATTCTATTCGAAAAGACTAATCCCATTTTGATTAACCGTTGACTAATTATAATTAATTGTTTATCTTTGATTTCAGTATAGCCACATGTTCAAATAGAATTCATCCGCTCTGAGTAAATCAACAAGTGCGACACTTGTTTACTTAACATGAATTGCTCAAACTGTATAGTAGCTATACTGGCTGGCTAGTCCAACTAAACTATTTCTTAGAAAAAGGCAGCGTTCGCATAACAAATTAGTTGTCAATCAGCAAATTATAAAATATTATGTACATAAGAGTTCAGCAACGAAGTTCAGAATTAACTCTACCAAATGGTGGAAATCTGTTTCTGTATTTTATTTCCTCTACATAATAATCGTTATTAATGGATTAATAGTATCGATGGATGGTTGGTTTAGCAGTTATGGTCATTATTTCTTAGATGTCATATTGGGCCCACCACTGTTATTGGCAATAATTGAAGGGCTATATGCATTAACTGAAAGGAACTCTTAGTAATGCTCTGTCATTTGAACCATCAATACACGACCATTATCATGAAAGCATATTACCTTCTTCTATACTTGTTCGAAATTACGTGTTTGGCAAGCTGCTCGAACAACCACACACAATCGCAGCTTTTTGATAATAAAGACATTGTAGGGATAGACGTGTCGCATCATCAAGGTGACATTGACTGGGATGCGGTTGCTGATGGAGGCGTTGATTACGTATACATTAAGGCGACGGAAGGCAAAACGTTCACAGATAAAATGTATGCAAGGAATCGCGACCTTGCCCGAAAGGCAGGGCTCTTAGTCGGTGCATATCATTTCTATTCTATGAAGTCTACCCCTGAAGAACAATTCAAAAACTTCAAGAGAAGCTGCCCCAAAGGATCTACGGACTTGATCCCAATGATAGACGTTGAGTTTGTCGGAAAACTGACGACAGTACAGTTGTCTGACTTAGGCAAAGGATCAAAAAGGCTTGCTGACCTGATGGAGGATTACTATGGCAAAAAACCGTTGATATACTGCTCTCCCGATGTTTACAACTGGTGCATATACAAGAGATTCAGCGACGACTATGTATTGATGCTTGGGCATCCGCATCCTACCTATCCGGCGATAAAAGGCAGCAAGCATTACGACATATGGCAGTATACATACAAAGGGAGAATCAAAGGAGTAGCCCAAGTTTTCGATATGCACAAATTCCACAAAAAACGACATTGGACATGATAACACTATAGTTTTCATTCTTTTCCTGTTCAATTTGTGTTTATTTTAATTGCCAATTTGTATCCTGATTGTTCCAACAAAAAGATCAGCTATGAAAACTACAGAACTCCTTCTTGTCCTCCTGTGTCTTAATTCCTGTGTGAATGGACGGCAGGAAGGGAACGTCGTCATAACTGACTACGGCATTGATGTCTCACATCATCAGGATCTGATTGACTGGGAAAGAGTCCCCAACGTGCAGTTTGTCTATATCAAGGCCACTGAGGGTGCAACCTATCAAGACAAGAACTACAGGAGCAATATTCAAGGCGCGAGGAAAGCCGGCATCCCTGTCGGCTCCTACCATTATTTCCGCACCACCAGTTCAGCCCAAGATCAGTTCGAGAACTTCAGGAAAACCGTCCCCGTCGATCAGCAGGATCTCATTCCGATGGTCGACATAGAAGAGCGCAGGAACTGGACGCGGGCTCAGTTCCAGGACAGTCTTCGCGTGTTTATGAAATTGGTCGAAGAGCATTTCGGAAAAGCTCCGATGATCTATTCAGTGCAGAACTTCTATCGGGACAACGGCGCACCGGAGTTCAACAATTATCATCTGATGCTTGGAAGATACAATAGCCAGGAGCCACCTTCATTCAAGGGGAAGGGACACTATACTGTCTGGCAGTATAGCGAGGACGGCCGTATCCCTGGCATTTCCAAGGGCGTCGACCTGGACAGGTTCCACCCTGATTGCTCTATCGAAGACATTCTCCTTTAACATTACTAGTATTCTTGCGGTTATTGCTATTATTGTAAGGCTTCTAAGGAAGAAGCGATTCCTAGTCTTTGCCTTTTGTGTTATTCGCTAGTGTTAGTGATATATTTCCAGTTGTATTGTTTAGTCGCATTATTCAATGTTCTAGAGTTCTGCCCTTCTATCTTTTCGCGGTATAATGATTCGCGTTTCATATTGTATTTTAAACGTTGGAGCTGGAAAAGCCTTTATTGTTGGTTCCTTTGTTCCATTGGACCTATATTGTTCCTCATAACTCAAGCTTGGGTATTCATCCGTAAATCTATTGTAAACACTCATTCGTCCATCTAGCAATTAAGGAGTCCGGAGTGCTGCTGACGGTCCAAGAACTGGACCCTCAGCAGCAAAAACGGCCCGAAATGCTGTTGACGGTCCAAACTCTGGACCCTCAACGACACTTCGTGATGCCGCGGAAGGCTAGTCGCTGACACCACCGCGGAATTCGCGAAGAAATTGATTTGTTTGGAAAGCTTCAAAATCGTAATACAAATTAATTAGTCTTCCTCGATTAAAGAACGGCTTATTGAATGATAGTTTATCATATTAATTAAATAGACGTAATCAGATACCCTTACTTCAAAAAACTCAAAGGCAGAAACGTGACCACGAGACTTATATAACTTATCAATACCAGAATAAAGAGAAGAGATGCATTCTCCTATTCGTACTAGAAAATTATTACCATCCCGATTTCTTTCATATTGTAGAATAGATGGAGGTACTTTAATAGGCACTGTTGCTAATTCTTTGATTCTATCTGCTGTTATGTTTAGACCTAATCCTCGTAGCGCCTCTGCAAGTACGACAGGAATATCAGGATTCTTATTAATAAATGCCTCCATTCCTAAAATAGGGTTGTCGATATAATCAATAGGGATACCACTTTCAAGTAGATATTTCCTTTCATATTCATTCAAAGGTATTCCGTTTTCAACAAGACGTATATAATTAATGGAATAAAGCCTTCTTAACACATTCCCGACAGGATAATAATAGACTACCCTATCCTCATATGTACTATATTCTAGTTTTGACAATAGCTCCGAACTAAATGGAAAATGTACGGATCTTCCATTGGTAAAACCCTTTATAACGTGAAATAACCGATCACCGCTAACAATGTCCCCATCCTTGTTATAAATACTCAAATGATCGCTTAATATGATTCCATTTCTAAGATTCGATTGTATCTCAAGTAATTGACCATATTTCTGTTTTTGATGTAGAGTCAATGGGTGGAAGGTCCTCCATGTTGGATCAAATGGAGTCCTATTGAAACACCCATATTCGAGTTGGGTCTTTTCAATGTCGTAAGACACATCAAAAAGCGATGTGCAGTCTAAAAAAGCATATCTTCCAATTAAAGAAACACTCCTAGGGATGTCAATTTGTTCGAGAGAATAACACCTAATAAATGTAGCTTCAGGGATTTTGGAAATGCCCTCTGGCAAAGTGATTTCTCTTAAGGCATTGCAATCTTTAAACATCTGTTTGCCCATTTCTTGCGTAATATTGCCCAAGTGTGCTCTAACCAAATGCGTACACCCTAAACACACATTTTGCCCAAAGGTATCAACCGAACCGTTAATTGTGATATCTTTTAGATTGACGCAATGGGCAAATGCCGCATCTCCTATTCTGTTAATACTACCTTCTATTATAACTTTTTGTAGACTTCGTATCTTATAAAAGGCATGGTCACATATTTCTAAATCATCCCCTTCAATCCTGATTTCTTTAACACCATTTATCGCAAAACACTTTAGAGAGTCTGTGGGTATCACGTATGATGGGATACTACTAACTCTATAAGTGAGGCCAGAGTACTCAAAAGATATCGGTAACTCTACTGACTCTGATTTGAACCCAACAACTTGAGCACACCTATTATCATTATCAATAATATATTCGACCCCTTTGTAGTTTATTCTATTGCTATTCATTCAGTGATTTGTTTCTACCTAGTGAGTTCAATACGTAACTAAACATACTAGTCTTGGTATATTTAACAAAATAAAGATAAATAATAATTATTTACTCCCTTTCCAAGTTTATTTTCGTTTAGTGTCTCTGAAGATTACTGGGACTCTCCTTTACAAGACCCGCCGAAAACCTCCCCGTACAGTGTTTCTTTACTCATCCCCTCGAGCACCTCGTTGAAGATTTCCGGGAAGTCCCTAGTCACTCGCTCCGCCATGAAGCGCGGGATCTCCTTGTAGTAGGCCTCGGCGATACCGCCGGTGATGCAGGCGAGAGTGTCGGAGTCGCCGCCGAGGGAGACCGCCTTGCGGATGGCGTCCTCGAAGGACGTCGAGTCCAGGAAAGCGATGATGGCCTGCGGGACCGTGCCGGCGCAGCCGGAGTCCCACCCGTAGATGGGATGCCAGTACTCCCAGGTCTTGTGAAGGTCGTAGCCGTAGCGGGACTCGATAAAGTCGCGGATCTCCTCCTTCGACTTGCCGTTGCGCGCCAGCCAGACCGCGACGGCGGTTGCCTTGGCGCCCTTGATCCCGGCGAAATGGTTGTGCGTGATCTTCGCTGAAATGGAAGCGACGTTCTCAGTCTCCTCGAGCGTGTCGAAGAACCAGCCTATCGCTGCGGCCCTCGTCGCGGAGCCGTTACCCCAGGAGCCGTAAGGATGGCGGCCCGTCTTCGACTTGTAGTCGCCCTTGGAGTAAGCCTTGTCATAATCGTGCAATGCCTCCGGATGGAACAGCCACCTGGCAAATCCGCCCCCGTAGCCTCCCATCGGATGGGGAAACATCTTCCCGAACATAACCATGGCGTCCTCCAGCCCTTGGTAGCTGTGTTCCTTGTCGTGCAGGAGCCAGTACGCGACAGCCACCGTCATGATGCTGTCGTCGGTGTAGCTGCTGTCCTGCGGGAACAGTTCGAAGTTATAGTCTTTAGTGTTGTTGAATTCGTAGTGGGAACCTACTGTGTCCCCAATAATTGCGCCAAACATAGTTTATTACTCCTGCGGTAAATAAAGGTTAATCTTATGTGGATAGCGGAACAGCACCAGCAGCGTCACCGGGCAGAGCCATGCAGTGGGGATCTCGTAGGAATGGTCGTCTATGTCAACAACGGGGATGCCGCCCAAACCGTTGTAACACTCATACTTCGCTCCGTATCCCTTCTCGTAACGCTCCATCGTGATGATCGGATGACTCCCCTTGATGCGATTGTCATCGAGCGTGACATCCACGACCGCCCTGTCGGGGTGGCCCTCCATCTGCGCGACATAATCGCAGAGCCGGTCGGCGCCAGCGACCATCATAAGGTTGTGATGAGAGAAAGGATAGCTGGGGAACTCGATGTACCAGCACCCGTCAGATTCCTTGTTGAATTTTAAGTGGAATACCTTCATTAATTAAGTTGGTTATAAGTTAAGCGGTTATATATACGATATTGGGAGAAAAAAGTTTCAAACCGCCCTCCAGGCATCCCGGAGGGCGATTTGTTTACCCTAGGCCTTGTACTGGTAGCTCAAGATTTTCCAGAAGGAGGCAGGGAGATAGACATTCGGTAGGCTGTAGGCCCGAGCGAAAAGGGGTGCGATATCCCCGTCGCTGAATCCTGCTATCCCGCAGCCTATCCTTGTCACGAGGAAGGTCATCTCAAGATGCGCGTCGGCGAAGTAGATGAATTCTTCGATGTATTGCCTAATGGCATCCAGTGACAGGTTCATCGTGGGGATAGCATAGCTCCTGCCTTGAAGTCCCTTGCTCTGTCCGTATACCGCGCCGAACTTCTCCATCGCAACGCGGGCAGCACCACCGTCATGGTGACCGTAGACGTTGCTCCCGAAGACGAAGATCTCCCCATCCTTAAGTGTGTCTATCCGTTCCGGAGTAATCCTCGTGAGGGCCTGCTTAGTGGCGAAGAAATCCTTATCGTATTCCATCTCCACTCCAGTGGCCTTGCTCCGCCTCACATTCTTGTAATACTCCTTTCGGCTGGAGTTCACTCTGTCCCACATGACAGCGGACCCGACCACCGTGGCCTTGAAATCCATGGTGCTGTGTATACCGAGTCCTCCGGCAGTTTGTTCGGAGTCCTGGTTGGCACCTATGTACGTGAATACCCAACCCTGTGCAGTGAGGCCGTCTACCAACTCCTTGATCATCTCTGCAGTGAAGATATGGGAGCTGTTCTCATAGCCGTCGGTGATGACTGTGACGAGGACGTGGTCCCCTTCCTTGACCACCTTTCGAAGCGCGTTGAATGAGAGCCCCATGGCGTCATACAGTGGCGTACACCCACTGGGGCGATACTGCTCGGGAGTTATCTCCTGCACCGACTCGATCTTCTCGCAGTCGATGATAGTCCGGACATCAGGTCTGGGATTCCCGGAATCAAAAGTCACAAAGGCGAGCATCTGGTGGTCGTCAGGGTTATCCTGCTGGGCCGACTTGATGGTCTGGATGGTTTCGTTCGCTCCATTGAGCGCCTGCATGCGGATGCCAGACATCGATCCGCTCTCGTCGAGGATGATCAGATTGTAGATGCGGGTCTCCCCTTCCGTGCGGGGATACTTGTCGGTAAAGTGGAATCCATAATCGTTCTTCATGTCGTTTTGGGTGTCATTGCCTCTTCTGGAGAAGCCAAGGTTTTTCATGGTGTCCATAATCTCAATCGTAGATGTTAAACAGTAAATGTGTCATTTCGACACAAAAGTAGATATTGTTTTTCTTTCTGCAAAATTTTTTGCGTCTATTTGACACTTTTTATATATTTGCCGTAGAAAAACACGTACTGCGACGGTATATTAAGACGATAATGGAAAAGACTCACACATATGTACCCGGGACAAAATTCCCTTGGAGATACAAGTATGAACACATGGCGGTCACGACCGACTGTGTCATCTTCACTTATGATGATTGGAAACTCAAGGTTCTCTTGATCCGGCGCGGTGCAGAGCCGTGTAAAGATATGTGGGCATTCCCCGGTGGATTCCTTAAGACCGATGAGACAGCCGAGCAGGGAGCGCTCCGCGAACTTGTTGAAGAGACGGCCTTGACGCCTTCCTCTCCCATAGTTCAGCTCGGTGTATTCTCGGATGTCAACCGCGACCCGCGCGAAAGGGTTATCACCATTGCATTCTATGCACTGGTCAAGCATGCGAAGGTTCTCGGTGGAGACGATGCTGACGAGGCTGACTGGTTTCCTGTAGATGAACTGCCTCCACTTGCGTTCGACCACGAGAAGATATTCAAGGCTGCGATGGAAAAGCTCCGGAGAGATATCCATTTCCAACCGGTGGGATTCGATCTTCTTGACTCATATTTCACAATTCCCGATTTACAGCGCCTCTACGAGGCCATTCTTGGAGTGAAGTTCGACCGCAGGAACTTCCAAAGAAAGATTCTCGCCTCCGGCATCCTCGATGAGGTTTCGGACAGTTATGAGGAAGAAGTAGAGCTTACGGAGGACGTGAGAGAGCCCAATATGACCATCAATAAAGAGCAAGCTCCTGTATGGCCAGAGAGAATGAGGAATAGGGAATATGACAGAGCTGTTAGCAATAGCATAACTGCTTCAAAGCCAGTGATAATGACATCTAAACCCATAGAGGAACTTTTCGACCGGGATATCTACTCTGTGGACTCCACCCCCAAGAAATCACGCCCTGGCCGAAAAGGAAGTTGGTTCACCTTCAACAAGAAACGCTACGAAGAGATGAAGGAAGAGGACCACAAACTTGAATTCTGACTTATCATTCCCGACAACCACTCCTTACCTTTGCATAAACCCCTCACACTATGGACAAACACGCACTCAGAATCGAGATTTTCAATTCCACGCTGTCGCTGCTGCGACAGGGGTGGTATACTGCGCCTTCCGGCAGGAAGGTGGAACTGCCTCCGGTGAAGGAGGTCATGGACGGGGCATATATGGTGGACGAGCCGTTTCACGTCTTGATCGACCCAATGAGGCCCATTGCGACCGAAATCCGCGTCGAGAACAAGGATTGCGTCCTGGCGGCCAAGGAATTGATCGACGCCGGGTACAATCCGGCCATGCTCAACCTCGCCGACCTGTACATCCCTGGCGGGCTTGTGGAGTACGGCTCGGGCGCCCAGGAAGAGAACCTCTGCCGCCGCAGCAACCTGATCCTCTCCCTGTATCAATTCTCCGACGAGCGGCTGGAAATGTACCCCGACCTCGGGCTGGAGCGGAACGACAGCCAGTACCCGATGGACGAACTCAACGGCGGAGTCTACAGCCGCACCGTCACTTTCTTCCGCGGGCCGGAATCCGTTGATTCACAGCTCGATGAGAAGCCCTACAACATCCCTGTCATCTCCGTCGCGGCGCTCAACGGCCCCCGCATCAACGCCTACGGAAAGATGTTCCCGCGGGAGACAAAGATCACGCTGGAGAAGATGCGCACCATCTTCCGCCTGGGAATGGCCAATTTCCACGATTCGCTGGTGCTCTCCGCGCTGGGCTGCGGCGCCTTCGGCAATCCGCCCGCGCACATCGCCAAACTCTTCCACCAGGTCATCGAAGAAGACGAATTCAAGAACAAGTTCAAACTCATCGAATTCGCCATCCTGGACGGCTACAAGACCGGCCTGCAGCACAACCCCGAGGGCAACCTGCTGCCATTCCAACGGGAATTCGGCATCGTCTAACTGAGCAACAGAGCGATTCGGTTTATACCTCAACTCCAAAAGGGTTGAGGTTTTTTCTTGTTCTGTACCACGAAATGGTACAATCCGCTCCTATCTATTTTCCCGCGTACCGTTTACATCTTATACAGTCGATTGTTGTGGCGCGTCCACAGGTGGAATACAACAGGAGGAAGAACACAAAGTTAACCCTATTATACTATAAACCTCCAGTGAAAATGTTTGGATTTACGTAAGCAGAATATTGTAACACTTCTCCGTCAACTTCAACCTGATAAACGACAAACCATCTTGAGAAATATGATCTCATGCTAGCATCCCAAGAACCGGAATAATAAATTGGCTTAAACAAAACATACCCATTACTTGTACCTTTAATGTCATATGCTGTTCCGTCAGGGTAGCAAAGCCATACCGAATAAAACACTATGCTCTTAACCTGACTTGGCCAATATAACCTAGACTGAAGTGTTAATGAATTAGAGCTAATAGAGGCGCCTAACGCACTAACGTAGATATCGTCAGTTGTTTTTTTGACAATAACTGGAATCTTAGCACAATAGCTTTTATCCGCATTAAACACGTTAATCTCTGTAGTACCTTTTGCTATTGCGTGGACACTTCCATTTGATACTGTGGCCACAGATTCGTCGCTGCTGGACCAATACAAATCATCATTGATTCCACTATGAAGGTATGCTTTTGCTGTAACAACTATACTCTCACCCACATATAGGTTTGCATAGTCTTGACTTAACCAAATATAGTCTCTAAAATGCTGGCTTACGTTTATTTCCTTTAAGACATCGCCATACTTTAATACAACCTGTCCAGTACGATCGGAGACATTCGTATCTGCTACCGACTCTGGTGTTGGCACATAACTATCAACGGACACATCTAGGCTATAAAAACCTCGGCTTAAAGCCCTCTTTACCACATGAAGCCATCCATAGTTATCTGGAATAATTATCTCAAAATCAACATTTGATTGTATCTTGAGTGTTTCTGACGAGGATTCCCACCCAAAACAAATGCTCTCTTTAGAAGGTATTATAGAATCTTTTTGCTTTTGTTCAACAATCACATTATTAAACATTTTCTCATCCTTGCTCTTAAAAGAGATAATACCTGTTCTTTGTTCTAAAGAGGTGTTCTCCTCAGCATTAAACACAAGGTTACGACTTGTTAATGCTTTTGTATTTACCACTGCTAGCCAATCACATGAGACAGAAACATCATAAACTATGTTAGAATTGACTGTAATCTCAAATATCTGTGCCTTATCGGAAATTGAAATTGAAGAAGTCTCAAGTACTATTCCGTCAAGTTGTTTTTGTTTTACAATAATTGTTTCACTCTTATCTTTTGATTGAATAGTAATATAACACTCCCTATCATTATAAGTATGGTTCCTTTGAACCGTTAATGAAATGGCGTGGACATTCTTGTCCCCATTAGTAGGTGACAAGATACACCATTCCTCTGAACTTGAGGCTGCCCAATCATTATTCACATCTATATTAATTGTTGCTTTCATCCCTTCGCTGGTAGCATCAAACGATGATTCCGTGACAATTAACTCAGTCTCACAGGAGATAAGAGTCAGCACTAAAAATGTGGACACAAATAAACGATTGATAATAAGTCTCATATTCATAATTCTTTAGCCTATAAGGATGATACTCTCTGACTTCTTCTGCAAAACGACCAATAGTTACCCGCCTCAACCGAGGGGATTCATCATTCTTTCAATAGTTATGAAATCGGACACAAAATGCTAAATAAGAAACGATATATAAGGTTAATAGTTGAAAAACATGGAAGAACCTGTGAGCCATTATAGTCAATCTGAAACAGGACGAATTAAAAGACCGTAGTAGCGTTTCCTCTCCATTAAATAATGAGTGCCTCCATAGTAGAAGCTGAACATGAGTGCATATATGGGTTCGGCCATATGAAGTGAAGAAGTCCAGTAACAACCGCTGCTTTCATGATATATAGATTTTGAATCCCGATAACCGCCGTCTGGAAGAAAAATACTTCGACCCTCATAGCCTTTTACTTTACTGGTTACGATCATTCCTCTTGCACCTGATTCTTTGTAATTATTTGTATATGTCCAAGTACAATTTGAAATTAATTCCCCCCACTCCCCGGCTGTGGGCAAACGCCATTTTCCTCCGAGTTTAATATTGGCGGCATCATCTTCCAAATCAAGAACGGTTTTTTCGTCAGTATATCCTTTATAGCCCCAAAGGGCGGAATAACAATACTTTGTTAAACTGTTATAATCCGCACTCCACGTGTAAGAATCCCAATCATAACCAGTTATTCCATCGCGCCATGAATTGCATGGTGAATCTTGGGAATGTCCCTTTATGTAATATGGTTCGGTCTCACCCCATGCATAGTAATCACCACACTCTTCCGGCTTGTATGCCCCTAAGTTAAAAGAGGACCACTTTACAGAAAGACCTAAATCAATGGCTTTCATAATAGATAATGATGTCACGTGGCACTTATCTATGAAATCCCCAGAGATTACTGTAATTACGGCTGTACCTGGGGCTATAGCTCTGATTGTACCATCTGAGACAGTTACAATTCTACCATCAGAAGAATTCCAAATAACTGGATCTGTTGAATCTTCTGGTGTAAGTGTTACAGAAAGAGACGCAGATTCTCCTACGTTCAAGATTAAATCGTGCTTATCAACAATAATACCGGTTGTCGGGCTCACTACTGTCACTTTACATCTGTCCGAACAGTTCCCAGACTCTACGATAATATCAGTGGCTCCGGGGGCTACACCCGTGATAACTCCATCCTCTACGGTGGCAATCTTGGTATTGGTACTTATCCAAGTTAAGAACTTGTCAGTAGCGTTTGATGGGATGAAAAGCACATCCAAGATTTCAATATGGCCTTTCTCAACCGTTAACACATGTTTATTTAAAGAAATCTCTGTTAGTTCAATCACCTGACAGGCTTCAAGAAAACAAATGACCGACAATATAAAAATGATTCTTTTCATTATACATGAATGATAATTTAAAAACCTTTACAGGAGAACATGACAATACAAGTCTGCTGAAACTGTAAGGACAGAGAAGCGTAAGATTAATGGGCAATAAGGAGCCACTTTTATTCTTTAACACATCTTATGGAGAACCCGTTTGCTGACGCTGCTCTTCCATCCTGTGTATAGTCGCCAAAAGTAATGTTATAATAGGAGTAGCTATTTGTCCCAAATACGTTCGTATAAGTCCCTGTCATAACATATTCAATAGTTTGAGACCAAAAGAAGAAACTCTGATTGCCAAACCATTCGATATCCCCACTATCACTCAGCCTTCTACCTGATGTCGGATACCAGCTAATGTTATTTCCGTTTTCCTTATAGTATATGCCGCTTATCTTTCCGCTGAACTGGTCAAAGTTTCTAGTCGTTATTCCTGACCAATCACCGTCATCGGCATATTTCCCCTTGTTCCAAGATTTAAGGCCTTTGGGAATTGTCCACCCTTTGGGGCATGGGTTATATAAGCCAATGTCGCTGCCCCATAAATCGGCATTCTTGGCTTCGTTCCAATTACCGATAAAGGTCAGAGGATTCTGAATGGAGTATTCGATATCATTTGGGCTGATACTTTTAACATAATCGAAATCAGAGGATGTTGAAATGGGGACTGTATTATCCGAAAAAGCCTTACCAGGGAAAGGGTCCTTACGCCCCCACTGGTATAATAGACCGTTTGCCTTGGGGGTATCATCTGCTGATAAGGCTCCAAGGTTTCTATCCATAAAGACCCTCCCACTTAGATATTTCTCGGAATAAGCTTCCGCATCATACCCTTCAATGTACCAAATATGCCAACTCCACAAAATGTCTCCAGTTCCATCCTCACCAGAAAATGCGGCTATTATGGCATTCCCACTCTTAACATCAGAACGAATTGTGTATTCAATATCTCCAGACCCCTCATTGAGATGACACGAGGAAATCAACGCGCCTTCAGTAATAGGAGTGTCCTCGTTGAAGGTTTCCCATATCACCTTTGCACTCTTCGGCGCACCAATAGATTCATACGTCCGTCCTTTGTATAATGCATTGAATGAGTGAGTTCCAGAAGATGACACCAAATAACAATTCGCAGCATCATCGTTGACCTTACCTGCCTCTTGATTGATAGATACATATTGATCATAGAAATTATAATCATCGGAAAAAACTATCGATGCAGTTCTTGTTAAACCACTTGTATTGCGCTTTACATGAAATACTATATCTGCCGTTTCTACAGCTTTCGTCTCAAAAGAAGATGAAACCCAGTCTTTGCTTTCATCAAGGATTCTTACATAAAACCGAGTATTATACTCTATGGGAATCTTCACATCTTGTTCGTCAGAAGAAATGTCAATTGATTGACTTTTAATAATAAATCCTTGTTTGCCAGCCTGTGTAACACTAATCTGAGAAGATAGATCGCCAGAAGTTATTGATACGACACAACTTCGCTCCGTAAGGTCAAGATTGGCATCACATTGTATTTCTACGTATGCTGCACTAATACCATGAGGGTTAAATGTCGATACTATATGACACCATGGAACTGACGATGACGCTCTCCATTCGCCAGTACAGGAAACATCAACACGTTGTACTATAGTGTCCCATGAAAAAGACAAACTCGATTGTGAAACTTCCAGAATCCCAGGCTTTGAGCAACCCAAGATAACCAATAAAGCCAATGAAAAAGAAAGATCCTTTCTCATAGTATTATTATTTAAACTATTTAGTTAAGCCTTCTGTATATACTTCATATACAAACAGTAACATCAATAATCATCCGAACACCTATAAAACTCCAATGGCAACCATACCAATCAAAAATAAATAAAAATAATATTATCCTCCAAAGCCGTAAACAACTGGGAATAATAAATAACAAAAAGAGAACCTCTGATATAGTTTGCTTTGCTGGGTCTAAATAAAAACTTGAACAACCATTTGAGCCGTTTCCACATGTTGATTTTTACTACTAATAGGGGTGTGAAAATAGCCTTATAGAGATGCTCGACGATATGCACAAGCGCAAGATCGACATGGCGGACGGGAAAGTCCCCATCCCATTTTGCAATTCGGAGTCCACGACCAAGTCGAATGCAGGGGGATCTGGCGCGTCTTGTTGTGGCCAACAAGCCGATTTGGGCTCGTTGGCCACACGTACAGCCACCCTGAGTCCTTGAAATACGGTTTAGCGTGGATTCTGAATTGCAATAATGCAAACAAATCTTTAACTTTGGATTTATCCGGTAAGTGCGAATATACAATGAAACTTTTCAAGCGGAAGGAGGCGTATCGGCGCCTGATCAGGATTTACTATGAGTTGGGATACATCCCCTGGCGGAAGCCGCGCAAGGACAGGAAGCCGCGTAAGGACAGGAAGCGGCGCAAGGACCTGTATATCGGCACGCGCGAGGCGATAATCCCGTTCTTGAACAAGGACTCCAAGCGGACGATCGTCGACCTCATCCTGAGGCCCGGCTATCTGATGCGGGACTATATCCAGCGCGGCAAGCACGAGCAGTACCTCGCGCCGTTCACGGCGCTGCTGGTGTTCTATTCCATCTTCACCCTCCTGACCGCCGTCATCCAGCCCGGCAAGAGCCGGGATACCTTCGGAGATTCACTGGTCGAAGCAACGAGGGACGCGCAATTGAGAGTGGAGGAGGACCTGGAACTTAATAACAGGACAATAGATAAAGAACAAGCGGAGGATTTCATTACCAGGCTTTTCCGGACGACGAGCAATGCCCTCCTCATTACGCGCCTGGACCTGTATCCGGAGGCTGCCGACACGCCGTGGAAAGAGTCGCTGGCCGCTGTCGAGGCGGGCCTCCGCAGCAAGGGTATCCCGCTGTTCCTGGGCAATTTCCTGATCCTGTGGCTGGCGATGTCCATCCTGCTGAAGAAATACGGAATCAGTGGTTCCGGTGCGGCGGCGGCATCGGCCTACGTGCTGTGCCAGTTCTGCGTCTTCATGGTCCTTGCTCTGATCATCTCCTTCGGAAAGAGTTCCGAACTCGGCATCCTCATCATGGGCATCCTCCTGTTCATCGACTACCGCCAATGGCTGCAGGTCAATAACAGGAAAGCCCTGGGGCTGACCCTCAAGACCGGCCTCGTCTATGTCGTCGCCACTGCCCTGTACTACATCCTCGTGGGTGCGATACTGGTCATCCTCTCGCTTTACGGGAAATTCTAGTTCCGACTGGATCGGCGGGCCTTCCCGCCTACAAACAACAAAGGCACCTACATCGCTGTAAGTGCCTTATCTTCATTGGGTGGAGATAGTCGGATTCGAACCGGCGACCCCATGCTTGCAAAGCATGTGCTCTACCAGCTGAGCTATACCCCCTGCAAAACGTAGTCCCTGGCAGAGTTGAACTGCCGACCTCCACATTATCAGTGTGGCGCTCTAACCAACTGAGCTAAGAGACTATATATATTGAAAAGATAAGTACAAGGCACCTCGAATCGTGCCTTGGACACTGAGAACCGCTAGCGTCTTCTAGACTCCTCTGTCGCGTCTCGGACAAACTCCAAAAAGGAGGTGTTCCAGCCACACCTTCCGGTACGGCTACCTTGTTACGACTTAGCCCCAATTACCAGTTTCGCCCTAGGCCGCTCCTTGCGGTCGCGGACTTCAGGCGCCCCCG
>JAEEGI010004071.1_pt1 | contig 34490 bp, 32 predicted proteins | sample 8958751 | NCBI WGS metagenome assembly JAEEGI01 (sample SAMN16246545, study PRJNA631951) | gut metagenome | biome: gut microbiome; feature: rumen; material: KS-attached | host: Bos | place: Iran: Karaj | collected 2018-10
TGTTCTCCTCGGCGAAAAAAGTTAGAGACCCCGCCCCTCCCCCTCCCCGTAAGGGCAGGGTTCAAGAGGGGAGCGCCATCCGGCTTGCTCTCCGGCGGCATGCAGAAAAGTAATTCCTGGGTCAACTGCTATATTGTTGCCTTTAGGTTTGCGTTTCATCGTGCAGGTAATGGGGACAGGGAATCCATACCCAGAAAGTGGAGCCACGGCCTTCGCCGTCGCTGATGACACCGATGCGGCCACCGCATCGTTCGGCAATAGACTTGCTGATATTCAGTCCTAATCCTGTGCCCTGGACGAACTCATTGAGCTTGACAAAACGCTCAAAGACGGATGCCTGTTTCTCCTTGGGAATGCCGGCTCCTGTGTCTTCACAGCAGATGAACAGTCCCTCTTCTTGGGGGAGTGATGGGGGAAGAGTGGTGAGTGAAGAAGGCGTTGCATAGTACCCCACCTTGATATATCCCTGGTGGGTGTACTTGATGGCATTGGTGACGAAGTTGGTGATGACCTGCTGTATGCGCCCCTTGTCGAGACGGGTGTTGAACGTGGTGTAGGGGTTGTCCTTGATGAAAGTGACGTTGGATGTCTGTACGCGTTGTTCCAGCGTCTGGCAGATGTCGTCGAAAGCCTGTGCGAAGTCTACGTCTGCTGGTTCGATAGCCATCGGCCGTGAATCGATGTCCGAGGCTTCAAGAATGTCGCTGGTGAGCCTGAGCAGCATGTCGCAGTTGCTTCGGATGATCCTCATGAGTTCTTTTTTCTCGTCGGAATTGTCGATCATGGGCAGGAGGTCTGAGAATCCGACAATGGCGTTGAGCGGTGTGCGTATCTCGTGGGTCATGTTTGCCAGGAAGGTGGCTTTTTGCCGTCCGGAGTCCTCAGCGCGTGCCGTCTCTATACGCAGTTTCTCCTGTGCCTGCATCAGGTCGGTGATGTTTCGTGCCAGTCCGAAGTACTTGATGAGATGGCCGTCCTTGTCGGTGATGGGTATGCCCGAGACGGCATACCACGATGCCTCGTTGTCGAACAGCGTGTGGTCGAAAGGAAGTATGGTGTTGTAGGGCTTTCCCTGATGCATGGCTGTCTGTATCTCTGCCTGTGCCCGCTGTCTGGCGTCGGGGCATACTGTCAGCAGATATTCCTCTATTGTTTCGCTGGTTTCTGCTTGTCCGGTGGTTCGCGACATGTTGATGACATTCTCTGCCGGCAGGTAGTTCCAGATATACATCCGGCTTTCCTTCAGCAGATAGCAGAGCTGTTCTTCGTAGCGTCTCACTCCTTCGTTGACGTTTTGCAGCTGCCTGTCGTATTCACGCTGTTTGAGATACATGTTTCGCTCGGCGGTGATGTCGCGGCTGGTGGCGATGTAGTAGACCAGTTCACCGTTTTCGTCTATCACCGGATGGACGCGGAATTCTATATATTTGTCTATGCCCAGCTGTGGCTCCTCAAAATGCTGGCAGACGTGTATCACCTCTAGTGAGCCAGGCATGAGGATACCCGTGAGATTGGGGAAGTTGAAGAGTAAGATTCCCCGGAAGTACTCTTCATTATCCTCTCCTAAGAGTTCCGTCATTTTCCTGTTGCAATCGAGCAGGACGCCGTTGGCATCGTAGAAAGACATGGCGACAAGGTTGGTGTCGAATATCTTCTTGTACTTGCTGGCGGCAGTTTTGACGCGCCGCTCCTCGTTGATCTCTCCGGTGATGTCCTTCGTAGTCAGGAGGACAAATTTCGGCTTTTTGGCCGTTGGGTCTGTTTCGACGATGGCATTGCCGTAGAAAACCTTCCAGACGGGCTTTTCCAATGTGCCTTGGTTGAAGCTGAAGTTCATGTCGAAGTGGTTGATGACGCCGGTGACCAGCTGAGTGTTGAGGCTGTGCAGCTGCTTTGCCTCTTCGGGCAGCATGCGCTGGAGGAATTCTTCGGGCTTCATTTCGCCCTGCGGGAGCATGTCGCCATACTTGTTGCGGAGCTGACTTTTCTGTAAGTCCCACTCCACTACGTAGTATTCGCCCATGTTGAGCACCTGGTCCATCATCCGTCCCAGGTCGGAGCTTTCTCTCACATTGATGCCCACTCTCCTCCGGACGAGGCGTATAAGCAGAAATACGATGACGGCAGCCAGTAGCAGTCCTGCGAGAATGAAGAGTACTACAGGCGACGTGTCATGGTGCTCACGCTCCGGGCGGAACCAGCGGTCGTAGACCGTCTGCAGTTCCCCTGCCTGCTCCAGCCGTGTATACTGGTCGTCGATGATGTCTACCAGCTCTTTGTCGTAGCCGATGATTCTCAGCTCGCCGGCAGGGATGTCAATCTCGTCGAGGACAATGCTGTCGAGTCCTAGTTCCTGTATTTTGTGTCGGAGGGGTATTTCTCCCCAGATGTAGTATTTGTATATGCCTTGCCTGACGCCTGCCAGTCCCTCTTTCGGCGAGTGGTATTCTGTGGCAAACGGCACAGTGCCCATGCCAGCAAGAGCCAGGGCCGCATAGTCGTCCTCCTTGAGCTGCAGCGTGTCGTTTGCCTTCAGGTCGCTGAGCCAGTGGAGCGGCTCTGTGCCGGTGCGCCGTGCCACCTTCAGGTTGTAGTAGTTGATGTACTTGTGGGTAGACACGTAGGGCCGGTCCTTGAAGAAGTAATAGAGGGCGTGTATGAGGTCGGCTTCCCGTCGTTTGAACATTTCTGTGGCCACATGCCATTCCTGCATGACGAACTTGTGGGGGATGCCAAGCTGGTCGAGGATCATGTTGAGCACGTCGACATTGTATCCGGCCGGCTGTCCTTCAGCATTGGTGTACTCGAAGGGTCGGAAATCCCAGTCGCTGACAATGACCAGCGGATGCTCCTCGGTATAATTGAAAGAGTAAAAAGGTAAAGAGGTGAAAAGGCCAAAGAGCAAAGCAACAAGCCTTCTCCCGTTTCTGAATATACGTCGTGTCATGCTGTCCTGTCGTTTTTATCTTTCCTGCGGTGGCAGATTATTCACTTTTCTCTTTACATGGTATGATGATCCAGAAGATGGTGCCTTTTCCTTCCTCTGACTTCAGATGTATCCTTCCTCCCATCAGCTTGACAACCTGCTGGCAGATGGAAAGTCCCATTCCGCTGCTGCCGCTGTTGGTGGTGACAAATCGCTCGAAGATTTTCTCCTGCTGGTCGGCCGGTATGCCGCATCCTGTGTCTTGAATAGCCACTGTGAGGTCTTCGCCGTTATAGTCGAAATGTGCCCGGACGTAGCCCGATGTGGTATGTTGTACGGCATTGGCAATGACCTGGTCGATGGCGATGCTCAGGTTCGACAGGTCGATGTCGAGCATGAGTTGATCGTAGGGTGTTTCCACGATATATTCCACGCCGGGCTGCTGTCCGCTTGCCCATGCTGTCTTGCAGCACTCTTCGAAGAAGGCGGCAAAGTCGACCGTGGTGGTCTTCGACTCTATCATGCCGGCCTCCAGTCGTGAGAGCAGCAGGATGTTGTTGACCAGGTTAAGCAGGTTGCGCGAATGCTTCTTGATATTCTCAATGTAGCGTTGTCCGTCGCTGCCGTCCTGGTTTTTCTCTACGAGGTCTACGAGGTTCACCACGGCATTGAGCGGTGTGCGTATTTCGTTGCACATGTTGTGCAGGAAGGCGTTCTTCACCATCTCCACCTCCTGAGCCTTCCTGGTCTCTTTGGCCAGTAGCTCCTCGGTGGCCTTGATGTCGCTGATGTCGCGGCACATGCCGAAGTATTCGTTGATGTGGCCTTCTGCGTCTCTGACGGGTACGAACGAGAATGCCAGATAGATGGAATGCCCTTCGTCGCGGAGTGTGGACTTGACGACGGCCTTGACGGGCTGCCCGGTGAGGTTGTCCATGTTGTTCATGATGCGCTGTGCGGTCTTCTTCGATTCCTCGGCAGCCAGCGTCAGCAGGCGTGTCTGTGTCAGCCTGTGCTGCACGTGCTCCGTATCGCTGTAGATGGTCAGCGTATGTGTGTCGGGTGAATAGTTGACCACTCTCACTCCGCCGTTCTTCATTACGTAGTCCATGTTCCGGATGTAGTCCTGCAGCTCGTTGGTGGCCTCCTGCAGCCTGGCAGTGTTTTTCAGCAGCTGTGAGTAGGACTTGGCAGTGTCGGTGACGTCTCGCCCTGAGCCGAAGATGCCGAGAAGCCGCCCGTCATCGTCGCGGATGGGCACCAGCTGCAGCTCGTAGTACAGCTCTTTGCGCCGCAGGAACCGGTTCAGTACACGTTTGTCGTTGGGCGACCTGTAAATCTGCGTCAGGTAGGTATAGTCCAGGTCATCGAGTGAGAGGTCGGGTTCTCCCAACACACTCTGCACTGGTATGTGTGCGTCGATGACCCGTTGCACGTCGCCTCCTATTCCTTTGACAGCCTTTTCGTTCAGGCCGTCTATGAAGCCGTGCTCGTCGTAGGAGACGGTGTCGATGATGGCCGAGTTGAAGATATGCTGGTAGCGCAGCATGGTGTCCTTTTGCTGTTGTTGCCGCTGCCGGGCGGCGGTGATGTCGGTGCTGGCCCCTATCATTACCGTGGGGCGGTTGCTCTTGTCGCGTTTCATCACCGAGATGTCGATGGAGTAGATGTGTACTTCCGTGTTGCCGCTCCTGAGCACATGCAGCTCTATCGTTTCCCGTTCCTTCTTCCCTTCGGCCATCTCGTCGAGCAGTTTAATCAGCCGGTCGAAGTCTTCGGGCACCACAAAGCTCTGAATGATATTTGCCGACAGGGGAAATGTGGACTTCTTGCCTCCGGGGTCGATGCTGGTGAACGACCGCTTCCTGACGTCGAAGAGCCAGATGCGCACCTTGCTTGTCTGGAGGATGAGCGACAGGCGGTTGTTGGAGTGTTTCACTGCCGTGGTCATCTTTTGCTCATAGTGACGGTAGCTGACGTAATAGATGAGGAACAGGACGATGACCACCGCCAGTGCAGCGACCACCGACCACACCCACGACGGTATGCCCGAGTCCTTGCGCTCGGGATAGAGCCACTTGTTCTGCAGGGGCTGCAGCCGTCCTGTAGAGTTCAGCATGGCAAAGACGCTGTCTATCTGCTTCAGCAACTGCTCGTTGTTCGAGAGGAATTTGTACTCCCCGTGAGGAATGTTGACAGGCGTTATCACCAGGTCGTCGTAGCCGAACTTGAGCAGCAGCCATTTCAGCGACAGTGTGTTCCACAGTATCTGGCTCCCCTTGTGGCTGTGCACGTACTGAAGTGCCTCCTGCATGTCGTTGTAGGGGATGGCGTTCTTTTCCCATCCTCTGTCCATCATCAGGTGATGGCTGAAGCTGTTGTTGTGGACGATGACCTGCTGTGTGGCCAGGTCGCCGATTGTCTTCACGACCGGCGGCTCGTCTTTGTGGTGGAGGATGCTGGCGGTGAATATCTGTATGACGTTCTTGCTGAACTGTGCATATTCATCATGGTAGTGAGCACCCATGGTGCACATCAGGTCGGCCCGTCCGGCCTTCAGGTCGGCCAGGGCTTCCGTCTTGGGTTTCAGCTTGATTCTATAGGGGATGTTCAGCTCGTTTAAGATGAGTTTCAGCAGGTCTATGTTGTAGCCCACAGGCTCGCCGTTGTCGTTCAGGAAGGAGTAGGGCCACAGATCCCATGCCCCCTCGTAGACTAGCGGATGCTCTTGGGTGAATGCGTTCCTGATGCTGTCGCTTGCCGCAGACGCAGTCGTCCAGAGCATGGTCAGCACTGCCGCGAGCGTCATACGATGTAGTAATCTAGTCATAGGTTTTCTGTTTTTCGGAAAAGCCTGAGAGCGAGTCAGCTTTTACGATAGCCCCTCTATCTCTCCGTTCACGATGGTGATGCGCTCGGCCTGCGGACTTCTCGGCAGCCCCGGCATGCGGAGCATGTCGCCGGCTATGGCCACTATCATCTCGCTGCCGCAGTTCAGGATGACGTCACGGATGCGGATGGTGAAGCCCTCCGGCGAGCCGTAGCGTGTGGAGTCGGCGGAGAACGAGAACTGTGTCTTGGCGATGCATACGGGATAGTGGGCGATGGCCCCGTCCTCGTCGGTGAAGGTGGCACGCAGGTCCTCCAGCTTCTTCTTCGCCGTCTTGCTGTACTCCACGCCTGCCGCGCCATAGATGCCCTTGCAAACCTTTTCTATCTTGTCCTCCAGGCAGTCGGCCTCCTTGTAGGTGAAGCGGATGGGCAGCGGCTGCTGCCGCTCGATGGTGTCGATGACGGTCTGCGCCAGCTCTTCGGCACCCTCGCCGCCCCTGAGGAAGGCGTCGTTCACGGCGAAGCCCACGCCCAGGTCTACACAGTTCTTTCGCACGATGTCTATCTCCTCCTCCTGGTCGCTGTCGTGGCGGTTCAGCGTCACCACCACCGGCTGTCCGAAGCCCTGCATGTTGCGTATGTGGCGGTTCAGGTTCTTCAGTCCTTCGGTCAGTCCCTGGACGTTAGGCTCCTTGATGTGGTCGAGGCTCACGCCGCCGTGCATCTTCAGGCCCTGCGTGGTGGCCACGATGACCACCAGCCGAGGCCGCAGCCCCGTCTTGCGGCACTTGATGTCGAAGAATTTCTCCGCGCCGAGGTCGGCTCCGAAGCCCGCCTCGGTCACCACGTAGTCGCTGAATGTCATGGCCATCTTCGTGGCCACCACGCTCGAGCAGCCGTGGGCAATGTTGGCAAACGGCCCTCCGTGGATGTAGGCCGGTGTCTGCTCCGTGGTCTGCACCAGGTTGGGGTTCAGTGCATCGCGCAGCAGCACGGTGATGGCTCCTGCCACGCCGAGGTCTTTCACCTTGAAGAGTCGTCCGTCGGCCGTGGTGCCCAGCACGATGTTCTCTATGCGCCGCTGCAGATCCTCCTCGCTGGTGGCCAGACAGAGTATGGCCATCAGCTCCGAGGCCGGGGTGATGTCGAAGCCCGTCTCTGCCACCACGCCGTCGCCCCTCAGCCCTGTCACCACGTTGCGCAGCGCCCGGTCGTTCACGTCGAGCACCCGTTTCCAGAATATCTCGCGCAGCGAGAAGCCCTCCTTTCGGTGCTGGTAGAGGTAGTTGTCGAGCAGCGCGCTGATGGTGTTGTGGGCCGACGTCACGGCGTGGAAGTCGCCCGTGAAGTGCAGGTTAATCTTCTCCATCGGCAGCACCTGGGCATAGCCGCCGCCTGCCGCGCCGCCCTTCATGCCGAAGCAGGGCCCCAGCGACGGCTCGCGCAGCGCCACCGCCGCGTTCTTCCCCAGCCTGTTCAGCCCCAGTGCCAGGCCTATGCTGACCGTCGTCTTGCCGATGCCGGCCTTCGTCGGGCTGATGGCCGTCACCAGTATCAGTCGGCTTTGCCTCACCTTCTCTTCGTCGATGAGGCCGATGGGCACCTTCGCCATGTAGCGTCCGTATGGCTCTATCTTCTCGGGGGCTATCCCCAGCGCTGCTGCAATGTCGCCGATGGGCTTCAGCTTGCATTCCCGTGCTATCTGTATGTCTGTCTTCATGTCAGGAAAAAGTTTTCAGCGTACAAAGGTACAAAAAATTTCCCTGAAATCATAAAAAAACGAAAAAGAATCATCGTTTCTGCTCGTAATCATGATATAATGAGTACCTTTGCACAACATTTTGCGCCCCCGTGCGCACTTTTATTTATTTTTTAGATGTTTTTTTAATCAAGATGAACGTAATTACAAAGACCCTTCAACTGGCCGATGGAAGGACCATCACCATTGAAACCGGGAAAGTGGCAAAGCAGGCCGACGGCAGCGTTGTGCTCCGTATGAACAACACTGTGCTCCTGGCCACCGTATGTGCCGCAAAAGATGCAGTTCCCGGAACCGATTTCATGCCCCTGCAGGTAGACTACCGCGAGCAGTACAGTGCTGCCGGACGATTCCCCGGAGGATTCACCAAGCGCGAGGGCAAGCCCGGCGACAACGAGATTCTCACTAGTCGCCTTGTCGACCGCGTACTCCGCCCCCTGTTCCCCGGCAACTATCATGCCGAAGTCTTCGTCAATGTCATGCTTCTCTCGGCCGACGGTGTCGACCAGCCCGATGCGCTGGCCGGCTTTGCCGCTTCTGCCGCACTGGCATGTTGCGATATCCCCTTCGAGTGCCCCATCTCTGAAGTGCGCGTGGCTCGCATCAACGGCGAGTACGTCATCGACCCCACCTTTGAGCAGATGAAGCAGGCCGACATGGACATCATGGTCGGTGCCTCTGCCGAGAACATCATGATGGTCGAGGGCGAGATGAAGGAAGTCAGCGAGCACGACCTCCTCGGCGCCCTGAAGGCCGCCATGGAGGCCATCAAGCCCATGTGTCTCCTCCAGACTGAGCTGAGCAAGGAGCTGGGCAAGGACGTGAAGCGCGAGTACTGCCACGAGGTCAACGACGAGGAGCTGCGTCAGCGCATGAACAAGGAGCTCTACCAGCCTGCCTACGACATCACCCGTCAGGCCCTCGACAAGCAGGCCCGCGCCGAGGCTTTCGAGAAGCTGCTCGACGATTTCAAGGAGAAGTTCTTCGCCGAGCGGGCCGCTGCCCGCCTCTCCTCCCCCGAGGCATCAGCCGACGGAGCCCCCTCCGGTGCTGAAGCTGAGGCCATCTCCGACGACGAATACGCCGCCATGATGGACCGCTACTACCACGACGTGGAGCGCGACGCCATGCGCCGCTGCATCCTCGACGAGGGCATCCGTCTCGATGGTCGTAAGACCACAGATATCCGTCCTATATGGTGCGAGGTATCACCCCTGCCCATGCCTCACGGAAGCTCTATCTTCACCCGTGGCGAGACGCAGTCGCTGACTACCGTCACCCTCGGTACGAAGCTCGACGAGAAGCTCGTCGACGACGTGCTTGACAAGAGCTACATGAAGTTCCTGTTGCACTATAACTTCCCCCCGTTCTGCACAGGAGAGGCCAAGGCTCAGCGCGGCGTAGGCCGTCGTGAGATTGGTCACGGCCATCTGGCTTGGCGCGGTTTGAAGGGCCAGATTCCTGCTGACTTCCCCTACACCGTTCGTGTTGTCAGCCAGATTATGGAGTCAAATGGTTCTTCCAGTATGGCTACCGTTTGCGCTGGCACGTTGGCACTGATGGACGCTGGTGTTCCCATGAAGAAGCCCGTCTCGGGTATCGCTATGGGACTCATCAAGAACCCCGGAGAAGACAAATATGCTGTGCTCAGCGATATCCTTGGCGACGAGGACCACTTGGGCGATATGGACTTCAAGACCACCGGTACACGCGACGGTCTGACCGCCACCCAGATGGATATAAAGTGCGACGGTCTGTCGTTCGACATCCTTGAGAAGGCACTTATGCAGGCCAAGGCCGGTCGTGAGCACATTCTCAACTGCATTACCGACACCATTGCCGAGCCGCGTGCTGAGCTCAAGCCGCAGGTTCCCCGCATCGAAGCCTTTGAGATTCCCAAGGAGTTCATTGGTGCAGTCATTGGACCTGGCGGAAAGATCATCCAGCAGATGCAGGAAGACACTGGCGCCACCATCACCATCGACGAGGAAGACGGTGTTGGCAAGGTACAGGTCAGCGCTCCCGACAAGGCCAGCATCGATGCCGCTATCGCCAAGATTCGTGCCATCGTGGCCATTCCCGAAGTGGGCGAGATTTACGACGGTGTTGTACGCAGCATCATGCCTTACGGCTGCTTCGTCGAGATTATGCCCGGTAAGGACGGTCTGCTCCACATCTCCGAGATTGACTGGAAGCGCCTCGAGACTGTCGAGGAGGCTGGTATCAAGGAGGGTGACCACATCCAGGTGAAGCTCCTTGAGATTGACCCGAAGACAGGCAAGTACAAGCTCTCGCACCGCGTTCTCATTGAGAAGCCCGCCGATTACGTTGAGCGTCCCGCCCGTGGCGAGCGCCGTGAGCGCCCTGAGCGTGGTGAGCGTCGTCCTCGCCCTGAGCGTGGTGAGCGCCGCGACCGTGGCGACCGTGGTGAGCGTGGCCCGCGTCATGACCGCCCCCAGCGTAACAACGATTTCGCTGACAAGTTGAGCGAGAAACTTGACGACCAGAACGAAGCTCCCGTCGAGAAGCAGGAGCCCAAAGACTTCAGCGACGCCCTCGATCACATGGACTTCTAAGAACGTCAGAAAACACGACAATAAGTAAAAATCCCGCAGGTTCTTCACGGAATCTGCGGGTTTTTCATTATAATAGACACTTATTTCAAAAAAACAAGAGCAAAAAACAAAAAAAGTACGAAAAAAATTTGGTAGTTCCAAAAAATCGCCGTACCTTTGCACCCGCAATCGAAAGAAAGCACTTCTGCTTCAGTAGCTCAGTTGGTTAGAGCACCTGACTGTTAATCAGGGGGTCGTTGGTTCAAGCCCATCCTGAAGCGCCACATAAAAGGCTGAAAATCAAGGAGTTACGAGCAATCGCAACTCCTTTTTTCATGTTCAGATTTTAACCTGTGTACACCTGGTGTACACGCAGACGCTGGTTTCAGCGCAGAAAATTTGACATCGTTGACTATCATAGGTCTTAATCTGATACCTTATTTATATTATAGTTTCAGGCGGATTCTACGTATTTTGAGCCTCTTTCCAAAAGTTAAATAATTCAAAATCGGGATTTCCTGCCGTCTCAAAAGCCTATAAGAATCCTTTAGAATGATTGATTTGAGGATATTTGAAGCAATCTTTAATCATATTATTCACGCACTAAAAAAGAATGTCTATGATACTTATTTTTCTCCCAATTAAAGCTATAATCTGCCAAATATACATTCAAACAAAAGAGAACCGCCAACAAACCTCAAACTATTGCGATGCACCATAAGGGGCGACCTTTTTGAGTGTGACGGCTCTCTTTTGAGAGGCATTTCTAGTGATTCTGCCTTATATCTGCCTGAATAAGTCTGGCTCAACCACTTCTTTCTTGCTTTTTCTTCGTTTCTGCATAGGTGATAGTGACCATCCAAATTCCTTCAGATTCTCCTGAAGAGCAAATTTCACGATGTTATTGTGCTTATAGACCTTCGTGCCACTCTTGAACTTGGGCTGCTGCTCCTTCTCTTGAATGACCTGCATCACCTGAACGTAACTGTCTGAGCATTCTTTGGCTTCCAATCGAATCTGGCGCATATAGTAGATGACTTCATCCTCTTCCAGATAACGGGCTAACAGAGCCTGCACAGCGTATTCCTGCTGGTCTTGTGGGCATCCGTACCACATATTGGCGTGAAGCCGCTGCATGGCTGTCATCGGCTTGGGTTTCTCATCTACCCGATGCTCTTCAAATGGATCGAGAGGCAAATCACCTTTCTGCCAGGGCAGCTCATTACCCTGTTTTGGGTTATCTTTCGTGTAGATATAGACGACTATCGACAACACTTTACCGCCACGGCCTTTCTTTGCACCCTCCTGATAGTCGAACCACAAGTTAGAGAAACCGTTGCTGTAGAGGTCATAAAGCTCCTTCTGAGCCACTTCAAGGATATTCTGCTTGATGTCCTTGTAGTTCTGATAGGAGGCAGGCGTGATGATTCGTTTGGTTCTGGCATCCCTCACCTCCTCCAAATTGAATATACGGCGGAACACGTCCATCTGAAAGGGTATCACCCGCTTCTTATACATATTGCCCAGTGCTTCCTCAGCAGGATCGCTGTAGCGGAAGTCACCGCAGAACTGACTACATAGTTCATAGAACTTCTGTGTGTACTTGGAGCGCAGCAGCATAGCCGTTCCAAGGTCGAAGGTAGTAAACGATTTCGAAATGTCTATCAGATAAGGCATAATTTCAGGCGACACGCGTACATCATACAATTTAGTCTCAGTATTATAGAAGAAGGTATCTACCCAGTGGACTCTACCAAAGATCAGCTCTCCTTTTTCGTTCCTGAAGCTGACTGGCACGAACTTCTTTCCCAGTTCGCTAAGGGCTTCATAGGTGTTCAGGACATTCGTCTTACCCCCGATGAGTCCCAAATCTTTGTCTGTCAGGTGGAAATACAGATCCTGCCAACTGGCAGGAACACCAAGGTTCTTCTCTATATACTTGTGTTTCACCTCACCCGTCAGGAAGTAGAGCATTCTTCGCTCCAACAGACTGTATACTACAGGCGCATTCACAATGGCGTTACTCCATCGTATCTGCTCGTGTGGCATCTTTGCCTGCTCGATATGTTTCAGAATCTCATTCTTTTTTCTTGCCATGATTATACATCTTTGTTAAATATTAAAGTTCGGAATGTCGTTTTTTGGCATCCAATTATCACTTTTGGTGAAGCAAAGTTAGGAAACATAATTGAAGACTGCGGATTCTGAAACGTTAATAAAAGTAAACAAAACAACGACCATTCAGTTTATATCTTATTATTTTCCTCCCAATTAAACTATTGTGCTATTGCTTCCCTCCCAATAAGTTATTATTTTCCTCCTAATTACTTATTATAAACCTCCCAATTAAAACCCCGAAACCCCTATAAATAGACAACTTCGCGCCTTCTATAAGTAAAGCTTATATAAATAAGACAATAACTAAAGCTTTACCAGCACCTCCAGAAGCGGATGGGCTTTGAGGGAAAGAAATTGGGCTTTGAGGGAAAAAGAAGCGTCATGGCATAATGTAAACCTCCTAAGTTCGGCTGTTTTGCGCTTTATGATACGCAGGGATTGTTCTTTTATGGCTCTGTTTGCCCTATCTTACATCAAGTGCTTTTAGGCGATGGCTGAACTTGTCAGCCTTTGTCAGTGTGAGCATATAACCGCTTTTGACCGATTTTACCGAAGATTTAGGCATGATTATATAGCCAGACCACTCCCAAGTTGGTTGGAGCCTGGCACCCGAAATCGCCATCTGGCACTTATGCCCTTACGAAGTTCTTTCTGCTAATCAACAAGCTAATGATGCGGCCTATGGCCACCATAATCAGCATAGCGAGCCTTACAACAAGTGCAATCACTGTGCCCAAGCCTTTGATGATGGCACAAAGCAGCAGGAAGTATAGTATGAATATCAGCATAGTCTTATCATTTCTTTCCCTCAAAGTTAGTCATTTTCTACGAGATAGCAAAGGTTTCCGCTGCCTTTCTTCCGATTTCAAAGCAATCTCATTGTCTGTCCATCACAACCGTCTGTCGCCCTTCCCATTCCCCATCAATGTTCTTTTCCCTCAATGTAGAAACTCAGATATTCAGATAATCAGTATTACATAAACACTGAAAGTCTTAATCTCAGATTTTACAATAATCAGATAATAAGAATTTCAGTATTTCAGCAAATCAGCAAATAAGAATTTCAGCAATTCTGTCAATAAGAAAGATAGTAATTTAGAGTTTCAGACAGTCAGACTATATGAATTTTAGATAATCAGTATTTCAGACTTTCACACAATAAGAAAGTTTGTATTTCTGAAAATCAGTAAGAGCGATAAAACCAACGAACCCTACACAAAGTTACATAATTTATGAATTTCATAAAATCAGTAATTCATAATTTCTATCTTTCAGAAACAACCGATTCCATCGGCTTTTCTGCTTCGATTATTTGGCTACGTCAACGAAAAGTTGTACCTTTGTATCAGCGAGTCCAGCCTCCGGCTATCATCAGACGACCCGCCCGCAAGGCAAGTCTTACGGAAACGGAATAGCAAGTTGTACTTTTGTGCTGACAAACTCCGTTAGCCACCAAAAAGTCACTTGCCAACTTCAGTGAAGCTGGGGATGATGTCACCTCGCAACTCGGTAACATGATTAAAGGATAACAGCCCTATGGAAAAGAAAACGAAACGACTTTGGATTAGGCTCTCGCCAGAAGAAGAAGCCCTGTTCAAGAGGAAAGCGGCCCATTATTCGACCGTCAGTGCAATGGTCAGGGATGCCGTAAAGCAGTTTGATGACACGGCAACAGTCGGCCAAATCGATGCCCTGAACAAGATGACAGACCTCTATCTGAAGTTCCAGCAAGACCTCAGCTGGCTTGGCGGCAACTTCAACCAGACCATGAAGCGGGCCAACGAACTCGCCATCGCCCAGGAACTCACCCCGCAGTTCTTCGAGCAAGTGCTCTACCCGCAGGTTACAGAAATTCAGAAACTCATAAACTCTGTAAAACGGGAACAACATGACATTGCCAAACGACTGACAACTATATGAAACTCATAATTTCATAAATTCAGAAACAGCAGCCCGACTTTAATCTGTTTCTTTAATATTTTCTGTTTTTCTGAATTACTATCTTTCAGTATTTCATAATTTCTAAAAAATAGTAATTCTACAAATGATAGCCACTATTCTGCCATCGAGCACAACCTTCCACGCCGTCGATTACAACGAGCGCAAGGTCAGTGAGGGAGTTGCAGAACTCCTTGAAATGGAAAACTTCGGTTTCATCGGAAGAGTAGATTCCTATACTCCCGAACAGTTGAAGCAGTATCTAACCAAGTACACTTATCGTCACAACCAAAGGATTCAATCCCCACAGTTCCACCTCGCCATCAGCTGCCGAGGCGACGAATACACCTACGAGCAACTGTTAGACATCGCCCATCAGTACCTCAAAGAAATGGGCTATGGAGAGGACGGCCAGCCTATTCTCATCTACGCCCATCACGATACTGACAACCACCATATTCATATAGTGACGAGCCGTGTGGCTCCCGATGGCCACAAGATAGACCACAATCAGGAACGCATCCGTTCTCAGGAAGTCATCAACCGCATTATGGGCGAGAACCAGGAACAGCGGGCTTCCGATACCGTCAAGAAAGCTTTGGAGTACCGTTTCTCTACGGTCAACCAGTTCAAGGCCATCCTCGAATCCAGCGGCTACGAGTGCTATACCAAGGATGATGATCTTTGTATCAAGCGTGATGGGCACGTTATCGAGACCCTGCCGCTGAGTGTCATCCAGCAGCACTGCCAAACTTTCGAATCCGATGAAAAGCGACGGAAACAGCTTAGAGCCATCCTCTTGAAGTACCGCGACATGACTGCCGACAAAGAAGAACTCCGAACGGTTATGAAACAGAAGTTTGGTATTGATCTTGTTTTCCATGGTTCCAAGGATAAGCCCTATGGCTATACCATCATCGACCACCAGAACAAGACCGTCCTCAAAGGTGGTGAAGTCCTGAAACTCAAAGAACTACTCCAATTCCAACCGAAGGAAGAACGCTTACACCGCATAGACGAATTTATCGATGCCATGCTGGAGGACAATCCCAACTTGACCACCCGCGAGTTGAACCGTATGCTTCGTCGCCAGTTCGGTACTCATATCTCCAAAGGTCGTATCGCCTATGGTGACGATTTCATCGACCTCAAAGCGTATCAGCTTCAGGCCCTCAAAGCCAATGACCTCAAAGCATGGAAGGAAGCCCATCCTGAGCTGGCTCATCAGGCCGCAGAGTCTCATGACCATCGAACCCCGATTACGAGACAACAGCCATCCGAAAGCACTCACCTCCGCAAGCCAACCATCACAAAGGAAGGCTCACGGGATCAGAACCGTGAATGGGAAGTTGGTCACAACACTCGCTACAATGACATTGATGATGAGAACCAGTTGAAGCGATAGTTCTCTTGTGGTTTAGCAAAAACGCCAATCGCAATTGGCGTTTTTGTTTCCATATTCCTCAGAATGGCAAACCGCTTCCATCATCGGCTACAGGTTCCGCATGTCCTTTTTCACTATTTGCAATAAACCTTTTGATAACCTCTATAGCCTTCTGAATGTTATAGCACAATTCAAAGGCATCATTTTTGGCAAAGAAATCCATTGAGACCATGAGCCACTTATAGACCTTATCATCTTCCAACTTCTTACCATTGTATGCCTCAATACGATTGAACCAGTATTCTTCCAAACAATCGAATTTATCCGTTGGACTTTCCAATCGGGACTTCTCTGGGTTAGTCAAGTCCTCCAATATTTCTGTGATGTGATTTCTCACTTCTTCATCTGGCTCGTGTTTCACCAATTCTTCTATCCAGCCAGGAGTCATCCAACTATATTCAGGCTGAATATGCTTAAATCCGTAATGTCTTTCGTTGTTATCCTTACTCATATTCTTAAAGTGTTGAAAATATACAGGCAAAGTTACACATAATACGCCAAATTTCACTATCTTTGCCCTCGTTTTTAAATACGATCGGAATTATATGATACAAGAATATGCAAGGGTATCAGTAGAAATGCCCGAAAACAAAGATAAGAAATCCCTCCATCAGGAGCTGACATACGAGATTGAGAATCCAGACATCAAGGATGAATATACCATCAAGTTCTGATTATGGAAAAGAGAAGCGATACCTATCAGATTGCATCCGATATTCAATGGGAATATGCGGGTGATGGCATTGTACGTCAGATTATGAGCTACGACGAGAACTTAATGATGGTGAAAGTAAAATTCAATCAAGGAGCCGTCGGCACACTCCATCAGCACCCACATACCCAAAGTACTTACGTGGCCAGCGGCTGCTTTGAGGTGACTATCGGTGAGGAGAAGAAAGTACTCAAAGCTGGCGATGGCTATTATGTCGCTCCTAACTTGCCACATGGTTGCGTCTGCTTGGAGGCAGGTGTTCTTATCGACACCTTCACACCTATGCGCAAGGATTTCCTGAAGTGAGTGATATATGACTGAGCAATTAAGAAACAAACTTGTGGAAATAGCCTTGCAATGGCAAGAGAGATATGGGGTTGCTCCATCTATAACAAGTACAATTTCTGAATATGATGCAGCAATGCTGGTAGGTATGTCCGAAAACGAATATTCCGCTTATATGAAGGATAAGACCGCAGTAAACAAAGGAAGTGATTTCGTTTTCAATAATACAAGATACCAGGTAAAAGCCAACCGGCCAAGTGGTAAGAAAGGAAGCTTTGTGACCATGGTTCCCAAGGCTGCAAATTATGAATGGGATAGGTTAATCTGGATTCTTTATGATAAGAACTACGTGATACAGGAAGCATGGGAATGGGGAGTGGAAGAGTACAAAGATGCCTTTGATGCAATAAAGAGGTTATCTCCTGATCATTACAGAAAAGGTAGATGTCTGTATAAAAAGTAGAAAGAATGACCACCGACACCACCAACATGTGCTCGCACCTGCAAAAGAAGTTGTTTGAGGAGGACGGCATCTATCATCCTCTTTGGATAGCCATGCAAGATGACCCGGGACTAACAGCCGTAGTCCGTTCCCGTCAGTTGCATATCTATCGCAATGGCAAGAAAGTGTTGGTGCTGGCAGGAAAAGCAACTCCCAAAGTAATCAGAGAGGACAGAATCTGCGATTTTGTATTGAATCTATAGTCCTAACATCATGTGCACATACACGTTCCTTGATGAAATCAGGGTACTTCGGAGTGAGTTCTGCAGCATTGAAACCTGCTATTACACAGATAAAAGATATGTTACCCTCAATGTAGTCACACCACTTATTCTGTCCAAGGCACCATCCAAGGATGTTATCAAATTCTGCTTCTGATTTGGGTAACTGGACATGAACTACCAAATGAGGTTTGGACTGTTGATATAATAACCAATAGTCTCCATGACCTTCTACATGTTTCAACTCTGCCTTGAATGTCTCGCGCTCTACATGCTTTGGTTTCAATCCAGGTCTTTGCAGACGTGGGAACATCACATAATCACAATTTTCAATCTTCTTGATTTCCATATCGTTTACATTTAGTTAATGAAAGAATTATCTTCTTAACTCGCATCATTTTACCACCGCTGCCAACGATATTTCAGAGGCCGGTTGGTGGGCTTCATAGCCACTCTTGATGCAAAAATCTGGTGCAAAGATATGGGGATCTTGTCAAAGAGCCAAAAGAAATCACCTTTTTAATATTTAGTAACTACAAAAGCAACAGGGAAAAGCAAAGTTTATGTTCTCTCCCTTAGCTACATAATTACAGAAAATATGTATTTTATATATTCATATTGATAAATTTAATGATATTCAGAATTTATAAAATATCAATATTATAAATTTCTGATAAATTGTTTGGTTGTTTCGTAGATTATTCGTACCTTTGCAGCGGATTTCTGAGAAATCAATGGTTGACCACCCGATATTGATGGGTGTGTGATGACTGGTACATCGTCAGCGAATACTTGTTCTGGGGCCCAACTCCAAGTTATAAATGGCCTACCAAAAAGGAGTCTGTTTTTGTCCTTTCCCTTTCGGATGGACATCGAGAGTTAAGAACAAGTATTTGTAAATCTTTAAATTGAAAAAGAAATGAACGAAGCAACTATCATCACGTTTGCCAACCAGAAAGGCGGCGTAGGCAAGACAACTTTGTGTACCCTGTTTGCCAACTATCTTGTTGCAAGGGGAAAGCGTACCATCGTTATTGATTGCGATGGACAGCAGACTATCTTCGAGAAGCGCAAGGCTGACCACAAGAAGTACAGCAACCTTAAGGAGCCGTATAAGGTACAGGCTTTCAACATTGCCGACCCTGAGAATGTGAAGAACCTGATGCAGAACCTGCGTCAGCTGAACGGCACAGTGTTGATAGATGCACCAGGAAACCTTGCTCAGCAGGGACTTATTCCCCTTTTTGTTCACTCTGACTATATTGTATGTCCCTACCAGTACGAGACTACAAGCATCAACTCTACCGTGACTTTCCTCGGCTTTATTCTTCAGCTGAAGAAGCGTGTGCAGTCGATGGCTACCAAGATTTTCTTTGTTGTCAACAGACACGATAAGAGATATGGTACTGAGAGGGAAAAGAAACTTTGGGCTGAGACTGATGAGGGATGGGCTAAGTTCGGCATTGTCACCCCTAAAATTGAGCAGCGTGTGGAAATGCAGCGGTACAACACCGTCAGCCTTATGAATACCCAGGAGAGTATCGTGAAGCCTGCTTTTGATTGTATCTACAACAAAATCTATGGAGAGTGAGGTTATGGCAAAGAAGAATGAAATGACCCACGATGACCTGATGCAACTGCCAAACGACATTGCAGGGATGGTTCTCGAAGTTCAAGGGCGACAGACTCAGCCTGCTACTCCCATGGAGAATGAACAAGAGGAACTTATACAAGAGCAGTCCACCTCGGCACCTGCTACATCTAAACCTACTCCAGAGCCGACAGCTCTGCCCAAAGAAGGGAACCTGATGTGGAACACCTTCTTAAAGTACGGAGAGAGTTATGGCTACCGTGTCAGAAAGACCGGACGAAAGATGTACTGGATAGACGATGACATTGTGGAAGCCTTGAAAGCTTGTGATGTCAATCGCATGTCTGCCACCGATATGGTCAATGCCATCCTTCGTGCTTTCATTGAGTTGAACAAAGGAGAATTTCGTGAGTGTGTTAAGCATCGTGACAGTTTAATATAGGTATTATGAACACAAAGGAAGCAATAGAGTGGACAGAGGAACAGCTCAACCTCTTATGTCAGAACTATCAGATAGAAACCAACGAGCAATTGGCACAACGTTTGGGCATCAGTACACGGACGCTACGACGCAAGGCCAAGAAACTCGGACTGGTAAAGCGTGAGCCGGTCACCAAGACAAAGCAGATAGAGGATCTGGTTAGGGAAATGTACCCTAACCACTCCCTCAAAGAGATAGCAGCCCAGGCAAATATCTCTTGGCGTACTGTGCGCAGGATGGCCAATCAGATGGGACTTACCCGTACTCCAGAGGAAGAAAGCCAAATGCGCTCCAGAATACGCACATCCCTCATAAAGTCAGAACGCAGAAGAATCACCTTTGGGTTAGAGCAGCGTACCAATATGAAACTGGTATGCAACCTTGAACGTATTCAGCTTCGTTCCAAACTGAAGGGCTATGGCTACATCGTTTTCAAAGGCAATAACACCATCTATTACCCATCGGAACTGAAACGCCATCCTGTCAGAGAGGAACATGCCCGAAAGGTTGGGATAAAGTTTGCCCCCTGGTGTCCTCCTGCCGTCATCTGAAGAACAAACGTTACTGGCAAGCCCAGTACAAGTAATAAACATAAAAGTTATTAGCAACATGGAAATCAAAGGAAAGATTATTGCAGTATTGCCACCTAAAAGCGGTACAACTGCACGTGGTCAATGGCAGAGCCAACAGTATGTGCTTGAGACAGAAGAGCAGTACCCCAAGCGGCTTTTGTTTGATGTATTCGGCGAGGACAAGATCAAGCAGTTCTCCATTCAGCCGAACGAAAGCGTGAAGGTCAGCTTTGACCCGAGAGCCGAACAGAAAAATGGTCATTGGTATGGTAGCAACCGTGCTTGGAATGTAGAACGTGAGAGTGCTGTAGCGACTTCACCTAACAATCCACAAACAGCAGCAACGGCATGACATTCGGTAATTTCTTATCGGTAATCTTCTTCGGCTATATTTGCTACTATCTTGGGATGGTTATCTATGACCAGTATTTCAAGAAGGATGACATCCCATTGGAAGCAGCCGTTGAAGAAGAGGAAATAGACATCAGTGACGAGGCAAAAGAGTTTCAGCCCGTCACCATCGTTAAGGATAACACAAGAAAAGACCTCTCCAAAGAGGAAGAAAGCGAACAAGAAGTTATGAGCGGTAGAATAGAAATAGAAGATCTGATTCCCAAGATTAACGAACTTGCAGAGAAGGGCAAGGACAGCCCCTTGGGAAAGATTGTGGCTGGATGGAATGAGATTCCACAAGCAGCCTAACCATAAGCCTTTAATATTGTACTTTAACTTTTGGCGGCTAATAGAGGGAGTAAAGCCGCAGTACCCGCGTGAGGCGGATGCTTTGAAGCCCCGTTAAGACTTCTCTCCCCACCACTTGGTTCTTTAAATTGTAACATAAATTTACATAATTAAAATTCACAAACCATTATGTTACAAGTAATTAACCCTATTAAGAATGCCCTTCAGCAGGGCTGGAAGAAACTCCCTAAGAAGCGCATCGCCTCCTTTGTAGGCATGTTCATCTTCTGTGCCATGGCAACCTATGCCAGCAGTAAGGGCGCAGGAGGCTTCACCAAGGCAACCACCGAGATTTCATCGTATCAGACCCCTGTGGCCAATCTGATGAAAGCCATCGCTGCCGTCATCGTGCTTGTCGGCTCGTTCAACGTCTATTTCAAGATGCAGAACGGCGACCAGGACGTGAAGAAGACGATTATGATGACCATCGGTGGCTGTGTGGCATTCATCGCCATGTCGGAGGCACTTCCCATGTTCTTCAAGTAAGAGCCAACGGTGACAAAAGGAGATGCCCGTGCCATCGGCTGATGACTGTAGGGCATTTCCTTTTCTGTTTTTAAAAGAGACTGATATGCAAAACAATGACGGCTATCCCGTATTCAAGGGGCTTCAGCGTCCTTTGGAGTTCATGGGAATAAAAGGCAGGTTCCTCACATTCGCTGCCGGAGCTATTGGTGTTTCGTTCCTCGGCTTTATCGTTTTCTCCATTGTGATGGGCAAACTGGCAGGCTTCATCGCCATGATAGCCTTGGCCATCGCAGGACTGATTACGATATATGTCAAGCAGCGAAGCGGACTCCATGCCAAGCGGCATGACCGGGGAATCTTTGTCTATCAAGGCCTGTACAATCATTAAGTTCATGGCAACAAAGAAAAGACCGTTTGACAGACTCTTTGCCCAACTTCAGGACATCAATGATGAGCGCGGAAATCTTCTGAACACCGTACTCTGGTCGAAGCAGGGTGATTGTTCCGTCATCCTCGAAATAAAGAATCCAGTGCCTCGCTTCAGCACCGATGCCGAGCTGTATATGCAGTTCTGTGACGTACTGAGCAACATCGTGCAGACACTGGGTGAAGGCTATGCCCTCCAGAAGCAGGACATCTTCTGCAAGAAGGGCTACCACCACGACATCCCGCCCGAAATGGAGTTCCTTTCCCAAAGCTACTTCCGCTATTTTGAAGGCAGGGAATATACTGACATCCGCACCTTCCTGATCATCACTCAGGAGGCCAGCAAGAACATGTTCGTCAAGTACGACCCCAAAAAGTGGCTTGACTTCCATACCAAGGTGAAGAAGGTGTGTGATATCCTCTCAGACAAGAACATCTGGTATTACAAGCTGAACAAGAATGATGTCAGCGACTATCTGCATCGCTTCATGACCATCAATTTCAGGGATGGTGCCTTTAGCGTCAACAATTTCAAGGCCAGTGACGAGTATCTGACCATCGGCGACCGTGCCGTGCGCTCATTCTCACTCGTGGATGTGGATGTCATCGACATGCCTACTGTTGTCAAACCCTATCTGCCCGTTCCTGTGAATGGCTATCGTATCGCCACTGACCTCTTCGGGTTCCTGACCAATGTTCCTTTTGCTGATTGCGTCATCTATAACCAGGTTATTCAGATACCAGCCCAACAGAAGCTGAAACGCAAGCTGGAAAGCAAGTCGAAGCGGCACGGCTCCATGCCCGACCCGTCCAATAAGATTGCCAAGGCTGATATTGATGCCGTGCTGGACATGCTGGCAGCAGACAATAAGCTGTTGGTTAATACCAATTTCAACGTCATCGTCAGCTGTCCGTTGGCAAAGGTCACTCCAGTATCATCCTTCATCGAGACCAAGCTCTATGGTTGCGGCATCATGCCATCCCGTACTGCCTACAATCAACTGGAGCTGTTTCAGGCTTCATTTCCCGGTAATGCCTATACCTTCAATCCTGACTATGACCTGTTCCTGACACTCTCCGATGCTGCCGTCTGTCTCTTTTTCAAGGAGCATACCAAGCAGACGGAGCTTTCGCCACTGTTGGTATATTACACCGACCGCGACGGACTGCCCATCGGTATTGACTTCACTGGCAAGGAGGGAAAGGTCAAGCATACCAACAATGCCAACTTCCTGTGCATCGGCCCAAGTGGCAGCGGCAAGTCGTTTCATATGAACAGCGTGGTTCGCCAGCTGCTCATACAAGACACCGATATTGTACTGGTTGATACAGGTGACTCCTACGAAGGTATCTGTCGTTACTATCATGGTACCTACATCACCTATTCCAAGGAACGGCCAATCTCCATGAATCCCTTCAAGATTACCCGTGAGGAGTATGAGGACAATTTCGGTGAGAAGAAGAACTTCCTCAAAACCCTTATCTTCCTTATCTACATTGGTGAGAAGGCACCTGATGACGTGGAGGAACTGGTGGTCAATCAGGTCATCGTGGAATACTACGAGGCTTATTTCCATCCCTTTGAGAAGTTCACGGAGCAGGAACGTAAGGACATCATCCATCTGCTGACTCTGAAGCACAAGATGAATGGTGAATATGACAAGTTCGAGGAAGAGCTGGAAAAGAAATATGCCGAGCAGGAGAAAGAAGAACAGCAGACTCCCAAGCTAAAGGAAGAACCGGAAGAAGCACTCAGTGATGAGGAAAAGGAGCGCAGGGAAAAGGAGAAGAAACGCCGTTGGGTGGAGAAGCTTCAGAACCTGGCCAATGACAGTGCCGCCTCTGAAGGTGAGATTGCCGCTGCCGAGAACCAGCTTTCACGTCTGACTCCCGAAGTGATGGAGGGAACCTACCTCATGAAACTCAATGAAGAGGTGGATAAGATGGAGGAACGCCGCCGTAAGCTGAAGGTCAAGGAACTTTCCTTCAATTCTTTCTATGACTTTGCCTTGGAGCGCATCCCCCAGATCTGCAAGGACAAGAGTGTTAGCTTCCGTATCGCTGACTTCTCAGCCCTGTTAGGACGCTTCTATAGAGGTGGCGAACTGGAGTACACCCTTAACAATGATGCCGATGCCTCGCTGTTTGAACAGAAGTTCGTGGTGTTTGAGATAGACAAGATTAAGGAAGATCCAGTTCTTTTCCCTATTGTCGTTCTGATTATCATGGACGTGTTCCTTCAGAAGATGCGACTGAAGAAAGGACGCAAGGCCATCATCATTGAAGAGGCATGGAAGGCTGTGGCCACACCCCGTATGGCTGCATACCTCCAGTTCCTTTTCAAGACTGTGCGTAAGTTCAACGGTATTGCCGGAGTGGTGACGCAGGAACTTGAAGACCTGTTATCATCCGACATTCTGAAAAAGGCCGTTGTCGCCAATGCCGATGTCACCATCCTGCTTGACCAGTCGAAGTTCAAGGACAGCTACAAGGACGTGACTGAGCAGCTTGGACTCACGCAGGTACAGCTTCAGCAGATCTTTACCATCAATCAGCTGAAGAACAAGGAGGGACGTGCCTACTTCCGGGAAGTCTGGATCCGTCGTGGTGATACTTGGGATGTCTTTGGAGTGGAGGAACCGCCAGAGTGCTATTGGGCATACACGACGGAGCGACTGGAGAAGGAAGCCCTGAAAATCTATGAACGCCATTTCGGTAACATCCAGACGGCCATCATAGAGATTGAGAGAGACCGCAAGCAAGCCAAGGTTGGCAAATACCTCGACTTTGCCCGACAAGTAAACAACCATCAAAATATTATGTCACTATGGTAAGAGCAAGAATCATCATCCTGTCAGCCGCCGTCCTGCTGACAGTCAGGGCTAATGCTGCATGGCGGGTAGTCATCGACCCTTGGACTACAGGAGCCGTTACTGCCAATGCTGCCTCTCAGGAGGTCATCGAGAGCCAGCACAACAACCGTCTGGACTCCATCAACAGCAAGCAGCAGAAGCTCATGCAGTACACCGCTACGATGGCCACAATCAAGGAACTCTACAAGCTGTCGATGGAGAATGTCAGTGGTTTCGGTTCCGAGTCACAGTACTATGTGGAGATTGGAGCAACCGTAGCGGAAATCTTCAAGGATGTGCCCGTCGTATTGAAGTACATGAGCAAGTCACCCGGTAAGAACTATGTCATCTGTCTTAATGAGATTATGGACATCGTACTGGAAACGGAGTCGCTGGTGAAGGACTTTGTGGATATTGTCAACAACGGCAAGGTGCAGAACCCCATCAAGAAGAGCAAGGATGTTCCCAATGTCAATGCGCCTGCCAGTGGCGAAGGTGACGGCTATAACTTCATTGACCGCTACGAGCGTCTGACACTGGCCAACCGTATCTACACCCATCTGCTGGAGATACGCTACAAGATGGAGACCATCACAATGATGTGCCAGTATTGCAGCGATATGAACAATCTCCTGCTGGCTATCGACGTGGATTCCTGGGCAGCATATTTCACTGGCAAGAATATCGTGGAAGGACTGATTAACGACTGGGAGGGTCTTGGAGCATGAAGAGGATTTCAATTATACTGATGCTTGCAGTACTCGGAATTGCCGAAATCCATGCCATCGACTGGCCCCATGACCTGCCAACCATCGAGGCTCTGATTGACCTGCACAAGATGATAAAAGGGGCTGAAGATGGAGCACGTGACAAGGTGGCGTTAAGCTTTGGTGAGCAGTCGATGGTCACCAAGGGAGCTGACAAGTTCAATGATGTGCGTACCACCTTGGACTCCAAGCTGTCTAACGGCTACTCCTATGTCCTGCTTGCAGCCTGTCTCGGTTCTACGGCCAACAGCATGTACAAACTGATACAGGAGTATTCTGAGTTTGCCCAGCTTTCAGCCAAGTACACGACCAAGAAGCCAATGGTTGCCTGGTACTTTGCCGAAGCGAATCTGGCATGTTCCCGTGAAATCAAGAACATCAAGGCTCTCTATGTGACGATGACTGCAAGCGGGCTGAACGTGATGAAGGCATCGATGGACGAGAAGCTGAATCTGGTCAATACCCTGAAGACAAGTATTGACACCATGAGGGGTATCATTGACAGTGCCTATTGCTGGGCAAGCATCGTGGCCATCGGAGGCTTTCACTATGACTACATCTGGGACATCCTAAACAGTGAGGTCACAGATGAGATAGCTACAGGACTTATCAATCAATGGAACAAAATATAAGTATGAAGAAGAAAGCAATTATCTTTTCCCTATTGGCACTGTTGCCAGTAGGAGCGTCCGCACAGTGGGCGCAGATTGAGCATGATGAACAGAAGGAAAAGCAGTGGAAGTCCATGGAAAACGGCCCTTGGGACTTTGCCCCTGACTGGTACTACTGGCTGATGCACAATAACTACAGCGGTGCCTCGCTTCATTGGCGGTGGCGTGGCTTCAAAAGCAGTCTGGGAGTAGAGTTCGATGAGGATGATTCCAACGTGAAGCGAATCATGCCCGTCCGTGTCATGTCAGAAGAGACACAGCGGCAAGTCATGAAAAAGACTGAGGACGAACGGCAGTACATCGAGGAGCTTCACAAGGAAGAGGTGCTTCGTGAGGCTGACCGTAACGTTGATCTTGTCTATTCCTCATTCAAGGATGACTTCAACCGTATGCAGAACAGCATATCGGAAGGACTGGTATTCTGTATGACCAGAAGCAAGGGCAAGATGAAGTTCCAGGTGGATGAACTCTCACGGCAGAACGACATTATCTGCCAGAACATTGCCTATCTGCATAAGACAGGCATAGGCTACGAGCTGGAGAACGCCAAGCGTCAGAAAGGCTACATCGATGCGAAAAAGCAGATGGAGGAACTGGTAAGCCGTACCGCACATCTGGTAGGTATGGCTCAGAGCTATTATAAATAAGGAGGGACTGACTATGACAACGGATATATTACTCAGCATCCCCGACCTGTTCCTGACAATGGGACTGCCAAGCATCGATGAGAGCCTTGACAAGCTTCTGGTGGCGATGGAGTCTTTCCCGAAAGCCGCCATCCTCGGTGATACCGTCGGCTATGCCCGTGTCCTCGGCTTGTTGCTGGCTCTTTGTGTAGGTTCCTATGAGTGCTGGCTGATGATGCTTGGACGCAGGGCGATGGATGTCATGAAACTGGCCCGTATCATTGCACTGTCCATGTGTATCACATCGAGCGGCTGGATATGCTCTGAGCTGCAGGTACCCGGCAAGGCTCTGGAGGCTACCACCAAGGCAATGGCCAAGGCCAAGAACAAGGAGGTTGCCGTCATGGAACGCAAGGTTGCCCAGAAACAGGCTGACTACCTGAAGAAACTCCGTCAGGTGCAGGACAGTGTAGAGACGGCCAAGCAGATTCAGGCCATTGGTGAGGATGCCCACTGGTGGGACAAGCTCATCTATAGCATGGAGAATCTCGGTTCCACCATCAACAACTACGCACAACAGGCAGCGGTGGCAGCAGAGACAAAGGTCTCGGAGTGGATCAATGATGTCATACGCTTTATCGGTGAGCTGATTTTCCAGATGACCTATTACGGAATACTGGTAGCCCAGCGTATCTTCATGACCATCCTCGCCATGTTTGCACCAATTATGTTTGCCCTGTCCATCGTGCCGCCTTGGAGCAATGCCTGGTCACAATGGATGTCGAAGTACCTGTCTCTTTCCCTATGGGGATTCGTGACCTATATGTGTCTGTACTACATCGACTTCATCCTGCTCTATAACTTGCAGGAAGACATTACCGCCTATAGCAAGCTGCTTCAGGGACAGGTGAACACTTGGAACCAGATTGGAACACTCGGTCTTCAGGGCATCGGCTCCAACTGTATGTATGCAATGGGAATGCTGGTTGGTGCCTTCATCCTACGCTTTGTGCCGGAAGTTGCCTCATGGCTGATTCCCGGTGGTGTAAGCTCCAGTGCAGGAAGTGCTTCAGGTGCTGTGGCAACGGCAGGTGTGGCAGCAGGTGTCTATGGAAGTATAGCAGCGACCAAGACCGTTGTTTCGGGCGGTGCTTCTGCTGTAGGTGCCGTTGGAAAGGCTGTTTTGTAAGTAACCATTTAAATTGTAAGCAATATGTTAATTCAGAGTTTAGAACAAAAGACCAGGCTGGCACTGATGACCGTCTTTGCGACGATAGCTGGATGTACGGTGATTTGCGCCTTCACCGTATTCTACTGTGCCAAGCTGGTCACTGATGAACGGGAACAGATCTATGTCATCGACGGTGACATCCCGTTTCTGGCTGAGCGTAGCAAGCAGGAGGCAAACTTCGTGATGGAAGCCAAGGCGCACATCCAGCTCTTCCATCAGTATTTCTTCAACCTTCCTCCCGATGATGACTATATCAAGTGGACGGTTGGCAAGGCACTCTATATGGCCGACGGTACGGCCATGAAGCAGAAGCAGGCTATGGACGAGAACGGCTTCTATTCTGATATTATCTCGTCTTCTGCCGTATGTACCATCATCTGCGACTCCATCGACCTGGACGAACATAACCGCAATTTCAAGTATTACGGAACACAGATTATCAAGCGCCGCACCCGTGATGTCAAACGCTCCATCGTGACTGTCGGCAATATAGAGAACGTGCCTCGCACACAGAACAATCCACACGGCCTGCTGGTGACCAACTGGCGTACACTGGAGAATAAGGATCTTGACTATTGAAGACTATGGGACTCTTTGGAAAGAAAGACAAGAAAAGCCAGAAGGAATCCAAGACTACACGCTGGTTCAGGATCCTGCTTTGGAGGCTGTTCGTCAGATGGAAGGTTCGTGAGCGTATCGCCATTGCCAACAAGTGGGCAGAGAATAACAGAGGTGACACGATGCTGATAACTGTCGGATGCCTGCTGTCCTCACTGATTCTTGGTGCATTCCTGACATTGGGAAAGGAAAGCGATTGCAGCGACAACTTCCTGTATGATGTCGAGCCTGTAGAATCCATATTTCAGGGCATGCAGCAGATACAGAATGCCAAGGCTTACCAGATTAGCCAGTTACAGCAGATGGCTCAAAGAGGGCAGTTGCTGAAACATGAGCTGGACTCGCTGGTACAGCTGCCAGACAAGTCACATGAGGACTCCATGCAGATCATCATCAAGTACAAGCAACTGGAACTGATAGTAAACAACTTAGAAAAAGGACAATAAAAAAGATGAAGAAACTGAATTTGAAACAGCCGAAGTACATCTTCCCGCTGGTCATCCTGCTCCCCATCGTATTTCTGGCCTACGAAATATCCAAGTTTACGGACAGCAGCGATGAACCGCAGAAGGGTGTGGTGACTGACAACATCAACATGTCATTGCCTGATGCCCGGAACGAGGGTGTTGGCAATAAGATGGAAGAAATGAACAAGCATTTCTCTGAGGATGGTGCCTATACCGCCATCGGTGCCTTGGGCGACGACAAGGAAGCAGCCGACAGTACGATGTCCGGCTATTCGGAAAGTGAACTCAACGACATTGATGCCGAGAATGCCAAGCGCATGAAACGGCAGAAGGAACAGGAGGACTTGGAACGCAGCCTTGCGGAAGCCAGGAAGCACATCAATTCCTATGGGTATGATGATGATGGCGGCTATGGTGGCCGTGCAGGGCGAGGTTCCCTCAGCCGTGGCGGGCGGCAGTCTGACATGGAGGACTATGCCCGTGAGCTGGAGGAGATCCAGCAGCACAGCCTTGAACGCCAGAAGGTGCTGGAACGTACCTTTGGGGCTAATGATGAAGTGAAGGAGCTTAAAGAGCTGAAGGAGAAGATGCGTCAGGACGAGGAACGGAAGAAGAAAGAAGTGAAGCCCGAACTGGTCATAAAGGCAGGGGACAAGAATGCGGAGCTGTTCAATACCATCAATGAGCAACAGTCAGTTGATGCTTCTCTGATCAAGGCCATGATAGACAAGACAACCAAGGCGCATGAAGGTACCCGGCTACGCTTCAAACTGCTCGATGATGTCATCATCAAGGATGTGCGCCTGAAAAAAGGCACTTACCTCTATGGCATTGTCACAGGCTTCGGACAGCAGCGTGTCATGGCCAATATCACCAGCATTCTCGTGGGGGACAAGTTCATCAAGGTCAACCTCTCCGTGTTCGACAATGATGGCATGGAAGGCTTCTATGTGCCTGAGTCGGCTTTCCGTGACATGATGAAGAATGCCGGGGCACAGGCTATGCAGAGTAATATCAATCTTGATGGCGGGTATGGTGGCGGTCTGAGCGGTGAAGCCGTAGCACTACAGGCTCTTCAGAACATGTACCAGTCTGCTTCATCAGCCATTTCTGGCAACATCCGTAAGAACAAGGCTCGTATCAAGTATAACACTATCGTCTATCTGATCAACAAGGATGCTCAGAAAGACTGAAAATAAGAAATACAGCAAATCAGTATTTATGAATTACAGAAAAATAGAAAATCAGGAATTCAGTATGAAGAAAATTGTTTTGGCCGTCATGGGCATGTTTGCCCTGTCGGCAGTGGCTTATGCCCAGGAGAATGCAGAAGCAAGGAATGATTCTGTAAAGGTAAGGTACATCTACACCATGCAGGCAGCTGATAACTGTATGCCAGGCATTGACCGTAACCGTGTCATCTTCGTCAATGAGAATGTGACCACCCATGTCATCATGCCTGAGAATATCAAGCTGGTGGATATGTCAACGGATAAGATTGTCGGCAACCAGTGTGCCGATAATATTGTCCGTATCAAGCCGTCTGGAAGGATGCGCAACTACGAACTGGTGGGTACGATCACTGTCATCGGAGAGCGCCATCTGGCTCAGTACGATGTGGTTTACACATCAGGGCCTGCCTGTGCCAATAGTGTCTATAGGATCCAGCTGGACGAGATGAAACGCTACAAGAACCCCGACGTGCTGATGCCTGAGAGTGAGATGGCCGCTTATGCCTGGGCCATTTATGGGAGCCAGCCCAACTACAATAACATCCACTATTCGGCCAACGGCATCCGTGCCGTCGTGAACAACATCTATACCGTGAACGACTATTTCTTCATTGACTATTCGCTCTATAACCGGACAAAGATCAAGTACGACATCGACGAGGTAAGGGTGAAACTGACAGACAAGAAAGAGGCCAAGGCCACCAACTCACAGACGATTGAACTGACTCCGACATATTCCCTAAACACTGCCCACAGCTTCAAGAAGGCTTATCGTAACGTCATCGTCCTGCCGAAGCTGACATTCCCTGACGAAAAGGTGCTACGCATAGAGATTGCCGAGCGTCAGATTTCAGGGCGAGTCATCTATATCCCCATCGAGTATGAAGACATCCTGAATGCTGACGGTTTCGACAAGAGCCTGCTCAACCATCTTCCGTTTAACATCAACAGATAGAGGCCATGAGGAAGTGTTATGCTATGATGCTGTCGCTGATGATGAGTATCGGAGCGATGGCCGGGGAGAAAGACGAGTACTTTACTCTCAATGCTGGTTTCCTGTTCAATAACACGCTCAATGCCACCTTTGGCTATGAGCGGGAACTGACCTATGGCAATGCCGTTGAACTGTTTGGTGAAGTGGGTAACAAGTGGCAGCGTGACCCTGTTTGCGGAAAGGTATGTAATGACATCTTCTGGAAAGGCTACTATTGGGATGGCGGTCTGCTGTATAAGTACTGTCTGAAGAAGTTCAAGAACAGCAACCTGCGCCTGCGCTTCGGCCCTCAGTTCGGAGCGCATACTGGTGACTATTTCTTTGCCGTCGAAGGTGGACTGGAATATAACTATGTCTTCCGTTCCGGCATCCAGTTTTCATTAATCCAGAAGAACCAGGTGAGTTTCCTTCATGGCGACTCCTTCCGTAATGGGCTTCTGATTGGTTTAAAGATTCCGTTCTAAGATGAATAAGACAATTGACTTTATCAAGAGAAAGACGGTCATGCTCTGTATGGCAGTGGCCGTGATGGGAGGTCTCGCCTCCTGCGAAGAGCATACCGATGAATACGATGGTAGCTTGAAAGTCGGGAATATCCTGTTGGCTGACAACTCCATTGTTTCCCCACAAGGGTATGACAGTAAGAACCAGACGGCTGTTGGTGTCATCTTCTATGCAAGCCGCGATACTGCCTTGGTAGTTTCGAGGTATGAGTTGGGCAGCTATGCCTATGCTGATTCCTTGGGAACAGTTGGCAGTGTGAATAGTGACAGCAGGACACTATGCGGTGCTGAGAATACTGCCGCCTTGCTAGTGTCTGAGATTCCGACTCCTGCAGCCGAAGCAGTTGCTGATTTCCGCTCGCCAATGGCAAGCTGGGCTTTGCCCTCTGCCGGTGAACTGAGAGCTTTGGCAGCAATGCTTCCCGTTGTGGCTCATAGTATGGAGATCATTGGTGGAGAGCCGTTTGCCGATGGGCAGTATATCAGCTCCACACAAGACGGCAGCACATCAGAAAGCGAGCAGATGTATTACCTCAGCGTAGCCATGCCAAGCGGCTTTGTTACATCGACTATCAAGACAACGCCTGGCAGAGTGCGCCCGGTGTTAAGACTCAGATAATATACTCCTTTCATATGGAGAGGGGGCTATGGCAGTCATGGTAGTCCCCTCTCTTTAAAACGAGACAAAGAGACATGGGAACAGAAGAGACGAGGGAACAGCTGCAGATGTATAACTACTTCAGGAGCTGTATCTATATTTTCTTGATTATTGAACTGGTGATGAACCTTCCCGTCACGTCTGAAAGCCGAGCCACCCAGTTCGTCTTGGAGCTGTTAGGCCGCTTCCAGATATTCAACAATGTACCGTCGTGTAAGTTCATCGAACTGGTTTGTATCTTTATAACCTGTATCGGAACGAGGGCGAAGAAAAGCCTTCGCTTCAATATCAGGACGATGGTCATCTACCCGATTATCGTTGGGTTCTCTCTTATCATTATCTGCATTGTTCTCCAACATGGACTGTGGGGAGGAGAACTTTGTGGTTTCTCCACTAACAGGGTGCTGTATGCCCTGTCGAGCATAGTAGGCACAATGCTGATTCATCAGGGAGGTGACGGCATTGCCCGTTACTACAACTACAAGCTGGGCGAGGACAGGTTTAACTTTGAGAACGAATCCTTTGAGCAGTCTGAGGAACTGAACGCCAACGAATATTCCGTGAATATCCCGATGGTGTACTATCTGAACAAAAGGATGCACAAGGGCTGGATCAATATCATCAATCCCTTCCGTGGTACGATTGTGCTTGGTACACCTGGATCTGGTAAGTCTTTTGGCATCATTGACCCATTCATACGGCAACATGCCGCCAAGGGCTTTGCTATCATGTGCTACGATTATAAGTTTCCGACGCTGGGAAAGACGCTTTTCTACCAGTATTGTAAGAACAAAAGGTATGGTCATCTGCCTAAGAATTGTGGCTTTCACATCGTCAATTTCTCAGATGTGGAGTATTCCAATCGTGTGAATCCTATTCAGCGGAAATACATTCCTGATTTGGCAGGCGCGTCAGAGACAGCAGCCACACTGTTGGAAGCCCTGAACAAAGGCAGCGAGAAGAAAGGCGGTTCTGAATCTTTCTTCCAGAACTCTGCCGAGAACTTCTTGGCCAGTATCATCTATTTCTTCATCAATTTCCATCCGACTGGTTGGAAGAACGGCAAGAAGCTGACCCGCTACATCCTCTATAATGGCCAGCGTCTGAAGCTGATTACCCGCTATTGGGTGGATTACAATGCTGTGGACGATAATGGGAAAGTTGTTCTGGACTTCCTTGATGATCACAGCCGGAACGTCTCTACGGATGAGGATGGTATGTTTGTGGACTTGAACGGCTTTTCCTACCGTGACATGGACGGCAATCTTGTAATCATCAACAAGTCTTGGTATGAGGATGATGATGGGAACATCGTAGAGCCGGACACCATTACGGGTGAGTTCTCTGATATGCCCCATGTACTTTCGTTTCTTGGCAGACCTTATAGTGAGATTTTCGATATTCTGATGCAGGACGAGAAGATTATGTCACTGATGGCTCCGTTCCAGTCCGCTTGGAAGAACAAGGCTATGGATCAGTTGGAAGGTATGGTTGGAACACTACGTGTCAACGCCGCACGTCTTGTTTCGCCTGAAGCCTATTGGGTCTTCACTGGTGATGACTTCGACCTGAAGATATCAGACCCTGTCCACCCTTCTTACCTTGTCATTGCAAATGACCCTGACAAGGAGCAGGTCATTGGCTCTCTGAACGCCTTGATCCTGAACCGTCTTGTGACCCGTGTGAACAGCAAGGGCAATATCCCTGTCTCTATTATTGTTGATGAGCTGCCGACGCTCTACTTCCATAAGATTGACCGTCTGATTGGTACGGCCCGGTCAAATAAGGTGGCTGTTACCTTGGGATTTCAGGAACTGCCACAGTTGGAAGCGGATTATGGAAAGGTTGGTATGCAGAAGATACTTACCACCTGCGGCAACATCTTCATGGGTGCCGCCCGTAACAAGGAAACGCTGGAATGGGCACAGAATGACGTGTTCGGCAAGGCCAAGCAGACTCAGAAATCCATCACCATCAATGACCAGCGTGTATCTACGTCTATCCAGGAGAAAATGGATTTCCTTGTTCCTGCTGCCAAGATAGCGGATATGGCGACTGGCTGGTTGGCAGGGCAGGCAGCTCGTGACTTCACGCCTACGGATGATGCTTCACTGGATAATTTCAATATAGAAGAATCGGAAGAGTTCAAGACCACGAAATACTTCTGCAAGAGAGTTTTTAGGGAATTTCTTGTGCCTTGTAAATCAACAACTTACGCGAGCCGCTTGCTCAAAAGACACAAACGAGAAACAAAATGTACCGAAATCGTTCCTTTGCTGTTTCTTGGGTACAAAGGTACA
>JAEEGI010004074.1_pt1 | contig 34480 bp, 32 predicted proteins | sample 8958751 | NCBI WGS metagenome assembly JAEEGI01 (sample SAMN16246545, study PRJNA631951) | gut metagenome | biome: gut microbiome; feature: rumen; material: KS-attached | host: Bos | place: Iran: Karaj | collected 2018-10
TACAAAGATATAAAAGGTTATTCAAACATGCAATAGAGATACGTGTAAAGCCGTTATTTTCAATAAACTAATCAAAACAAAAATCAAGGGTGTAAATCCCTCTTCCTCCGCAGAAAGGTAGCAAAAAACCAGACAAGCTTGCTTGATCTGGTTTTTTTGATAGCTTTATGCATCGCCCACCGCAGGCGGGAGGGATGTCGGAGGGCTTTAGCCCGACGAAATCCTTGAGGAAGAGGGATTGTGGTCATGCCTTTCTCGAGGGATGTCGCCGCAGGCGAAATCCTGGAAGAAGAGGGATTACTTTTGACTGGAAATGGTTTCGAAATTATTCAGAACCTCCTTTCTCAAGAGTTCAACCAGCGGAAGATGCCTGTCTCTGACAAGAAAATGAGCATACATTTCAAGCAGCGGCTCCTGTGACCTCAATATAACTTCTATATCAGACCAATGTTCCGATGCTTTTTCGCAATACCGTTGAAACAGAAGTTTAAAAAGATAATTCCGATACTCATGAGAAGGGATATCTCTTCCCATTCTCGGATGTGGTATACCTTCCACAATATCACAAAAATAGAAAAGAATCGTGGTTGGATTATCTTCTGCAATAGAAATCAGAATATCGGCTATCTTTCCAAAGACCTCGATTTTTATAGGACCGTTTCCTTTCTCTCGGATAATACTGACTTCAACGAGCTCAAACTCTTGAGATTGAGCGGGGAATATGTCTTTAAGATAAGGATATGAAGAAGAGAGGGAGACAACCACCTTGTCCCCCTCATGAGTATTGATGTCGAACGACAGATTCATTACATTTGAATACTGAATGTGTGTTCTTTTTTCTCAAGAAGGTGTTTCCGGGCTTCTTCCTTTTCCTTCTGAACCTTCATAACAAAATCAAGGACCTTCTTCGGAGGGTTCTCGATAATAATTATATTCTTGGTCTTTTCCATAAGCCTTGACCTTTTCTGCAAATGTAAGCTCTTTAATATTAAAAAACAAATTTAACGGTTACTTCCCGTACTTCGTATAAAAGGCTTCGACACGTTCCTTGAAATCCGGGATGTATTGCCGCAGGTCTTTCTCCGACTTCAGATATTTCATATACTTTCCGGAAGCATACTTTTCCCGCACGTCCCGGACATACGCCAGGCATTCGGCCTTCTTCCCGTCGAAATCATCCAGCAGCCATCTGCCATTGGCCCGTTTCAGCATAACCACATACTCTTTGGGATTCTCTTTAGGGTCGATAACCCCTTCCCAGCTTTGCCCTACCGTAATGACGGCCCGGGCGGAGTCCTTTGACGTAAGAGAAACAGATTTCACTCCATAGACCGGCTCACTGCCACCGTTTCCGGTTACAAAATACCAGAGCCACTCGTTGTCCCCAATCTCCATATAATCGGCAACGGGGGCATCGAAGGCCTCCGACAGAGCGCGGAAGAATTCCGGAGTCATGGCCTCCTTGGCCTCCGGCTTCAAAACATGGTCGGGGATATACCGGCAGAGCTCTAATACCCTGTAAGCGAGATCCTCTTCTGACAGTTTAAAAATAACCGGGAAAGTGTACGTTACATCTATCGGCTCACCTTGACGCTCACCAGGTTTCCAGTTTTGAGGCGCCGATTCAATTACGCGGATGGCCTCTTCGTCAAGAAGAGGGTGAACACCCCGGAGGATTCTCGCGTTGATGAGTTTCCCCTCTTTTGTAATGGTGAATTGAGTCGTTACCCTCCCTTCTATTCCTGCTATTATTGCCTCTTCTGGGTAGTGCTTATGCTCATTGACCCATTTTGAGAATGAATTGGCGTCACCTCCATTGAAGCCGGGTTTATTATCTTGATAACAGATAAGAATTGCCTCCCTGTCGTCTTCCTGAGCCATAGCCGGAACAAGTGGAAGCAAGAAATAGATTGACAGTATGATAGCACGGAATTTCATATGGCCTAAGGTCCAGCAATTATAATGCCGATAGTCATTTTGTTTGAATGGCTATATCATCTGGATTAATTGATAAACCGGCAAAAAAATTAAGATGGTACTTAAACAATTGTTAATATCAACTATCTGGATTGTATAAAGAATGGACCAGGACGTGATTTTGTTATTACACTGAAACCGCCTTATGAAAAAAAACAGTTCCAAATAACCCAAGAAAGGAAAATGGAACTGTTGACATTATTATAGAAGTGTAGCGGATAATTAGAATACAACCGCAAATGAGCAGGATATTGCAAACGGATTATTGACAAGATGCTGTTTTCCTATATATCCATGAGATTCATCGTATAACGCCCTGTCAATAATTGTTGTAGCCTTATCAATACCCACACAGACGGAGAGGTGTTTATGTTCAATGCCTGCACCGATTCCAATAAAAGGGCTAATTATAGAGGTAGTAGAGCCGTTATATCGAATTCCGGTACGAGCCATTACAAAAGGACTCAAACCTGTTGTATTTGTAAAGTAATATCTTGAATCTGCAAATAATGGGATTATGACCGTTTCATCGGATACTTCATACGAAATACCGGCACCTACCCCGAAAAACAGCCTATTATTGTAAAAAGCTCCATGAGTCGTCGTCACTTGCATTATGCTTGAGATATTGTCTTTACCAAGTGACGAAGTGTTGGTTAGCTCTACCATACCTTTGTAGCGAGTGTTTTTGGAAAAAATCTGTGCGTCCAGAGATGAGCAAGTCATTAGGACAACTATCAAAGTCATTAAGCTTTTTTTCATAGTGCAATTTACTAATAAGAAAGTATTTCTGGAAGTATAGAAAAAACTACTGTTCCAGTAGAATAGCTATGTAATGTGAAACCTTCTGGCGATTCTGCGTTAGGATATGCTGTTTTAATATATGGATCAATATAAGATACTTCAATTTTTCCCATATCGTCACTACCGGTTTTTTCTGTTACGCTGACTTCTTCGGAAATCCCCTTTTCATACTTCGGATCTATACCAAACCCTATTTTTTCTCCTGAAGGAGTATATTTCAACTCGGCTCCTACAGTATATTTATGGTTGATAGTATTTTTCTTTGTAGTTGTTATATCTGAATCAACTTCTTTGAACTCAATGGTTACAGATGTTGCGCCATTGCATAATTGCCAAGCAGGCATTCTCAGATTTGTGGTAGGATAATACCATTTGGGTATTATATCATCATCTGAAACCGTATAAAGCCACGTTCTATACCATTTAATAATGTTTGATCCCCACTGTTCCCTTTTAATTGTTCTTATTTCAAATAAGTCTCTTGGATTAACATCAAGGACAAGGCGCTCTTGTTGAACATCACCCTTACCACCGAAGTAAAAGGCTATCTCTATTTCCAGTTTCCCGCCAGCATACAGAAGATTAAGCACATTATTATAATCAGATGGCGGAGAGTAGCTTTTATTACCATCATCGTCTATGTCACGCGACAAATATGGATCTTTGATGAAAGACCCTGTATGAGAATCACATAGCTTTTTTATGCTGTCTCTTTCGATTCTCATACGGAAGATACGGTCGCGGACATAGTTATTCAATTGCCCAACAGTATTAGTTGGTGTCATTCCATAATAACAATAATCTCTTTGAGATGAATTAGGGATGCCTCTTAATTCACTGTAAGCTGTTATTGCCTCAGGTGCGATTTGTCCAAGGGTCGTAATGTCAATATTATCAGTTATGTTAAATGTATCTTGGCATCCGGGTAGATACACGTAACTATAGGGTCCGGTATAACGATAATTTGATGATTTAGTCTCTATGGCATTATTGCTGGCGTCAAAAACTGTAGAAATAAACTCATAAGCTGTTTCTTCATTACCTTTTGTGTTTATCTTTTTTCTTACACGTTCGTTGTCCTTTATTACCAATGATGAAGATAAGGGGATGCCATCATATTTTGACATCTTGTCCGAGTCTCCATTGAAGAAGATGGATATCGTTTTATCCTCTCTTACTACACATACTATCACATACTCTGATGAAACATCCCATGCTTCGGGACAGAAAGCATCTTCCTCAATCCAGCGTAAATCAGGGACATAAATAGTTAGAAGGGGTAACGTGCTTTCAATCCGACTTAAAGATATATCATCTGTATATGAAAGCAGGGCGTCTCGAAAAGACAAACCGTTAGATACTTGTTCATTTTTTACATAAGGATAAAAGACATCGCTGTCATTATCAAAACGTTCGATAGCTTTCTTTTTTAAGAAACAGCGGATATCCTCTGATTCGTAAACAGCTTTAGATAGTATTCTCGCAAAATCTTCTTTAGCATTCTGTTGAGAATAACCTGTTACCACAAACTCGGGTTCGAATAACACTTCGTTTTTTGTGCATGATATACCAATTAATAGTATTAATGCAGTTGATAAGATACTTCTTTTTGACATATTAGTTTATATTAAGCGGCACAAAGGTCGTTTTTATAGTTGGAATGTCAAAATGAAAAACTGTGAAAGCGACATTATTGGACTCGAATCCAACATTTCAGTCGATGAACAATAAAGGAGCCACTCCATGGGAGCAACTCCTTATGGGTTTGAGTCATTCAGAAAGGCTGGTAAGCCGTTTATGGCGAATGAGATGACAAAAGTACGTCACATCATACAACTGCCCAAATCAAAACCGATGAATCTTACATTTGGGATTACGAAACCGACATTTCCTTATCCAAATAGAAAAACTCTGGTCTGTCCGCTGAGTTTGGAATAGTTTACCTCCTTGGCTATTCATCAAGCATCTTAACCAATTCCTTTTTGCGATCTGCAGTTATCGTAATCTTTGTATCCGAATAAGGCGCACATAGTGTAATGCAATAATCACGTCCAATGTCTGGCGAAATAGTCGTAACACATTCGGCATTTATGATATACTGACGGTTAATCCTTATGAATTGAGACGGATTGAGGCTGTTACATAACTCTATAAGCGAAAGGTCGGTAATCCCCCAACCACCGTCTTTCATAAACACCCTTGTATATCCTTTCTCCGTAAAAATGTAACATATATCATTGGTCTTTACGATAAGTGTGGAGTTCCCCTTTTCAAGAAAAAGCCTTTTCCTGTAAGACTGGGCATGAGTGATTATCTCTTTTGCCAACCCGCCAATATCTTCGGTTGCGATTCCGGGAATATGCTGCTCACATTTTTTGAAAGCTTTTTCCAAAGCCGCGACATCAACAGGTTTAAGCAGATAGTCGGCACAGTTGTACTCAAATGCCCGTAAAGCATATTCGTTATAAGCTGTTGTAAATACAATTCTTGCGCTTGTTTTTACCTGCTGAAAGACGGAAAAAGAGAGACCGTCATCTATTCTTATATCGGCAAAGACTATATCCGTATCAGGATTTGCAGTAAGTGCAGATACAGAGTCTTTGATATTAGTTGTATGGGCAACTATTTCAGCGGAAGGACGTATTTGTTGAATATCGTGCATCAGGCCCTCGGCCAGAGTAAATTCATCTTCAATAACAAGAATCTTCATTTCTTTAATCTTCAAAATATAAAACTGGCAGTTCTACGCTAAATGTATGTCCGTCATTCACGACCTTGATTCCTTTTTTTGAAACTAACAGGAATCTGTCCTGCAGCGTTTTTAATCCCTGTCCGGTTGAATCAAACTCATCTTCCCGGGGTAAAACATTATTGCTGACCCGCACAAAGTCATCTTCTATGTCAATCTCAATCTGAAGATGATCATCTTTCCCATGCCTGTTATGCTTCACGGCGTTTTCAACAAGCTGCTGTACTGAAATAGGCACAATATAGCCATCAGTCCTTTCGATGTCATCTTTGAGTATAAAGCTTATTCCATTGTACCTGAACCGGGTTATCTCTATATATTCTTTGGCAAAGGTCATTTCATCTTTTAGGGGGATAATGTGTTTATCAGCATTTGCAACCAAGTATCTGTAAATGTTGGATAAATTCCGTAGAAAAGGTCTGGCTTTCTCAGAATTCGTTGAAATAAGACCGTCCAGAGTACTGAAGCAATTAAACACAAAATGGTTGTTGGTTTGTAAAGCCAGCTTGTCCAGTTTAGACTGAAGAGCTACAGCTTTCTCGTGAATGCTTATGTTTTCGGCCTTTATTGCCTTTTCTGATTCTTCCTGATGTCTGTTCAAAAGGTATGATATGAAATAAATGGACGTTACGAAATAGACAGTTATACCATCACAGAACATTATTCTGAATTGGACGCCATTATCCAACAACTCCGGATCCAGTTTTGTATACAACCATCCAGTCAGCCCGGAAAAAGTAAAATTCAGGATTAACAAAACGACACACTGAATGAGCAGCCTCCCGAAAGTATGAGAGTGGGACCATAATACTTTTATTATCAGCTTGCTATACAATATGGCCAATTCAAATAGTATCGTAGTCTCCAACGCGGTTTGCCACAAATCCCTAAAGAACTCATGTTGCCTTTCCGCCTGTGAAAGCTTCATATAGTCCGGAATGCTGGAGATATACCATAAAACCCAGCCAATCACAATCGCCAGTAACAGTGTTATGATGTGTCGCCACCATTTTTGCCCCCAAAGAGTGGTATTTGAATTGAAAAGGTTCATCTTGGTCATTTGAGCGTCTTTTATTAAAAGCAAAGATACTGCTTTCTCATTAAAAAGAATTCGGTATCGGCCGTAAAACGCAATAATGTGTATCACTTATTTGTAATACACATTAACTTGTTTCTAAAGAGAGACCATCATTGATTCTCCTTATCAAAGGTGAAAATCATATTCCCGTTTACATATTCCTTATTCGCATCCGGTATGGAGCATTCGACATGCAATTCAAACGAATAGGTGTTTATGTTGTACAATACGGCTCGCGTGGCACCAACATTAGACTCTGACAAAACCGGTTCAAATGTTTCGGTCTCGAAATCCGGGCTTCCCCATTCATTATGCCATTTGGCCTTGATGGGAACCTCATAGTATTTAATCTCTGTTCGGCCCAATTCCGTATCTGTAACGCAAACAGGAACTATAGAAGTGAACAGAATCGTAGATTCATCTACGCGCTTCACATTGCCCGTTATCCACTCACTTACAAACCCTGGATAACCTTTGAATTCGCTCATAAGGTCTCGTTCCCCAACGCCATCGCCATTTAAATCAGTGATAATACCAGTCCAGTAGATGTTGTTAATTGAATAAGGACCGATGTATTCGCTAATCTGGTCTTTTAGTCCATCATCTTTCGTACATGCCGTAATCATCATGCACGAAGAAACACTGGACAAAAGAAACAATCTAATAATTGCACGATACTCTTTCATATACGGATTCAACCAAACCTTCAATAAATGTATTAGTGCAATAATCGTAGAATGCATTTTTAATGACCAATCTCAACACACCGTCCCCATTTGCCTTTATACTTTGTATTCCCAAATATTTGTAATCAAGGTAATGCTCTTCGTATTCGTTGGAGTAGTAAATATTCGTATTGCTTTCATTATGTAAAACAAACACCACTTGTCCCGACAAGTCCACATAATAACTGAAGCAGACAATAGCATCATTCCCCATTTCGTTGGTGGTATATTCGTCACTAATCTTATAGTAAGTCACATCCTGCATGGGAATACGAACATGGCATCTTATATCCTCATTATACTGTTTAGTACTACTTATAGTGAAGTGCGTCTTTATTACATCTTCAGTAAAACCAAGAGTGGAATACTCTGAGAGGAGGTCCGTTGTGGCAGTTCCATCACCATTGATATCTATTGGCGAATCAAGAAATTGCATAGATTTGCAAATGTACTGCCCGGAATAGTTATCAGAAATATCCGAGACACTACTCTCCTTATTTGTACACGAAATCACACTGACAACGGCGGCAATAGCCACCCATTTCATTGTTTTTTGTATCATACTAAAGCGTTAATAACATTATTCACTCTGTTTTTGCAATTGTGGTGCAAAAGTAGCCATATAGATACATTCAAACAATTATATTATCATGAAGCTGACATTTCGGACCTTGAACAAAGCATTTTAAACAGTGAAGAAATCTAAGCTTTGTTTGAATTGGCTATGGATTGAATTCAATCTTTGTATTATTCTGGAACAAAAGGGGGATGAGGATTCTGCTCTTTAGAGGTTTGCCGTCAAGTCGGATATCGCTGAATATCGGTCCGTGACCGTTAGCCTGGAGCGCAGGGAGCAATACATGAAGGCTTTGGAGAAGGCTAGCGTGGAAGAAGAGATAGGAGATTTCGCAAGTTTTGTCCTATCCTTTCTTCTCCTCTGACATTAGGTACTTCTTTATCACGTCATAGATGAGGGCAAATTCGTCCCTTAAACCTTCGGTACATTTTATAAGCTTTACGAGATATCCCTCAATGTCCCTGGTGTTCAACCAGGGTGTGCCATCTTTGCGAACCCGACCAGCTTGCTTCTGCCAGATGGCAACCACTTGGTTATAGTTGACCCCAATCTTATTGACCTCATAGATAAACGTGTGGAATCTTTCCCTGAGGATCTTGTTCGTGACCATGGGCACTTCCGTCCTATGTGCCGGTATTCGCTGTCCCATGATAAGGTGTCGCAAGTAGTTGGATTTGGTCCTGAAACCATGAATCCTTTTTTGAAGCATAAACCTTGCGTGTTCGTCGTATGTCAAACGAACATGAAGATCATATTTTCTGAGCTTTTTTCTGTGCATATTCTTTTACTATTTCATTTGCAACTACGGCAGCAAAACTGTCCGCCATCCAATGGCGCGCAAGGTTCTTCCGATGGAAGAAAGGCAGATGTGAATTTGTGGCACATCTGCACTCCTTGCACCCTCCGTTTATAAGAGAAAAAATATGTGCAAAAAATGCCATTTTTTCTATACTACCAAACGAGTCATAATCATGCCTTTTTTCTTCCAATCTTCCTTTCTGTATTGGCACTGTTCGGTTATTCTTCCCAGGAAGATTGCAGTCATTCTGCTTCAGCGTCATTCTGCCGTTCTTCTTTGGCAGCTTTCTTCTTGGCTTTTTTAAGGAAGAGAAGAAGACATCTGTTTATCAGTTCCGTGAGTGTTATCCGGTAATCCGCACAATAGTGTTTGGCACGGATGAACAGGTCCTCGTCAAGATAAAGACTGGTTTTTGTCCCAAAGTGCTGTTTTTGTGAATGGCGGGTCCTCTTTTCCTTGGGGCTTGCATGAGGCATTTCTTCGACGGGAGGGCTGGCTGGAGCTTCTTTTACCTCTTTTTTCAATGGCGTTCCATCTTTATCACAGTTCACCCACTCGAAAGTGTCTGGATCCTGATAGGAGTAAATATAGCCACCATCCCCATCGGGGAACTTAAAGATGTGTGGACGTGCGTTTTCATTCATAACTAACTGTTTTATATGTTTATAATCATTGAGGCAGATCATCATCACTTGAAGGGGAAGAAAGAGTTCGTAGTTCGCATACGGGCAATCCCTCTTCAAAAGCAGAGTATGTGTTGTTGGGGATAAGTACGAAGGCAATATCGTGCTTCCCCCCTCGGTTCTTGCGAAGCCAGGCGTATATGCGACCCTCTGCGGGACGTGGTTCGAGCATTATAACCACATCGGCATCCTGTTCAATAGAGCCGGAATCACGCAGGTCGTAGAGCTCAGGCGCGCGTTTCTCGCGAACCTGGTCGCGGTTGAGCTGGCAAAGCAGCACGATTGGTATCTCAAGGCGCTTGGCTACGGCCTTGAGCGTACCGGTAATCCTTGCTATCACTTGGTACAGCTTGGTATTACCGGGAATCAGTGTGTCTTGGATGAGGCCCAGGTAATCAATAAAAGCTATTTTGCACCGGCCGTGCTTCACGGCCATCGTTAGGCGGCTCACTATATCGTCCAGCGTCCTGGAATAATCGTTGAAATAGATGGGAAGGGACTTGAGTTCAGCCTCGGCCTGTGAATATGCCTGCCAGTCCATCTGGGCAAATGCAATCTGATAGGGCTTGACCTTGCCGGTACTGAAGAGGAGCCGCTCACCGAGTTCAGAGTTAGTCATCTCCAGAGAGAAGACGCCTATCTGGTTGCCGGCAAGGGCTGCGGCCTTAACCATTTGGAGCATTATCGCCGTCTTGCCTACAGAAGGACGGGCCGCCAGAACAATGAGCTGACCAGAATTGAAGCCGCCATTGAGGGCGTCATCCATGTAGCGGAAGCCCGTGCTTATTCGGATACTCTTCCCTTGTGCCCTGAGTATTTCCGCCATCATTACATTTTCTTTCACCTTATCAAGTGCACCCGACAAAGTCATTTCCTCCTGTAGAGGAGACGGGCCTTCCACGACCGCCGCAAAAGACTCTACGCAGGAGAGAATGTCAGATTCCGTGCTTTTGGGGTTCACGACTTCTGACAGGAAATTAAGGGCGGCTAGATAAGCACGACGCCTTGCAGCCCATGCACGGAGAAGACGGGCATGCTCCATCACGCTTAATGTGCCACCCGCACACGGAATCTTTGGGACCACCTCGTCTATGTAATCCTTGCCGGTTACGGCCGCAATGGATGCCATATCCACGGCTTTCCCTTTGTTGTAATAGTCGACGATGGTTTCCCAGATGGCACGGCGGCTTGCCTTTGAGAAAAAGTCTGGATGAACCATTGGTATGACATCTCCCAGCATCTCCGGGGATGCTACCATATCGGCGAGAACCAGACGTTCCAGGTCTTCTGTCTCCGGGAACGGAATATCTGGTATTTGGGGCTGTAATTTTGATTTCATCCGTAAAACCTTTTACTGCCTGAAGAAGTCCCTAACCTCCTTTTCACTCATTTCATGGATGATTGAGGACGTGGCTGACGACATTGAATTGTTGAATATCTGGTATTTATGATAACGCTTCCAGGCAAGCACATTCAGTTTCCAGTTATCGATAGGCTTTCGCTTCGACCCTTTGCCCGTCATCCACCCCAACTCGGTTTGGCTTTCGACATAGTATGCTGCAAACCCTTCCGGATCTGCGAAGCCCTTGAGCCGGGCATAGGATGCAACATCATCAACGCTTGGCGGTGCATACATCGTAGTCTCTTTCTTAAGGTTATTATCTATGTATAGGGTCGGATTTTCCGACGTCGGTGTTCTGCCGACATCGGAATTCACCGACGTCGGTTTTTTGGCTATGTCGGTCATGGGTTTTGCGTAGACCTCGTAATCCCAGCCATCGTACCTTCCTTTTACTCCGTGAGCACGTGTCCGCCGAAGATAGCCCTCGGCTTCAAGGATGGCGAAGGATTTACGTATCCTGTCTGACGAAAGGTTAAGGCGCGACGCCAGGCCCTTGACATTAAGGACCCATTCCTTTCCTAGGCACAGCATTATCACATAGATCCCCAAGGTCAGGGCATCCACGCTTTTGTTGTAGATGATGTCCTTTGCGACCTTCTGGAAGTTATCCATGGGTTCGATTATGGTAATGTTCCCAGCCATTGCTATTCAGTATTTCCGGCAGAGCGCTGCGCCCTCTGCTGTTCCTGATAATCATTAGCGCAGCGACGGGCTATTTCTCCGTCAAAGACTATCTTCTTTCCAATCCTGGAGACGATGGCGTCGTCAATGGCGCCGTTGCGAATGAGCATATATATGGTACTTTCGCAACAGTCCAGATATTCGGCCAATGACCTTACACCTGTTATACGCGTAGGGGGCGCTGCATGATCGTCATTACTGCCAGCCATCTTCACGGCATATGCATGGAGGCTGACATACTCTTCGCCAGTCAACTGCCACAGCGGCTTCTGCAACAATTCAAGTACGGTAGGCTTTATATTCATAAATAACACCGCGTTCGTTAGTGAACACGGTGCAAGTATCAAAAAATAATATCGGAAAAACGAGGGGATTTGGGGATTGAACAGGGGATTTTGTGCTTCACCCATTCAATACTCCACGTATTTCCTCTGAAAGCAACCTTCCCCTGGGGTAAGAATCAAGGGTCACAATGCTCCAGTCGCTAGAATGCCCGCTGAACGACACTTTGATGGGATAGGCCTTCCGGAGTATTTCCAAGACGTTCTGATACTCCTTGACGGTTACATCTTCGAAGTAGATGCCCTTAAAAAGATAGAATAATGTGTAGGTGTTCTCAACAACTCCCACTTTCCTTGGATCATCTGGGTCTACCAGAATAGTCGTGAGTAGTTTGGGTAACCATATCATGGCACAGTCAACGCTGTGCTTACTTTTGTCTATAAGAATTGAACAAACTGCATTACGGGCCGCAGTGACCTTTTCCTCTTCTCCAAGTATCTTGCAGAGCCCCTTGTACTCTTTGAAACCAAAAGATAGCATCCTGGAGAGACTGAGTAACACTTCCTTGTTGTTTATTGCATTTCCTACGAAGGCTATGGCGTCAATGTACTTTGGAGAACTGACGTCATTAAGCATGAATGGGAACGACTTGTTCTCATATTTCGTTTTCATCATTGCCTGCAGTTCATCTTCCGATACGCCCTGCAGCCTTGCATTTCTTGCCTCCTGATAAAGAATGGCCATACAATTGAAACGAACACTGCGCACTCTGTTATGAAACCACACGTTGGTTTCGGCGCTTCCCTTCACAATCCACCATAGGAAAATAGCAACCAGATCGGCAAAGACGATTGTCAAAAAAAAGTTAAAATGGGACAATACTTCTGCGAGGTGATCCATAACTATAAAAGATTATCCAGTTTAGTCATTTCGTTTGCTTTCACGGCATCCACGATGTCAATGTACGGTCGCATCGCGGAATATGAAGAGTGCCCCGTCCATTTCATAACAACGTTTGGCGCTATGCCGAGAGAGAGACAGTTTACTATGAAAGTACGGCGCCCTGTATGGGTGCCCACAAGTTCCCACTTCTCCTTGATCTCATCTGTCCTTTCGTTCCCTTTATATGTCGTGATGCGGATCTTCTCATTAATCCCGGCGAGTTTGCAAAGGCTCTTCAAATCCCTGTTCATAGGCTGATTCTGAATAACCGGCAGGGCTTTGTTTCCGGCAAATGCAACATCCTTGTATTTGTCCAGAATTGCACGCGTTACAGTATTAAGCTCTATTATTATGTTATCAGAAGTCTTTACTGTGGTTACTTCAATGCGATCATCCTTTATGTCATTTCTTCTCAAGTTATAGGCATCAGAATGACGTAAACCCGAGAAACAGCAGAACATGAATACATCTCTTACTGCCTCAAGATTTGAATGCTCGGCAGGTATTTCAAGCTGTTTGATCTTTTCCAGTTCCGGTTTGGTCAGATAGATAACCCTCTTCTGCGTCTCTTTAAGCGTGGGACGGAATGACCTGTAAGCCAAATTAGTATTGTAGCCATGGTCGGTTGCCCAGTTTAGGAACCAGGAAAGAAACTCCAGCTTCTTTTTAATAGTTGAGTTCCTTAGACCGGTTATGTCCTCCTTATCATACTCTTCCCTGACACCTTTCTTTTTCCGTGGAGTTCTAAGGTGCTTCTTGTCTCTGAGATAGATTACGAAAGCCGTGAGTCCCGCCTCATCAAGGTCCTTGAACCGCAAGTCTTTCTTAAAGCCACTGAGATCTGCTTTAAGGGCGTCCATTTTCTTGTGCGTAGCCACTGTCCATGCGTTCTTCTCCCCGCATTCATGGTCAAACCTGTCGAAAACTGTCCAGAAACTGGTTTCTTTGGGTGCCTTCTTCTCTGGTTCCGGCTTTTGGGGCTTTAATCCTCTAACCTTTTCGTTGTATTTGTCAATTACTTGAGTAACAGAAGGGGAGATTTCATTAACCTCGAAATATTTGAAGACGGTATCAATCTCATCTCGGTTCTTCCTTAATGTTCCATTAATCGTGACATCTGTTTCACCCTTCTTGCCGCGATAACCAGGTACTACCAATTCGTTTTCTGCGTCCCAGTCGGCCAAAGAGTTTACTTGACATCCGGTAGAGAATCTCATCCTTTGACCATTAAAGGTGACGTGCATCTGAATCTGATACACTGTATTGTTCTTGCCGTATGGGCGAAGTTTGAAAGAAATCTGTCTCTTTAAGTTCATTTTTTTGTCACACTCTAACCATTAATATGTGACAAAGATGTGACAATTTTACGACAATTCCAATACTTGCACCTGCATTTAAACATTATAGGATGCAGTTTCCTACAGCTGTGTGAGCCGTATTGCAGACCGAGCACGAATCCGCTCACCTCCACAGAAAAGGAGGTGACCTAAGTCAAATTGACTTTTTGGTCACCTCCATTTTCTCAATCTCTAAAAGGTAGAAGAATGCCTCCAGGCTGATTTTCTTGATACGGTTCAACTTATTGAGGTCCTGGTTTTCAATGAGGGTAGCTGCAAGTTCTTCATTCATTTCTGGTGCATAGTGCTTGACTTGGTTGTGGCCGGTCTGGATCATGCGGGCAAGATAGGCTACCTTAGCCGCGTCCCGGATAGCGATATCGGCATTGTAGTTCTCCGGTATGATAAAACTGTTGACCCGTCGGGCACCATCGGCATAGTATCCGAATTCTGTTTTATTGAGGGCGCCACGGTGGCAGATATTCATGGCACAGTTGTATGTGTCAGCCAGAACGTCTGACTCGGACAGATGATCCATACTACGATAGCCCAATTCAATGGGTACAATCTCACTGTAGGTTTTCCGGACTTCTGTCAGGTCATCAATTCTGTCGAGGATGGAACTGACGTCGTAGAGTTGCTTCATGATTTCCATAAAGCACTCATCTCCATTCTTGTAGAAAGGGATGCCGGTAGTATGGGGAGCAAAGGCTGTGAGTTTGTCGCCCAGCATATCTTTAAGGCTGGGGCACTGGACTATTACCGGAACCCCAATCTGCTTAAGAAGTGGACTATCAATAGGGAGCGGAACCACTTCACTGTAGTGGATATCCTCATATAGTACATCCAACAGGATCTTGTCCACAGGCCTGCCGGAAGGGTATGTGACCGCATAGCGATACTCCGCGTGGGACTTAGGGACGCCGGTGCGGGAATTACGCTCTATCTCCTTTGCTTCGGTAAAACCGTACTCGTTACCGTATTGCCCCAGGAACTCCCTGATATCCGTTCCCGGAGGACAAACAATATCCACGTCTATAGAGAGTCGTCTGGAGGTATCCAGATGCAGCATCAAGGCAGTGCCTCCTTTGAAAACGAACGGGCAACCGGACCGGACAAGGGATTCCAACAAAGAGAGGGCTCGGATAGCTTTTTCTACAAGAGCTGTGTCTGCGATATTGGGAATAAAGCCGCTAGCCTGTTCAATCCATTCCAGGCTTCGGCTTTGAGGGTCAATCATGGCTCGGAGGGTTTATATGGTTAAGGATATTCTGTATCTTTTCTTCGCAATAACGGCGGCGGGCATAGCGGATTAGCCTGCTGCGGGAAATGCTGAAATCGGAAAAAGTTTCCTGATAGATGCGTGTAAGTTCGCTTCCCTGCAGGAACTCAAATTCGGGGTTAATTACAATATCGACCAGTAGTTTCTCTGCAGTGGGAACCGGAAGCCCTTCAAACGTGTCGAGGGGGGCTTCCGTTGTGAGCGTATGAAGGATAATGGTGTCTTTGGTGCTCCCGAACTTGATGAATTCCTTCCGGGTGGGGTTCGGCAGCACAATCATATTCGGATATTTCTCTCGGATAGCATCCGGGAAGGATTGCTCCAGAAGGCGCTCCACATCAACAATAATCATTTTGATATTGGGTACGTGGAGCATAAAAGGAATGACGCTGGCTGCGTCCCAGATGCAGAAATCAGCCAAGGGATAGCGCTTTTTCAGATATTGGGCCATCTCCTTGGTTTCTGGTTTAAGTGTCAACTGAAGGCGAGGTTTTGCATTGTCACTCAACCGGTATTCTCCCCACCCAGATTTGACGAGCCGGCCGGATGAGATCAGGCGTTCCATTTGCGTCTGAAGCCCAGCACCAACCGGAGTGCCGATGCTTTCCAGCCACGCAGCCAGGTCCTTCCTTCTGAAAGGCCCCCGCTGTTGCGCTGCATACTGGACAATATAATCTGTAGTCGTCATCATCCTCTAGTTTACGTCACAAAAGTAATACATTTCTGGCAAGAAACAAACTTTTCATGCCAATTTTGTATAACTTTTATCGAGCCGTATTATTTCTCCATTTCCTGATGCCGCAGGAGAGGGCATAAGCACAAAGGGCCTGCAATCACTGCGGGCCCTTTGCCAACCTAATGAAAAACGCTTCCTTGGAAGCTTTTCTTCCTAGTATTCGGAGTTGTACGCCGCCCTTGCCGCCGCCGGGAGGGCGTTGTACTCGGAGATGCTCTTTGGGGCGTCGGCGTCCCTGCCGCTGAGGGTGGAGGCGTTGTACAACTGCTTCTCCCTATCTGACGAGTCTCCGCTTCCCCATGGAGCCTCCCCGGGGTAGTAGGGGTACATGCCGGCGCGCTTGGTGTCACCGGGGGAGTCGGGGAAGAAGTACATGCCCACCTTGTTGAAAAGCAGAGGTATGCCGTCCGGGTAGACGTCCGGGTCCCACCAGCCGTTCGCGAGGGTGACCTTGAAGTCCGTCCCCGTTATGGCTGTGACCTCCGGACCGGGATCGGTCCTGGCGCTCAGCTTCGTGGCCTCGACGGCGACCCTTCCCGCCTTCCCCTCCCAGAAGGGATGGAGGTAGACGTAGCCGTTGCCCGATGGATCGGCGGGAGTACCCACCTCCAGGATGTTGTAGTTGCCTTCCGATACCTTCTTCACCTTGACGCCGTTGTAGGTGCCTGTGCGGATCTTGAACGCCGGGGCGTTGCGCGCTATGATGGTCCTCCAGTTGGGGACGTTGAGGATGTTGTAGTCGAACCCGCCGACGCTGGACCCCTCCAGGCCCACCATGTGGTAGGTCTGTCCGGAGCCCCTGTTCCAGCCCACGGTGTAAGTGTAGTCGGTCTCGGATGGGGAGTCCTGCCACCAGTAGTTCTCCGTGAAGCTGTCGCCGGAGGAGGAGACCTGGTGGTCCAGGCGGTCGTGGGCGAAGAAGATGTGCTCCGGGACGGTCTTATCTATAGCTATGTTCTGATAGTTTCCCATGCAGTTCCACTTCCAGGAGGCGTCGATGACCGTTATGGGGGCATCTGCGAGCATCATCCATGCCTCCGCTATCGCCAACGCTCCTCCGGGCGCGAGGATGCCGAACGAACCTATGGTGTACATGAGTGCGCGAACGGTCGCATAGAACGCCATAGCCCTCTTCGCCATGGTGACGGACTGGTTGTACTTCCAGGACTCGATGTCGTCCAGGCCGTCGGCCTGCGTGCCGGAGAAGGTGTCGGACATGATGCTCTCGCGGATGACGTTCTTGTCCTCGCGGGCATCGAATGTGGCGAAGGCGTTGTAGTGCGTGTAGACCCTGACGATGGAGTGGGGTACGGTGATGGTCTCGTTACTTATGGAATGCGTGAGATTGAACCCCACGGTAACATTTCCGCAGCCCTGGTCCATGGCGTCCGAATTGGTGAAAGAACTCTCCCTGATGACAAGACTGCTCCCGGAGAGTGAGGCCGCAGGGGCTTTCATATCGGCCCTGTCGAAGGTCCGGGACATGCCCGTCGGGACGGAGACGGTGCCCCCGCGTGAGAGGTCCACGGTGAGGAGGCGCCTCGGCCACTGCCTGAGGTACTCCACGTGGTAGACGTGGGTGTCGGATGCGTCCTCGTTGCTGACAGAGACATAGCTGTTCTGCGCGGTCCGCCCTTTGTGCACCTCGTACTCGTACGGGGTGGATGGAACGGGCTTCCCGTACATGGGGTTCTCTATGTGGTAGTCCGGGTCGATGGAGAGGACGTAGCCGTGGGGGTAGCGTATGCCGATGCTCCAGCGTGCCTGGTTGGCCTGGGACTCGCTCCAGCGGGGGTCGAAGTCGAGGCCACGGAAGGAAGCTGTATAAAGGTCCACGGTGAAGTAGTTGCCCGGGTGTGCGAGGGCGTCCCTGAGGGAATAGGAGTTCGCCGAGGTGTCGTCGCAGGAGGCGAGAAGGTCGTGCTCCTCCTGGAGGTCGGGGTTGCTGTAGAGGGTGCAGCCTTCGGGGAAGGAGGAGGGCGCCGCAGCGGCGGAGGACCCCGGGTAGGTGAGCTTGATGTCATAGCTGGATGGGGAGCCCGTTGCGGTAAGGTAGACATCCTGTGTAGGCGTCGCGGGGCCGTTGTGCGTATCGTAGATCATGATGCCGGGCGTTTTGACCGTGACCGCCGGCGATGTGATGAAGACGTTGTCGTCCATGGCCTCAGGAGTGCCGATGACCTGTGTGAACCCGTTGGCGCCTGGCCACCAGGGGAGCATCGACGCCCTGAGCCTCCAGCGCTTGGCAACGCTCGAAGGAAGGGAAGTGACCTCCTCCCTGGTGAGAGTCACGGGCGAGCCGTGGGCCGCCGTGGTGGGGTTGCAGACGGAATGCGAGATGATGTAGTCGGCGGAGTTGGAGGTGAAAAGGGCCGAGCTCGTCCACTCGATGGTCTGTGTCTCCGGGTAGTAGTCCTTGCTCTTGGAGACGGTGCTCCATGAGTAGTCGAAGTCCGTCATCACGAGGACGTTGGCCTTCTCGTAGAGCTCTGCCTGTCCGCCCTGGACGGATACTATCGTGCCTTCGTCAGCACCGTCGCGCGCCTTGAAGGTGACGGCTCCGTAGTAGATGTATGAGGTGCGCCTCTGTCCGGTCCCAGTGCCCTCCTCGCGCGAGAGGTTGCCGCTGTGCCAGGTGACATCCACAACGGCGAGATTTGCGGTGGAAGAGCCCCCCTCGGTTACCGAGAAAGAGGTCTCGAACTGCTGCAGGGAGGTCTCGAAGGGTATGGTGATGGTCTCCCCGGGAGCCACGCGGAGCATGGAGGTGTTGGTCCACTGGAAGCCGTCGGTGGGGGCGTCCAGGGTGATGCTTATCTTCCGCTGGCGGTTTCGGACGATATCGAAGTTGGACTTCATGTCGGCGTTCTGCCCGGGGTAGAGACGGTAGCGGAAGGCCCTCTCCCCGAATCCGGGCCTGGAGGCCGTGACGGAGAACTCTATGTACGAGCAGAGCGAGACCTCGTCCGCGAGCTCGGTGCCCACATTGCTCCACTTTGAGGCCGTCCCTGTTGGGTCCCCCTGGCAGTTCTCAAGGAAGTAAAGGGTAGCCGCCGCGGTGCTCTTGTTGTCCCCGTCCAGGGCGTTGATCCCGGCGAGGTCGTCGCCTGTGGCGTAGTCCACTACGCTGAGCTTGGAGGCATCCGTCTGGCGGAAGCCAGGTCCGCTGCCGGTGTAGAAGAAGGGAGCCTCGGTGTTGCTGCGGGATGCGGTGATGCCCACTGCGGAGACGCTCCATCCTGAGGCGGCGAAACGCGAGGTGTTGATCCTGAGATCGTAGCGGGCGTAGAGACGCCTGAGGGTGAAGACCAGGGGATCGGACGCGCTCCCAAGGACCACGCCTTCCATGGCCCCGGACATGGGCATGCCGACTGTCTCCATGGAGAGCATTGCTGCTGCGCTTCCGCAGGTGTAGGTTAGGGAGAGGAGGTCGTCCTTTGTGAGGCCGATGTCGGAGAGGAAGCCGTTGAGGACGGCGCCGGTGTCATCTCCGGGGTTGACCACCACGAGGATGTCCATCTCCACGCCCAGGGGGAGAGTCCACTCGAAGGACTTGGAGACTGTGTACGCCGCTACGGGACGGTCCTCGCCGTCAAGGTATACGTTCCCCTGGGGGTCGAAGGCGAAGAGCCATGCGCTCCGGAAGCCTTCCACGTCTGTGGAGACCACGGACTTGGTGGAGTCCACTTTCTCCCCGGCCAGCGAGACCGGGATGGAGGCGAATCGGAGTGCAGGAGGGGGAGTCTCCTGTAGAGCCTTGTCTTCTTCAGTTTGTGAGCAGCCTGCCCAAAGGAGGAGGGCGAGGGCTGTCATTATAAGAATCGGTATTCTTTTCATTGGTAGTAGGTTTATAGCAGTTAAAGGTCTATCTCGGGGTCGTCGGGGTTGTCCCAACCGTCGTTCCAGTCGGTGTCCGTGACGTTGACGTCAATCTCCGTGGTCTCAGCCTCGGGGTCGGTGGAGCCGCGTCCGTGGATGGTGACGGAGGCTGCGGTGTAGATGCGGTTGCGCGTCATCGAGGGGACGGTGATGCCCCAGTAGAGGGTCTCATCCCCGAGGGTAGCCTCTATTACAAGGCGCGTGCAGCGGACGCTCCAGGCCGCGGTCTCGCGGTCGTCATCGCCGGAGGGCGTTGGGTTCGGGAAGGCGTAGAACGAATGCGCGGTCGAATAGGGGGACGAAGGGGTGACCACCGCATTGATGCCGCGGTCGCCAAGGAGGGCGTCGAACCCCGTCACCCCGGCCTCTCCGCGGTGCCAGCCTCCGGTGTTGTACCATGCCAGACGGCTTCCTGAGAGCTCGGCAGGGAAGAAGTCGCTCCCGTAGCGGGAGGTCCTGTAGGCATTGGTCACATAGAGGTTCCTGAGGGTGAAGGTCTTGGCCTGGAGGGCGGGCTTTCCGCTGAAATCCACCGCCACGGAGCCTATGTCTATTCTTGAGACGAGCCTCGTGACGGAGATCGTCCTGTTCTCGCTGACGGCAGAGGACGGGTCCTCCGGGTCGTAGAAGGTCGCTGAGGGGGTGAAGGTCACCGACCCGAACATGAGAAGGCTCCCGACCGCGTTGTCGGAGAGGTACGCGACCTTCCCCGTGAGGTCGGAAGGTGAGTGTACGGTCGACGGGTCGAACGCCCCTGTCCCAGAGGTGGGGTAGTTGACCATGGCATAGCAGGTGTAGGTGCGTCCTGCCCTCAGGACCATGGGTATGGGAGCCCCCACCGCGGACGTCTCGTGGGTGTACCACCCGGAGGCATTGTCGAAGGCGAAGACCGCCCATCGTCCTATGGCCGACTCGCCGGAGGAGGTGATGCCCGTGGCCTTGGTGCCGGTGGGACCCGAGGCGGAGAAGACCACGCTCACCGTGGGCTCGTCACCCGCGGGAGAAGGCTCCTCGGGTATGACCGGGGGCCTGGCGCAGGAGATGGCCGCAAGGAGGACGGCGGCATAGAGCCCTGATTTACTGATGATTGTTCTCATATTGCGTAGTTTTTTAGAATTCATAGTCGAGGTCCACGGTGCCCCAGGGGCTGACGCTCACCGTGACGGTGGTCTGCAGGTAGTCGACCTCGATGTACACGTCCGGGAGGTTCTTCTCCTCCCAGGTGATGCCCCCGAGGCGGAGGAGTATGTCGTGGAGGTCGTAGGCGTTCTCAAAGCCCGTCCGGGGATAGACGCTCTCGCGCCCGTAGAGCTCCAGGGTGAGGCTCCTGTCCCCCTGGCGGGGGAGGGTGAACTCGTATCGGCCGATGGTCTTCTCCTCGGGGGCGAACTCGAAGGGGCCCTTCACAGGGATGCCCGTCTGCGGATCGATGCCGGAGGTCCCGGAGCGGACCACCACATCGAAGGGGAAGCGCCCGCCCGCTCCGGTGAAGGTCTCGAAACCCACGAACTGCAGCGTGACCTTAGCGTGCTCCTTGACGAGCTCGACGGGAACTGTGAACGACTCCTCGGCGACGGGCGCTGTGAAGGCGAAGCGGTAGAGGGGTGGATACTCATCGCCGATGGGGACCGTCCAGGCGTCACCCTCCCTCGTGAGTCCCTTCCAGCCCACGAGGCCCCAGCCGCGGACTGCCTCCGTCCCCCTTACCACCATGTAGAAGCGGCCGTCGAGGACGTCCCCTATGGTGGTGGTCCCTCCGGCTATCTTCGCACCTTTGGGGTGGCTGCAGACAACGGTGAGGAGGCTGTCGTAGCGGGGGAAGAGGCTCCCGTTGAGAAGCTCGTAGTAAAGGAAGCTCGGGCACCAGGAGCGGTCCTCCAGCACCAGGGACCGGCAGGAGAGAATGGCTCCGAGGGATGCCCCGGCAACGAGCAAGAGTCGTATAATCTGCTTCATTCGTTTGCGTTTTTTACATGGAAGGGGGCCCGGGGGTCGAACCCGGAGAGGCCTTCTTTTCCTGCCCCCTTGTGAAGCTTAGAATTCGTATGTAAGGTTGGTGGTTCCGGTCCAGGGATCCACGGTGATGGTGGGGGTGATGCGTCCGGCCTGGAGGTCCTCGTCCTTGTCATCGTTCTTCTTGCCCAGGGCTGTGATGGTGAAGTTGGTGACGCGGTAGACGTTGTTCGCGACGAGCACCGGGAGGTCCAGGACGTAGTAGGTGTCCTCGTCCACGGTGGAGTAGGCCGTGGCCTTGACATGTGCCTTCACCACCAGGCGGGTCTTTCTCTGCGAGAAGGAGTCCGCGTGGGAATCGCCGGCGGTCTTGTTGGGGTAGGCGAACAGGATCCTCGACAGGGCCGACGGTGAGCCCGCGGAGGTGCAGCTGTGGCTCCAGACGTCATAGGTGACGGCGGGAGCGCCGGAGGCCTGGAGGGTTCCCTTGTTGTACCAGTAGGAGTAGTTGGTGTGCTCGGAGTCCTCCAGGGGGAGGGGAAGGACGGAGGAACCGGCGGATGCGGTGACACCGCTCACGCCGAGACGGCTCTTGCCGACGACGTTCTTCAGGTAGAGCTCCTCGATGGAGAAGGTCGCCCCTTCGAGGGCCGTTCCGCGGAAGTCCACGGTCACCTGGTCCAGCTGGACCATGGAGGCGAGCCTCTTGACGTAGACGTTCACGGTCTGGGGAGTTGCCGTGGCATTCTTGTTCTTGTCGTACTCTGTGACTGTGACGGTGTTCTTGCCGGACATCACGAGGCTGGTGGGGGTGTTCATGGAGAGGTCTGTGAGGGTCTCCTCGAGGTTCGCGAGGGTGGACACCTTGGGCGTCAGTGCCAGGCGGTCATGGTTGAGGATGGCGTAGACGGTCTTGGGACCCGTGAAGGTGGCGAGGGTCACCGAGGTGGAGTTGTCCACCGGGGAGACGGCCGCGTAGTAGGAGGTCTCAAGCAGTGAAGCAGCATCGAAGACGAACACCTGCACCTTGCCTATCTGGAAGTCCTTTCGGTCTGCGAAGGCGGACTTGGTGAACTGGTCCTCGGGGACGTCGATGTTGATGGTGATCTCGCCGGAAGCGGCACCGTCGGGAAGGACGGCGTCCGCGGGCTTGTTGCAGGAGATGGCAGCGGCAATGAGCGCTGCGCCCGTCAGGAAGAATAGAGTGTTTTTCATAGATGAAAAGATATTAAGTGGTTGAAAATGATATGTTTAGTTATCACTGTTAAGCCCATATCGCTGGATGAGCACGTATATTTCAGGATCAAGGTTCCCTCTGAAGACCAGAGAGTGGTCAGCCTTGCAGGCGTCCAGATAGTATTGAACAGCTTTCTGGTCGTCACCGCGCCGGGCATGAATGAGAGCCATCATATAATCGGTCTGAGGGGAGCGGGGAAGCCCGTCCAGGATGGCCTTCGCCGAGGCGTTGTAATCAAGTGAGAGGTAGGCCACGGCGGTGTTGTAGTCGCGGTAGTCCTTTAGGATCCCGAGGGCCTTCTCGTACTCGCGGTCGCGGATGAGCTGCACGCCCCTCATGTAGGCGGTGTCCAGCTCCGTGGTGTGGACTGTGTCCTTGAGCATGCCGCGGCGGTGGAGGTGGAAGTCAAACCTGACGGTCCTGAGGCGCGGATAGAGGTTCTCCCTGAGGTGGAGGTAGAAGGGCTCCTCCTGGAGGAGGCGCTCCCTTTCGTCCAGGTCGGCTTCCTCCATGGCCCTTGCGAAGGCTTTCTTATCGGAGCCTGTGAGGGTCTTGTCCTCGTCCACGAGAACCTGCAGGTAAGGCCAGTTCTCACCGCTGGAGCGGGAACGGAACCGTATGGGCGGAAGGTCCGCCTTGCGGGCTTTGACCCTCGTCGTCCTTTCCCTTCCGTTCTCGTCTACGGTGATGGCGAAGGTCCCTGCCGCCTCCCGGTCCAGGACCCTCTGGACAGAGTCCCTGTAGTGACGTATGTAATCCTCGTAGTAATCTGCCACGGACGCTGCGCGCCGCGCGGAGAGGACCTCGTTCTGCTTCCTTCCGCCCTCCGGGCTTGCCGAGGCTACAATCACGATGGAGTCCATCTCGAAGGTATCGCTCGCAAGGAGTTCCAGAATGTTGCCCTTTATGCGGCCCATCTCGTCGCGGTTGTGGCCAAGGGAAAGGTCGATGTCGGAGCTTCCCTTCGCGAAGTCAACGTAGCATGCCGTGTGGGCCTCGGCCCGGCGCTCGATGACCCGGGTGAGGTAGCGGTCGGTTCCGTCTACCATGGAGGACAGGGAACTTATGTAGAAGGTAAGGGGTTTGCTTTTGGGCATGCTGTAGAGGCGTTTATCTTCCTCGTAAATATCTCCGGAGAGGACGATATCTACCTTTCTCAGACGCGGCCTTGTCTTCAGGGACTGGGTGTACTGGTAGACGAAGTTCCCTTCGCTGTCGCGGAGCACCGTGTCCAGGCGCACGCCTTCGGTCTGTATGGGCGCCTTCACCAGCTGGTTGAACTTTCGGCCCCTCAGAAGCCACTTTGCCTCGTGGCGGCGCCTCCTGGACCACCAGGTGTAATGGCGAATTGCATCGGCCTCTGTGGGTCCGAATAGCGAATGGAATTCCTCTGGGTCTACCCATGAGGTGTCGCTGCGGTATTTCCAAAGGTCCACCATGTTACGGGAAATCCATATCTCCAGGCTGCGGCGGTCGATGAAGGCGGTTGTGTCCGTAATGATGGACGACAGGTACTTTTCGTAGAGCTGGTACCCACGGAGCTGGGCCTTCCTGTAGTCCGCTCCGGTAATGTGGACGCTCTCCAGCCTCACGCTGTCTTCAAGGACAAACATGTCCGGGTAGAAGCGGAGCTGCCAGCGGGAGTCTATCATCTGTTGCGGGACTATGACCTCGAAGCGCAGGTCAACTTTCCCGTGCCTCTCGGCTACGTTTCTGAAACGGGATGTTATCACTGCAGCGTCCAAAGTTTCAGTTGCTACCATCTCGCCGCTGTCATCGTCACGTATCGCCTTCATTATGAGGATGGTATTTCCGTCATCGTCTTTAACGGACAGAGTATCTCTCCTGGAAGCGATTACTTTGCGCTCTTCCTCTATCTCCCCGCGTGAAAGGGCAAGCGTAGCGGCTATCTCGCCGCTGCGGACCCTGTCAATCTTTGTCTGGGATCCGCAGCCGGCAAGAACTGATGCCGTTGCAATGAGATATAGTACTCCTTTTCCCATCGTTTCAGAAAATGAGCTGTATTGCAACATGGGCGTCAGGAAGCAGGAAGGCTTTGCTGCCGCTTTCCGTCTTTGCCCCGCAAACGGGACAGGCATAGACGGTGTATATCTTTCCGCCGCCCCAGAGTCCTGCGCCCAGGTCCAGGTTCCAGCGGTCGGAAAGCATCAGGGCATATCCGCCGTAAAGGCCTCCGCCCCAGGCATCGCCTTCCTCCGTCTCACGGCTTTGAATGCCTCCCAGGTTGTATACGGAGTATCTGGCATCGGCGCCCATCCACCATCCGGAGTATATGTGCCAGGGCCACCACCGTGCACCTGCCCTGACGGTGCCCTGGCGCATCTGGAACTGCGTCTCGGGGTCACCCGCACGGTAAGACCACGGATTCAGCCCTGCTCCCAGATGGATAGAGAAGGATCTGTTTATGGCGGCCGACGCCTCCATGTTCATCGTGCCCAGGCCAAGCCAGTGGATTGCGTCGGTCCCGACGGAAAACCGCTGGGCGCCGGCGTCCAGGCACGCCAGGAGCATCAGAGCGAGCAAGGTCCTTTTCATACTAGAAATCTCTTTGCGGCTGCATTGAGGTATCGTCTCTCTTGAGCACCTTGATGTTCCTTGCAAGCACGTCCAGGGCTGTTCGCTCCACGTTGTCTATGGCAATGTACTTGCGTACGCGCAGGCGTCCCGTCACCTCTACCCATGCTCCCTTGATGATCTTGTCTATCTCCGGATTCATTTCGCCGCCGCTGGTTTCCCAGATGGAGGCATTGAACCAGGTTGGTTCAACGGCCGAGTTGCCTTCACGGTCCCTGGATGCGTATTCGGTGACTACTGAGAAATTGCACACGCGGTTGCCATTGTACGAACCAATGTCCGATCTGCCGACAACCCCGCGCAACTGGATTATGTTCATGAATTCCATCTTACATTTACTTTAAGGTTTCACTTGCTTGGCTCCCGCCGGGCGCGCTTCCGGAGCAGGCTGCCGGATGCAAAGTAAATGGATGGTATAATGAAAAAACGCCACGGAGGGCGTCAGAAGGGCAGATTTATACGATTCTGAATGTTTTTGCGTGATTCAGAATGAAAATCGTTGGAAAAATACGGGACATTGCGAATAATTCCACCGATTCACTTTTCGTGCGGTATTACGGATTCGTATAAAAAGTGGGGATTTTTTCTTAATATGCTTGGAATAGTGAATGGGCTTTGGCATATTTGCCGAAAAAGGAAAGGATGAGCCCGAAGTACAAAACAGACGATAATCCCAGGTGCCTGAACTGCGGTGCGCCCATTACCCGCGCGACGGGAAGGCCGGACCGCAAGTTCTGCTGCCGTGACTGCAAGAATGCCTTCCATAATGCAAACCGCAAGATATCGGTACAGCATTATCACGACAGGGTATTCCGTCTCCTGGAGAACAATTACGGCATCCTGAAGCATCTTCTGGCCATGGGTGTCACTTCCATAGACCGCAGGACGCTCCGGGAACTGAATTTCAATAATGAATTCTCTACATCATACTGCAAGATAGGGCACAGGCATCACTACACCTGTTTCGAGATCCATTACGACATCACTCCCACACGTGCAATCAATATAGAAAACATCCTGGACAACCAGCCAGGACAATGATCTATGCCTTGGCTTTCTTTCTTGGATCCTTGAACAGAATCATGAAAAGAACTCCCACGACAGCGGCATAGGCGGCGAAAATGTACCAGGCGTCCGGCCAGTTGGCGGGGGTGTTGAATACGTCGCAAGCCTCTACAACTGCACCTGCGGCAAGGGTGCCGATGGTGGCGCCGAAGCCGTTGGTCATCATCATGAACAGGCCCTGGGCGCTGGAACGGATGTCAGCGGCGGCATTCTGCTCTACGTACAGGGAACCGGAAATGTTGAAAAAGTCAAATGCAAAACCGTACACGATGCAGCTGAGGACAAACAGCAGCACGCCGGGCATTGCGGGGTTGCCAAGTCCGAAGAAGGCGAAGCGGCCCACCCAGGCAAACATTGCTATGAGCATGACGTTCTTGATGCCGAATTTCTTCATGCAGAACGGGATGAGCAGTATGCAGAGGGTTTCCGAAGCCTGAGAAATTGCAATCAGGGCATTGGAGTTCTTCACGGCAAACGAGTCAGCGAAGGCGGGATCTGCCGCAAAGCTGCCAAGGAAGGTGTTTGCATAGCCGTTTGTAATCTGGAGCGATGCCCCAAGCAGCATGGAGAAGATGAAGAAAATGGCAAACTGGCCGTCCTTGAAAAGGGTGAAGGCCTTGAGGCCGAGGGCATCTGCAAGAGACTGTTTTTCCCCGCTTCTGTCAACCGGGCAGTGAGGCATGGTAAGGGAGAATGCGCACATTGCCAGGGAAAGTATACCGGAGGAGAACAGCTGGAAGAAGGTTTCCTGCATGCGGGCGCCGCCTATGGACAGGAAGTTTGTGAGCAGCATGCTGCATATGAAGCCGATGGTTCCGAATACGCGGATGGGCGGATAATCCTTCACGGGATCCATGCCCTCCTTGCCCAGGGCGTTATATGCCACGGAGTTGACCAGGGCGATGGTGGGCATGAAGAAGGCCACGCTTATGCTGTAGAGGATGAATAGGGGAGCGAATGCAACTGCGGAACCCGCCGTCATGCAGTATACGCCTGCGCCGATCATGAACAGGCCGGCAAAGGCATGGCACATTGCCAGGACCTTCTGGGCCTCCATCCGGCGGTCTGCAAGGATACCCATGAGGGTGGGCATGAAGATGGAAACTATACCCTGCATGGCAAAGAACCATTTGATCTGGGGACCAAGGCCGATGTTTCCGAGATAACGTCCGAGGGAGGTGAGGTAAGCGCCCCATACGGCGAACTCGATGAAGTTCAGGAGGGCAAGCTTTACCGAAATAGGTTTAATGTTCAGTTTCATATTTGGAGGATGTTTTTTTCCTATTCACAAATGTACAAAATTTTCCGTAACTTTGCGTATTCAAAAGGTAAGAAGATGTTCAAATTCGTCCTGCAGGCCCAAGACCCCGGCTCCGGCGCACGCGCCGGGGTGATATCTACGGACCACGGTGATATCCATACCCCCATTTTCATGCCTGTGGGTACCGTGGGCTCCGTCAAAGGTGTCTACCACAGGGATTTGAAGGACGATATCGGCGCGGAAATAATCCTGGGAAACACCTATCATCTGTACCTGAGACCTGGTCTTGACACCCTCCGCAAAGCCGGCGGCCTGCACAGGTTCGAGCACTGGGACCGCCCCATCCTGACGGACAGCGGCGGCTTCCAGGTCTTCTCCCTAGCGCCCATACGCAAGCTTACCCCCGAGGGCTGCAAGTTCTCATCGCACATCGACGGCAGCAAGCACATCTTCACCCCGGAGAACAACGTGGACACCCAGCGCATAATAGGGGCCGATATAATAATGGCACTGGACGAGTGCTGTCCCGGTGACGCAGACCAGCGTTACGCCGCCAAGTCCCTGAAGCTTACCCAGGGCTGGCTGGAGCGTTTTGCAAAGCATTTCGATGAAACGGAACCATTGTACGGATACTCCCAGACAATGTTTCCGATTATCCAGGGCTGCGTATATCCGGAGCTGCGCAGACAGGCCGTAGAGCATGCCCTGGGCCTTGACAACGAGAACCGCGGCGGCTATGCCATCGGCGGTCTGGCAGTAGGGGAGCCCACGGAGAAGATGTACCAGATGCTGGAAGTCACCTGTCCGCTCCTTCCCAAAGACAAGCCCCGTTACCTGATGGGTGTGGGCACACCTGCAAACATCCTGGAAGGCATCGAAAGGGGAATTGACATGTTCGACTGCGTCATGCCCACCAGAAACGGCCGCAATGGCATGCTTTTTACATGGAACGGAGTCATGAACATGAGAAACTCCAAGTGGACCGACGACTTCTCTCCTCTGGACCCTGCAGGTACGTCCATGGTAGACTCCTTCTATACAAAGGCATATATCCATCACCTTTTCATAGCAAAGGAAATGTTTGCCGCGATGGTGGCGTCGGAGCACAATCTGGCGTTCTACCTTGACCTTGTAAAAACGGCCCGTGAGCATATCCTCTCCGGTGATTATTCAACCTGGAAGGCATCGGTCCTTCCCCAACTGAGCCAGCGCCTATGATGGGACTAAAGAAACTGGACTGGTACATAATAAAGAAGTTCCTCACGACCTTCTTTATCTCTATCCTGTTCCTCTCCGTCATCGTCATCATCTTCGACGTCAGCGAGAAGATCGACGACTTTGTGAGGAGGGAAGCCCCGCTTCACGCTATCGTCTTTGACTATTACCTCAACTGGATACCGTATTTCATGAACATGTACGCCCCCATGTTCGTGTTCCTGACCGTAATCTTCTTCACGTCCAAGATGACGGGAGACTCGGAGGTTATAGCCATCCTTTCCAGCGGTATCAGTTTCCACCGTATGGTGGTTCCTTACATAGTATCGTCCGTGGTCATTGCAATGCTGTCCCTTGGCCTCAGTCTATGGGTGATACCGCACGCGAACGGCACCAGGGTGGATTTTGAGCAGAAATACATCCCAAGGACCAGGGTCAAGATAGGCCATGACCTTCACTACAAGCTGGAGGACGACCGCTATGTCTACCTGGAGTCTTTCAGCGCCTATAACAATACCGCTTACAATTTCACTCTGGAAGACCTTTCCGGCGGTCACCTCAAGTCCAAGATTACGGCGGAAAGTGCCCAGTACGATACCCTTACGGGCAAGTGGAAGCTCCGCAACTACTTCATCCGCGAATACGGAGAGGGCATGACGGACCACATCCGCAGCGGCCGTCAGATGGACACGGTGCTTAGTCTCACCCGTGAAGACTTCTTCCGTAACAAGTTCACGATACAGCGTCTTAACGAGCCTGAACTGGAGGCCCTTATCGCCACGCAGAAAGAGCGCGGCGACGCGTCCGTAAAGCATGCGCTCATAGAGAAGAACCAGAGGCTCTCTCTGCCGATATCGGCAATAATCCTGACGATAATCGGCGTTTCGCTGTCTACGAAAAAGAGAAGGGGAGGCATGGGCCTTAACCTGGCTGCCGGTACGGCGCTTGGTTTCTCCTACATCCTGTTCATGCAGTTCAGTGAGATGTTCGTGGCCACTGACACCCTTCCCGCATCCATCGCAATATGGCTTCCCAATATTCTCTATGCCATTATTGCGGCCGTATTGTACATAAAAGCACCCAAATAATGAAGGTACGCATCGTAAACACTTCTCCGTTCGACACCCCGGCATATGCCACCGAGCAGTCTGCCGGAGTGGATTTGAAGGCCAATATTACGGAGCCGGTAGTACTTGGCTCACTTGAGAGGAAACTCATCCCGACCGGCCTTCGCATCGCCCTTCCAAAGGGGTACGAGGCCCAGGTCCGCCCCCGCAGCGGCTTTGCCCTGAAGCACGGGATAACCGTTCTCAACACCCCCGGGACCATCGATGCCGATTACCGCGGAGAGATAGGTGTAATCCTTGTGAACCTCTCCAGGGATTCTTTCACCATCAATCCCGGGGAGCGTATAGCCCAGATGGTGATTGCCCGTCACGAAACCGTGGAGTGGGAGGAAGTTGATTCTTTGGACGATACCGCCCGCGGCGAAGGCGGCTTTGGAAGTACCGGAAAATGAAAGACTTATACAAGATATTCCTAAAGTGCGGCAGCGTCTGCACGGACACCCGCGCCCTGAAGCCGGGCCAGCTTTTCGTAGCCCTGAAAGGGGAGAATTTCGACGGCAACGCCTTCGTTGAGAAAGCCCTCGAGGCCGGCGCCGCGGCAGCCATAGCCAGCGCCCCTTTTGCCGATGAAAGGGTAATCACCGTCCCGGACACCCTGGAAGCCCTTCAGAGGCTGGCCGCCTATCACAGGCAGCAGTTCAGCATCCCGGTAATCGGCCTCACTGGTACTAACGGAAAAACCACTACCAAGGAGCTCATCAAGGCAGTCCTTGGGGCTAAATACAAGGTTACGGCCACGGAGGGCAACCTCAACAACGACATTGGTGTTCCGCTGAGCGTGCTCAAGATTAACGCCGATACCCAGATAGCCATCATTGAGATGGGCGCAAGCCATCCGGAAGACCTCAAACCCCTTCTTGCGGTGGCCCAGCCAACTCATGGCCTTATCACCAACGTTGGGAAGGCCCACCTCCTTGGCTTTGGCAGCTTCGAAGGTGTAAAACATGCCAAGGGGCTGCTCTACGACTGGCTCAAGGACCACGATGGCATAGCCTTTGCCAACGCCGACGACCCCGTTCTCCAGGAGATGCTCTGGGACCGCGAAATGTCCCGCATTCCGTACGGGATGGAAGGAGTGGAGCTGCTTCCCACATCGGCCTCCCAGCCTTTTGTCCAGCTCCGTTTTGCCGACGGCTATGTCCTCAAAACCCATCTTGTAGGTGCCTACAATGCCAACAATATGCTGGCGGCCCTCAAGATTGGCTGGCTGTTTGACGTGCCTGAGCAGGATGCCCGTGCGGCCATAGAGGCATACATCCCTTCCAACAACCGCTCCCAGCTGGAAAAGACTGCAAAGAACACCCTCATTGTAGACGCATACAATGCCAATCCGTCATCCATGGCAGTTGCCCTGGACAACCTTGCCCTCTGCGAAGGCCGCAAGGCCGCACTTCTTGGCGACATGCGCGAGCTTGGCGCCGAGTCCGCTGCAGAGCATGCCCGCATTGCCGGTACCCTTGACCGATTTGACATAGTGTATCTGGTAGGGGAGGAGTTCGCCAAGGCCGCCGCAGGCCGATATAAGTGCTTCGCAACCTCCCAGGAGCTTGCAGAATACCTCAAGGCCAACCCCATAGAAGGCTGCACCGTGCTTGTAAAGGGTTCCAGGGGAATTAAGATGGAGAATGTTATAGCTTCGCTTTAACTATAATAAAGCGGGCCAGGCCGGCGATTGCGGCTCCCAGCACAAGGCCGAATACCGCTCCCACAATAATATCGCCCACAAAGTGAGCTGCCAGCATTACGCGGCTAAGGCTCACCAGCACCGCCCATATCATAATGCACCAGCCGTAGGCGGTGTAAGAGTGCTTTGTGTCGTTCCTGAATCCTATGAGCGAGGCAATTGCAAAGCCGAATGTGTTGGAGGCATGGCTGGAGAAGAATCCGTACAGATGCCCGGGTTTAATGGGGTGCCTTACGCCGTGCTCCAGCATCCATGGATCAAAACATGGCCTGAGGCGCTGGAAGCTTGCCTTCACCAGCCCCGACAGCTGGTCCGTGGCAATTACAGCCAGAAACAGTGACGCTACCACGATGAGCCCCTTCTTCCAGCCAAGGCGGTAAATGATGAACCCCATTATGAGCCCATACATGGGATACCACACGCGGGCGTTGGAAAGGAACTTCCAGAAAGGGTCAAGCGCCTCTGTACCAAGCGAATTCAGCCAGAGGGTTACGGACTGGTCAAGTTCTACGATGCTCATTTGTTGAGGGCTTTCCAGAGCTCTTCCTTGAGCTCGTTAAGGCCTGTCTGGGCCACGGAAGAAATAAATACATGAGGGATATCCTTGGGAAGCTTCTTGGCTATCTTGGCCTGATCCTTCTCGTCCACGAGGTCGGTTTTGGTAATGGCCAGGACTCGGTCTTTTACCAGAAGTTCCGGATTGTATTCCTGGAGCTCGTTCAAAAGCACTTTGTATGCCCCGGGAATGTCCGGTTCATCGGCCGCAACCATGAAAAGGAGCACGGAGTTTCGCTCTATGTGGCGGAGGAATCGCATTCCAATTCCACGGCCCTCGTGCGCGCCTTCGATGATTCCGGGGATATCGGCCATTACGAACGAGCGGTCGTCATAGTAGCGTACGATGCCAAGATTGGGTTCCAGGGTGGTGAAAGCGTAGTTGGCAATCTTAGGTTTGGCCGATGTAATTGCCGCCAGAAGGGTGCTCTTTCCCGCGTTGGGGAAGCCCACAAGGCCAACATCGGCAAGGACCTTGAGTTCCAGGATGAACCAGCCTTCAACGCCGTCCTCTCCAGGCTGGGCGTAGCGGGGAGTCTGGTTGGTGGCAGATTTGAAGTGGTCGTTGCCCCAGCCGCCGCGGCCGCCTGGACAGAGGATGTACTCCTGGTCCTTCTCTACCAGTTCCGTAATGACCTCTTCTGTTTCAGCGTCTTTCACAACAACGCCCTGAGGTACTTCAAGGACTATGTCGGCCCCGTTCTTGCCCCTTTTCAAGGCTTCCTGGCCGTTCCCTCCGTTCTCTGCCCGGACCACTTTGCGGTAGCGAAGGTGGATGAGCGTCCAGAGCTGGGGATTGACGCGCAGGATAATGTGCCCTCCGCGGCCTCCGTCTCCGCCGTCCGGCCCGCCCTTGGGAACATACTTTGCCCTGTGAAGATGTGCACTTCCTGCTCCTCCGTGCCCGCTGGCACAGAAGATTCTTACGTAGTCTATGAAATTACTCTCTGCCATAACCTTGCAAAGGTAGAAAATAATGCGTAAATTTGAAAACTAGATGAAGGCGCTTGTAACAGATTTTACGCATGTGTATGAGGATGAGGGATTTGTGGTCCCAGGGGCTTGTGTGGTGGATTTGAGCGCATTGGAAGGGACTAACTGTTACTGCACTGCGGTAGGGGAGATTGAGGAAAGGCTGCCGGAAAGCCTTCCGCGCCTGAGGTGGCTGGACAGCGGGGATTATCACTACATGTCTTACATCCTTGCAAAAAGGGAGAAGGAACCCTTCAGCCTGCTTCTTCTGGACAACCATCCGGACAACCAGGAGCCGGAGTTCGGGGGAGTGCTGAGCTGCGGGGGATGGGTGAAGACGCTGCAGGAGAGGTGTCCGATGCTGCAGGAGGTGCTGACTATAGGTCCGGAGCTGAGGGAGTACCCGGATGGATGGGCGAGGGGAAAGAGGGTGTATGTTTCTTTGGACAAGGACATTATGTCTAAGGATTATGCAAGGACGGACTGGAGCCAGGGGGAGTTTACGCTGGAAGGGATAGAGGTTTTTTTGAGAAAGGTTGAGGGCAATATAATTGCAGTGGACATTTGCGGGGAGCTTTCCGTGAGCAAGGGCGCCACGCCGGAAGATTTAAGGATTAACAAACTAACCAACATACAATTACTGAAACTTATGAGCGAAATTATTTCGACAGATCTTAAAAGAACCTGCCTCTACGGCGAGCACGTGGCCCTTGGCGCCAAGATAAGCCCGTTCGCAGGGTATGAGATGCCAATCCAGTACAGCAACATCGTCCAGGAGCATCTGGCAGTGCGGCAGAAGGTGGGCATGTTCGACGTTTCCCACATGGGAGAGGTCTTTGTGGAGGGCCCGGAGGCGGAGAAGTTCGTAAACTGGATCTTCACC
>JAEEGI010004075.1_pt1 | contig 34480 bp, 21 predicted proteins | sample 8958751 | NCBI WGS metagenome assembly JAEEGI01 (sample SAMN16246545, study PRJNA631951) | gut metagenome | biome: gut microbiome; feature: rumen; material: KS-attached | host: Bos | place: Iran: Karaj | collected 2018-10
AGCCCTGCGCCTTCTTCGGGCGCCGCGACCACTACCGTCGCACCGGCATCGTCTCCCTCAAAGACTGGCGCCGCCGCTTCGGACCCGGCACCTGGACTCTCTACGACGGCACCCACTATATGGAAGAGGAGCACCTCAAGGCGCTCCTCATTCCTGCGATTCTTCAGCGGATCTAGCGCTTCGACAGCACCTCGCGCTCGTATTTCTCGATCTCGGGGATGAACCCGTCGCCGACCGGCACGTTGTTCTTCAGGCAGAACATATCCCAGACCGCATTCCAAGGCATCACCTTGGCCTCTTCGAAGAGCGTCAGCTCCTGGAAGATCTGGCCCTTGAGCTCATACTCGCGCATCTTGGCAGTAGGCTCGATCAGGGCGCGCAGCATGCACTTCTGCGCGGCACGCGTACCGATCACATAAGCGCCGATGCGGTTGATGGCTCCGTCGAAATAGTCCAGTCCGTAATGGACACGCTCCAGGGCGCCGGCGCGTACGATCTCCGCGAAGAGCTCGAGCGTCGGATCGTCCATGATCGTCACGTGGTCGGAGTCCCAGCGGATCGGACGGCTGACATGCAGCATCAGTTCCGGCACGAAATTGAGCAGTGCGGACACCTTTTCAGCCGGGCTCTCGGTCGGATGATAGTGGCCTGTATCGATCGTCGGGATCTTGCCGTTCGCCGCTGCATAAGCGGTATAGAAGTCATGGGAACCGACGGTGAAACTCTCCAGACCGATGCCGAACAACTTGCCCTCGATGCAGTCTTTCATGTTGTCCAGCTTCTTCGCGAAGATCTCGTCCAAGGATTCCTTCAGGATGGAACGATACATGAAGTGGTTGACTGACTGCTCTTTGCAGCCGTCATGGACCCACAGGTTCATGATACAGGGATCGCCCTGGGCCTTGCCCATCTCTTCAGCGATGATGCGGCAGCGCTTGGTGTGCTCGATCCAGAAATCGCGGATCTCCTTGTCCGGATTGGACAGGGTGAGATTGCCGCTCTTCGGATGGGAGAAGGAAGTGGAGTTGAAGTCCAACTTTGTGTCGTGCTCCTTGCCCCACTCGATCCAACTCTGGAAATGCTTAGGCTCCACCTGGTCGCGGTCGACGAACTTGCCGCCGAAGTCACCGTAAATCTCATGGAGGTTGAGACGGTGCGTGCCGGGGATGAGGCTCTTCGCCTTAAGGATATCCGCCTGAAGCTCCGCCATGTTGCGTGCCTTGCCCGGATAGTTGCCGGTCGCCTGGATGCCGCCGGTCAGATCACCTGCGCTCTCGAAGCCGCCCACATCGTCGGCCTGCCAGCAATGCATGGAAACATGGAAATTCTGGAGCTGCTCCAGCACCTTGTCCGTGTCAACACCTTTTTCGGCATAACGTTCTTTCGCGATTTCGTACGCTTTCAGTACCAATTCTTCTTTCATAAAAGTGTTATTTAGTTATGTTGATTCTTTAAAAACCTTTTTCTTCTGTAAGGTCCCAGGCGCCGCCGGGGCCGAACACCGCGTCCACCAACCGGTCATAGATGCCGGCCCGGAGCGCAAGGTCCAGCAGGTTGATCCGCCAGCGCATCAATTGCGTCTTGGGGACCATGTCTTTAAGCTGGGCCCGCGTGACGCCGATATGTGAAGGATCAGAGGGCGCCCCGACGATTTCAAAGAGCCGTTTCATCTTTTCGAACGGATAGACCTGCGCGCGATAACAATCCCGCAATTCCGGCCAGCGGGTCTTGACCGAAACCAGTTCACGCCGGACATCTTCCGGTCCCTGATATTTCTGTGTGATGACATTATAACCCAGTTTCGGGTCCACGAAACCCTCGAACAACTTCAGCGCCCTCTCCTGCTCCTGTTCCAGCGTAGGCCAGGCTGCGACGAGCGCATCCACGTCGATACCGGTCAGATCCAGCTTGCAGAAAGCGTCGAAGAAGGCGCACATCGTCAAGGTGCCGATCGCCACTTGGAAACCGTGGGACTGCAGCTTCCCGCGGAAACGGTGATGCGTCATGTCCAGGTAGTGGCTGAACAGATGGTCCGTGCAGGAAGCCGGACGGCTGGAACGCGCGGCCTGCATGGCAAAACCGCTGAGTGTCAGGCCCTCGAACAAAGCCGCGATGGCGTCCGGCTTGCCGGCGGCGACCCCTTCAGGGTCGGACAACATCTCATCCAGGACGTCCTGCAGGACATGCCAGGCCTCGGGGATAATGGGTTCCGTGCCGAAGAGGTCGGCAATCATCCATTCCGCGCCGGCGGGAATCTTGGCGGCCAGGTCGGCATATCCCGCGGCCGTCATTTCTTTCGGAGCCTCCGCGATCACGCGGACATCGGCCACGATTGCGACCGGAGCCGGGCAGTCGAAGGTCTGTTTCACTCCTTCATAGGAAATGGATGCGCCGAAGGAGGAATAACCGTCCACCGACGCGGCGGTAGGGACACAGACATAGGACTGCCCCAGATGGGCGGACGAAAGCTTGCAAAGGTCGTTGATCACTCCGGAACCGACGGCCACCGCCACGGCCCCGGCGCCCTTCACGGCTGCCTCAACCATCTCGACATACTTCCACTCGGCGTGGAACTCGCGGTCAGGGATGAGGAATACCCCGGTCTCGATCCCGGCGGCCAGCAAATGCTGATAGACCTCAGCGCCAGCCACCCGCCAGGTGTTGACATCCGCCACGACCATGGCCATGCGGCCGGGGAAAAGCTGCGAGAAAACAGCCGGGACGCGGGCGAGGAAACCCTCCCCCATCTCAAACACTTTCGTATCCTTTGCGAGCTCCAAGGCCCGCTTGATTCTCAATTCACTCTCAGTCATGTTTATGATGTGAAGCTATTCTATCCATTATCAAGGCGATGGCGCCGTCACCGGTCACATTGCCGGCCGTACCGAAGCTGTCCATCGCGATATACAAGGCGATCATCAGCCCCTGCATGTTGGTATCAAAGCCCAGCATCGAGGACAAGAGGCCCAGCGAGGCCATGATCGCGCCGCCGGGTACACCGGGAGCCGCGACCATCGTGATCGCCAGCATCATTACGAAACCGATATAAATCCCCGGATCAGTCGCCAGGCCCATGCCCAGGGAAATCGCATAAGCGCAGGCCGTGATCTTGAGGATGCTACAGGGCATGTGGATGGTCGCGCAAAGAGGAATGACGAAATCTGCCACCGGCTCGCTGACACCGTTTTTCTTGGCGGACGCGAGCGTCACGGGAATCGTCGCCGCGGACGACTGCGTACCCAAGGCCGTCACGTATGCGGACAACATCGTGACCAGGGAACGGAAAGGATTCTTGCGTGCGATCGCACCTGCGATAAGGAACTGCAACAACAGGACGGTCACATGCATTACGATAATGATGATGATGATTTTCGCGAAGGTGCCCAGCACGGGACCTACGTTGCCTTCCGCTCCCAGCTGCAGGAAAATGCCGAAGATATAGATCGGGAGGATCGGGATGATGAATTTGGAAATCACCACCTCAATGACATCACGGAAGTCATGCATCACGTTGTTGAAGGCCTTGCCGGGAATCAGAGCCAGGCCCAGGCCGATCAGGAAAGCAAAGACAAGCGCCGTGGTCACGCTGATGAACGCCGGCATCTCGATGGTGAAATAAGGCTTGAGACTGCCTGACATGTCCAGTTCGCCCAATGCTTTCACCGAATCCCCCAGCAGCGAGGGATAGGTGGCGCGACAGGTGAAATAGGAGAAGAATCCGGCGAGGATCGTCGACAGGTAAGCAATCAATATCGTAATCAGCAACAACCTGCCCGCTCCCTTTCCCAAGTCTGCGATGGCCGGAGCGATCAGGCCGATGATCAGCAAGGGGATGAACATCCCGAGGAAATTGCCGAAGATCGAATTGAACGTCAGGAAAACCCGTACCGCCCAGGTCGGAAAGAACAGGGAGCACAGGATACCGGCACCGATGGCGATCAGGATTTTCGGCAAAAGGCCGAGCTTGATCTGCTTCATGTCCGCTTACTTGATCAGGTTGCCCAGGATGCTCCGGGTAATCTCCCGGGTAATGGTATTCGTGGCCGACTTGGTGGCCTTCTGGACCGCCTTCTTGGCCGTGGAGGTCGTGCTCTTCTTGGTAGAGGACTTGCCCGCCACCTTACCGGAGACCGTGTCCGCGACGGATGCGGCGACCACGCCGGTCACAGCGGTGATGACAGACTTCAATACCTTCGAGGCGACACTGTTCTTCGCCTTCTTCTGAGCCTCTCGCTGCGCCTTGGCCGCTTCCTTTTCGGCTTTTGCCTGCTCCTTCGCCTCGGCTGCGGCTTTCTTGGCGGCCTCCTCCTCGGCTGCGATCTCAGCCTTCTTGCGCTCGGCCTCTTCGGTCGCGGCTGTCAGGATCTCATAGGCACTCTCGCGGTCGATCGGATTGTCATAACGGCCCCACAGGCGGGACTGCCGGATGATCTGGGTGCGCTGGTCTTCAGTGATCGCGCCGATCTGGCTCAACGGGAAAAGGATCTTAGCCCGTTCGACCATGGACGGGGCGCCCTTCTCATCCAGGAAGGACACGAGAGCCTCGCCCGTCTCCAATGCAAGGATGGCCTCGTAGGTATCGAAGGCCGGATTGACGCGGAAGGTCTCCGCAGCCGTTTTGACAGCCTTCTGATCTTTGGGCGTATAGGCGCGCAGCGCATGCTGGACGCGGTTGCCGAGCTGGCCGAGGATATTCTCCGGAATGTCGGTCGGACTCTGGGTGACGAAGTAGATGCCCACACCCTTGGAACGGATGAGACGGATCACCTGCTCGATCTTTGCGACCAGGGCCCGGGAAGTATCTTCGAAGAGCATGTGGGCCTCATCGAAGAAGAAGATGAGTTTCGGAAGCTCCAGGTCGCCGACCTCCGGGAGCGTGCTGTAGAGCTCGGAAAGGAGCCAGAGCAGGAAGGTGGAATAGAGCTTGGGCTTGAGCATCAGTTTGTCCGCCGCCAGGACGTTCATCACGCCCTTGCCTCCTTCGCACTGGAGCAAGTCATAAATATCAAAGGAAGGTTCACCGAAGAACTTGTCCGCTCCCTGGGCCTCCAGGGCCAGGAGGGCGCGCTGGATGGCGCCGATGGAGGCCGGAGCCACGTTACCGTATTTCAGGGAGAACTCCGCGGAATTCTGGCCGACGAAATTGAGCATCGCGCGCAGGTCCTTCATGTCGATGAGCAGCAAGCCGTTGTCATCCGCGATCTTGAAGACGATGTGCAGCACGCCGGTCTGCGTCTCGTTGAGCTCAAGCAGGCGGGCCAGCAGGTCCGGTCCCATGTTGGACACGGTCGATCGCATAGGATGTCCCTGCTCGCCATAGACGTCGAAGAAACGGACCGGGCAGCTCTGGAACTCCGGCTCCTCCAGGCCGAACTCGGGCAGTCTCTTCTGGATGAAACCGGAGAGCTTTCCCACCTGGCTGATACCGGAAAGGTCTCCCTTCATGTCAGCCATGAAACAAGGGACGCCCGCCTGGCAGAATGTCTCGGCCAAAACCTGCAGGGTTACCGTCTTACCGGTACCGGTGGCGCCGGCGATCAGGCCGTGCCGGTTGGCCATTTTTCCGATGATGGAGATGGGGCCGTTGGGGCCGTGTGCGACATAAAGTCCGTGTTCTTTCGTAAGCATATGGTTCGTGTTAATTATTATCGGTTTCTATCTTGCTAAGATAACAAATATTCTCAAGTTTTTTCTTATTTTTGTGAAAAGGAGAAAGCAAAATGTACCCTACCATCCAACTTCCGCTGCTTCCGGATTGGCAGTCCCATCAGGAGACCTTACTGGACAATGAAATCGAAATCTCCCATCTGGAGGTTTACCTCCCTGACGACAAGCGTCAGGCGGACAAAGGATTGATCGATATCTATGCCGGGCAGATGCCCGAAAACTCCTCGGCGGAAAAGGAAGCCTTGCGTTCCTATGAGGACATCGTAGGCGACGGAGAAGAGGACCCCCTCACCATCTGGCCTTTCCAGGGCAAGGAAGCATTTGGCTACGAAGTGATCTGTGACGACGACTCCATCATGCGTGTGATGTGTGTCGAATGGGAGCCCGGCCTTCTCCTGATCCTCAACGTCGTCGGCCAGGACGAAGAACTCTTCGAGACTGCCGTCGAGCATGTCGAGAAACATCTCACCATTCTCTGATCCAAATCGAACTCTTATGAGCAGAACGCTTACTGCCATCTTGCTGCTGGCAGGATGGGCAACCGGAGCAGTGGCTCCGGTCCACGCGGCAGATACGCTGTCCGTCCGTCATTTCAGGCATCAAGGACCGGTCACCGTCGAGACTCCTTTCCGGATTGACAGCCTTGACGTAACGGGAAAAACTTTCGATCCCCAGTCTTTCCTCGATACTCCGGCGGGAACGTCGAACGTGGGAATCCGTTCCCATAGTGCGATTACCGGGCAGATTCCCTCCGACGAGGGGCTCCACTGGCTGGGCTTCTCCGTAGAGAACCGGCGCTTCGCCAAAGCGGACCTGCTGGTCGAAGGGCTGAAGGATTATAAGCTCTACGTCGACGGTGCCGAGCATGCCGCGGAAGAGATCAAACTTGAACCCGGCACGCACGAGTTCACCCTCAAGTATCTGGTCCGGCCCGACACCACCTCCCGTCATCCGGAGCCCGGCAAAGAATCCGTGACTCCCTCCATACGCATCGCCTGCGCCCAACCGCTCAGCCTGCGTCAGGACGGGCAGCGCATCTTCTCCCTGGATCTCAACACCCAGGGTGAGAGTTGCGGCGGCATCAGCGTCTCCCCCAGCGGGCGTTACTATTCGGTGGGGCACAACGTGATCGGGAAAGACGGGAAGCAGACATCCTGGTATGAGCTTATCCGGCGTTCGGACGGCCAGGTCATCGGCCGGCAGGACAAGCCTTACCGTTGGATGCCGGTCCCTCCCGCTCCGGCGCAGACCGGAAAGAAAAAGGGGAAGGCGGTTGCAGCCCCGGCGGAACGCTATTGGTACACACGTCCGGGCGTACAAGGCCGTGACTTGGTCGCAGACGATCCGGAGACCGGTCGGGAGCTGACCTGGGCGACCGGCATCCCGGAAGGGAATTTCCGTTTCGTGCCCGGCGGCCGTTACCTGATCTACAGCCTGGAGCAGGAAGGCCCGAAAGAAGGAGAAGTCCATCAGATACTGACTCCGGACGACCGTCAGCCGGGCTGGCGCAACCGCGGCTATCTGGCCCTGTATGACCGGGTCAGCGGATTGTTGGAGCCCCTGACCTGGGGCTGGCACAATGTCTGGCTTTCGGACATTTCAGCCGATGGGAGCCGTATCCTCTTCCAGACCAGTGAAGAGCGACTGTCCCAGCGCCCCACCACACTCTATTCCCTTTATGTGATGGACCTGGCGACCCGGCAGACACAGTGTGTCGTGGAGCGGGATGGATTCATCAACGGCGCCTCATTCTCACCCGACGGACAGGAAATCCTGGTCATCGGCAGCCCTGAGGCCTTCGACGGTATAGGAAAGGATGTCCTGCCGGAGCAGACGCCCAACACATTCGACCTGCAGCTTTTTGTCGTCCGGATCGCTGACCGCAGCGTACGTGCGCTGACAAAAGATTTCGCCCCATCCATCCTGAATGCGCGCTGGAGCCGTTTTGACGGCAAGATCTATGCGACGGCTGAGGACAAGGACTGCAAGAACCTGTTCCGTCTGGACCCGTCTACGGGCGCGGCGGAGCGGCTGCCGAACCGGGAAGAGTATCTGTACACCTTCGACCTGGCGGAAACGGCACCGGTCCTGGCCTATTACGGCCAGAGCCTCTGCAACGGAGACCGGGTTTATCTGATGGACACGCGGGATCTCACGCAGGAGTGTATCCGCGACATCAGCGCCCGGCGTTTCGAGGACGTCACTTTCGGCGAAGGCGGAGCATTCGAATTCACGAGCAGCCGGGGGGACCGGATCAACGGTTTCTATGTCCTGCCGCCGGATTTCGACCCGGACCGGAAGTATCCGATGCTGGTGCACTATTACGGAGGCTGCTCCCCCAGCGCCCGTTATTGTTACGGTTCCTATTCACCGCAGGTGTATGCGGCGCAGGGCTATGTGTTTTATGTGATCAACCCCAGCGGGGCGGCGGGCTTCGGCCAGGAGTTCGCGGCGCGGCATGTCAACACGGCCGGAGAAGGTGTGGCGGAAGATATCCTGGAAGGTGTGGAACGATTCTGCGAGGCGCATCCTTTCGTGGACCGCAAGCACATCGGCTGTTTCAGCGCTTCGTATGGCGGTTTCATGACGCAGTTGCTGCTGCAGAAGAGCGACCTTTTCGCGGCCGGTGTTTCCCATGCGGGCATCAGCGACCACACGAGTTATTGGGGTGAAGGTTATTGGGGTTATTCGTACAGCGAAACCTCGATGGCAAACAGCTATCCCTGGACGAGGCCCGACCTGTATGTGGACCGCAGTCCCCTGTTCCATGCCGACCAGATCCATACGCCGCTGCTTTTCCTGCATGGAAGCGCCGACACGAACGTGCCGATCGGCGAAAGCATCCAGATGTTTACGGCATTGAAACTATTGGGCTGTGAGACGGCTTTCGTCGTCGTCGATGGCGAGAATCACGGTATCCGTGAATACAACAAGCGAAGACAGTGGCTGCGCACCATCTTCGCCTGGTTTGCCAAATATCTGCAGGAGGATCCCAGCTGGTGGGATGAACTCTATCCGGAAAAGAATCTTTAAGATTTCTGGTGCCGGCCGTGATGCTGGAACCAGAGACCGTAGACCTCGCTGACGTTACCCGCCGTGATGAAGGCATGGATGTCATTGTCCTGGATAAACTTCATCAGGTCCGAGAACTCATTCTGCGTCAGCAGGGCCTGCACTTCCGTCATCTGCTCCCCGCTATAACCGCCCCGCACCTCATATAATGAACACCCGCGCACCAGTTTGTCGATGATGAAAGCCCGGACCCTTTCCGGCTCCTTCGACACCACGCAGACCCGCTTGCGCTTGTTGAGCGCCGCCGTAAAATAGTCGATGACCAGGCCGTTGATCCAGGTGCCGATCAGGCCGATGACCACCATGCGGAAAGGATTGATGGCGAAGGCCGTACAACAGATGACAGCTCCGGCGATGCTGACGGATGCCCCGATGTCGAAATGAAGATACTTGTTGACGATCTTGGCCAGGATATCCAAGCCGCCCGTCGACGCGTTGATCCGGAATAGGATCGCCTGCGAAGCGCTCAGCAACAACACGAAACAGAGCAGGTCAAACCAGATGTCTCCCATCACGCTCGTCTGTCCCGTATCCGTGATAAACTTGGTATAAGGATACACCGCATCCCAGAAATCCATGAGCGGACCGAGGATCAGCGCCGTATAGACCGTCTTCAAGCCAAACTCTTTCCCGATCAGGAAATAGGCCAGGATGAGGAGGATGGCATTGATGACCACGATGACCGTGGACACCTTGACCGTGATGCCGATGTTCGCCAGGAGGGCGCTGATCACGATCGAGAGACCGGAGATGGTACCGATGATCAGTTTGCTCGGTACGAGAAAATAATAGACTGCGGCAGCTCCGACGAGCATGCCCAGCGTCATGATGATCAATTCTTTCCAGAATTTCCACGTCTTCAGCGCATCCAGCGCAGACCGTAACGCATCTTTGACACCAGCCATATCGTATTGATTAACTTATATCAGGGGGATTACCGGTCATCCGGCAGGAGGAAATGGAAGAGTTCCTCCCAATCAAATACCTTCGGATCGTCGATGTGATGATAAGGAGCCGGCGACAGGACCCGTTCATCTCCCAAAACGAGCGCCTTCATCAATTCCTTCAGCTTCTCGGGGCTGTCATCCGGGAAAAAGGCCACGCGGGGCGCGCCGGCAGCCGCTTCGTGGGCATAGGGCAGATCTGCAAGGAGCATAGGCTTGCCCGATGGGGCGAACTCCGTGATGGGACGGCCCCAGTTCTCGGCACGGGAAGGATAGATCAGGCAATCCGCAGCTTCATACCAGCCCCAAAGCCGGGAAGGAGACTGCCATCCGGCGAAATGGATCGAATCAACGTGGTCCCAATTGGACTTCAGCCACCAGCCATACTTATTATCCTCACCCCGGACGGTAAACTCCGCGCGGAAACGCCGGCGGCCGATCTCCAGTTCCAGCAAGCGGGCGGCCTCGCAAGCCGTCTCAAAATTCTTGTAGCAATCCGGTGTGGAAGGGATGAAGAAGGTGTAAGCGCTCTTGGCCGGAACATCGATCCGCTCCGGAGCGGAATGGCCCTTGGCCGGGAAGACGATCGTCTTGGCGGGATCGGTATGGAAGGTGCGCGAGAGATTCTGGCGCAAGGCGTCCTGGCGGACGACCAGATAGTCGTTCTTGCCGATATTCTTACGATAGGCGGCCTTGGAGCTGCGGACGGAAAGCGGGATCGCCCGGTCCATCATCCAGTCGCGGGGACGGACCTTCAGCCACGGGAAAGCGTTGTAACAGAAAGTAACCCGGCATTTCGCCTGCACTTCCGGCGTCACGTCGAACATCGACAGCCACAGGTCGATGGGCTTGTCATCCTGCTCGGACATCAGCACAGAGTCCCAATACATCTGCTTATACTCACACTTGCGGCGTGCCTTGGCACTCACCGCCGCCTCGGGATACTCTTTATATTCGACATGGGGATAATCACAGAGCTGCCGGTTATGGACAAGCGCCACGATCCGTGTCCGGCCGTCGGACGCCATCTTTGAAAGCTGCTGCAGGCATTGCCGCAACAACTCCAGTTCTCCGCCCTCCTTGACAGCGACGGCGGAAACGACGATGGTTCTCTTGAATGTGACTCCCAACATATCTTTGCAAATTTATGAAACTTGCCCTAAATCTCCAACGGCAGGGACGAAAAAAGCCGGCCCTCCTGGGACCGGCTCATTATCAAAGAAATACAAATGCTACTTCTCGCTCTTCTTGCATTCGCTGCCAAGGCAGCACCATACGAGTGCCGCGAGGGCGCCACCCACGAGCGGGGCGCAGATGAAGACCCAGACATTCTGGAGAGCCTCACCGCCGACAAAGAGCGCGGGACCGAGGGAACGGGCCGGGTTGACGGATGTGCCGGTGAGATTGATGCAGACGAGATGGATCAGGATCAGGGACAGACCGATGGCAAGACCGGCGAGATTGCCGGCGCCTTTCTTCTCATCCGTCGTGCCGAGGACGACCATGACGAAGATGAAGGTCGCAACCACTTCGACGAGGACACCGGCCCAAGGACCGTTGACGCCCGCGAGGCCGTTCGCGCCACCCATTTCGAAGTTGCTGACGGAGCAGATCCAGGCGAGGATCGCCGCACCGACGATACCGCCGATGAACTGGCCGACCCAGTAGCCGCAGGCATCCTTCCAGCTCATGCGTCCCGAAAGGACGACACCGAGCGTGATGGCCGGGTTGATGTGGCAACCGGAGATACCGCCGATGGTATAGGCCATGGCGACAACCGCAAGACCGAAAGCAATGGCCGTACCGACGACTCCGGCAGGAGTGCCGCAGCCCAGGAAGACGGCAGTGCCGCAGCCGAGCAGGGTCAGGACCGCGGTACCGATACATTCAGCAATGTACTTTTTCATAAAAGACTTGGGTTTTAGTTAATTGTTATCGACAGGTTTTCACGCCTGCCAGGACAAATTTAGGAAAAATTGGCAAAAAACAAAAGGAGCTTACAACTCCCGGATCCAGATGTTGCGGAAGCTGACCGGGTTGCCGTGATCCTGGAGCATGATCGGACCGTCGCCATGCTCCTGCTGCTTCGGGAAGCCGACATACTCGGTCGTGCCGAGGATTTCGGTGTGATTCTGGATCAGCACTCCATTGTGAAGAATGGTGACATGGGGATAGGTCCGGAACGTACCGTCCTTCTTGAAAGTGGGAGCCTCATAGATAATGTCATAGACATTCCACTCCCCCTGCGGACGCATCGCGTTGACCAGCGGCGCATGCTGCTTGTAGATACTGCCGGCTCCGCCGGAAACATAGGTCGGATTGTCGTAACTGTCCAGTACCTGGATCTCATAACGGCCCTGGAGGTAGACGCCGCTGTTGCCGCGGCCCTGGCTCTCCCCTTCCAGACCGACCGGCTCCCGCCACTCGATGTGCAGCTGGAAGTCGTGGAATACCCGTTTCGTAATAATCTCTCCGGTACCGGGAACGATGGTCACCGCGCCGTCTTCCACCTTCCAACCGGGCGCAGCCCCTTTCGGTCCCGTCCACTCATCCAGGCTGGAACCATCAAAAAGGACAATGGCGTCCGACGGGGCGCTGTGTCCGTCACCCGGCGTCACGACTGCCGGTTGGGGCTGCCAGAACTCAGTGTGGCCGGGTTGCATATGCTTGGGCTTGGGAAATTCTTTTTGCGGCTCCTGTGCCAACAAACTTGCGGCAGCCGCCAGGAAGAAGACGGAGCAAAATAGTTTTTTCATAACTTGTTTGAATTCTGTCTCCACAAAAATAAGAAAAAATAGTAAATTCGCGATAAGATTATCAACCCTTCCGGAAATGCTGTCATTGCTCCTCAGTCTATGCGCCCTGATCCTAGGGTATCTGTTTTACGGAAAACTTGCAGAAAAGATTTTCGGGCCGGATCCCGCCAAGCCGACGCCCGCCGTCGAAAAGGCGGACGGCATCGACTATATCAAGATGCCAGGCTGGAGGGTCTTCATGATCCAGTTTCTCAATATCGCGGGAACGGGGCCCATCTTCGGAGCCATCATGGGAGCCAAGTTCGGCCCCGCCGCCTATCTGTGGATCGTATTCGGCTGCATTTTCGCCGGAGCCGTCCACGACTATTTCTCCGGGATGCTGTCCGTACGCAACGGAGGTGCCGGACTGCCGGAAATCGTCGGCCTCTATCTCGGCAAAGGGGCCCGCACGGTGATGCTGCTCTTCACGGTCCTGCTGCTGGTGCTTGTCGGCGCCGTTTTCGTCTACAGCCCCGCCATCATCTTGCGCAACCTCACAGGCGGCACGAATACCGCATTCATGATCTGGGTGTGCGTCATTTTCGTTTACTACCTGATCGCCACCTTCATGCCCATCGACAAGATCATCGGCAAACTCTATCCCATCTTCGCCGCATCCCTGCTGTTCATGGCCGTTGCCCTGTTCCTGGGACTGCTGGTCAAATGGCCTTCAATCCCGGAGTTCTGGGATGGGCTGGCCAATCGGGGACCGTCCCTCGGACTGAAGGGGCAGCCGATCTTCCCCTGCCTTTTCATCACGATCGCCTGCGGGGCGATCAGCGGTTTCCATGGCACCCAGTCTCCCCTGATGGCCCGTTGCCTCGGGGACGAGAAGCAGGGCCGGCCGATCTTTTATGGCTCCATGATCACGGAAGGCATCGTTGCCCTGATCTGGGCGGCGGTCGCCTCCTATTTCTTCTTCGCGGGAGGCGCGGCTGAGACAGGCTCGAAACTGAGCGCCTCCGCGCCTGAAGTCGTGACGGTCGTATCCAAGAGTTGGCTCGGTGTGCTGGGCGGCATCCTGGCAATGCTCGGCGTAGTGGCAGCGCCGATCACCAGTGGCGACACGGCACTGCGCAGCGCCCGTCTGATTATTGCGGATGCGTTGAAAATCAACCAGAAAGGAGTCGGAGGACGCCTGGCTATCTGCCTCCCCATGTTTGCGCTGACGGGGTTGATGCTTTGGTTCAACATCGCCGACGAAAACGGATTCAATACGATCTGGCGCTATTTCGGTTGGGCGAATCAGACCTTGTCCGTATTCACGCTCTGGGCGATCACGGTCTTCCTGACGAAATACAGGCAGAAGAGCGCCTTCCTGATCACGCTGATCCCGGCGTGTTTCATGACGGCGACCTGCCTGACTTATATCTGCATTGACAAGATCGGGTTCCACATGCCGACGTCGAGCATCCCTTGGATTGCCGCGGGCACCTTCATCGTTTCGATGGTCTTGTTCTTCCTCTGGCGTTCCCGTCAGAAAGCATAGAAGTTAGATCAACAATTCCGGCAGCTGAATTTTCGGGACGACGTGGACGCCGTCCTCACGGTAGTATTTCAGGCTGTCGGAGGCTGAGGCCGGACGGAGTTCAAACTTCTCCGCGGCTTTGCCGATGGCGATGACGGCCAGCGGATCCAGCGGAAGAGCCAGGTCACGCTTAAGGGCCTCACGGTCGAAGGCACAGACGACGATGCCGCCCAGACCCAGTTCCGTCGCTTTCAGCAGCATACTCTGCGCAGCTATACCGAGGTCCATATCCACATAGCGGTCCTCCGGGACGGCGCTGCAGACGATAATGAAAGCTTCCGGCTCGGTGCCGGGCAGCGGCAGATGCAGTTCAGGAAGGGCACCGCCGAGCCTGATGTGCCCCAGGACGACATCCGAAGGACGCCGGCCGCCGGCATCGGCTCCGTCCGCAGCCGTGACAAGACGGAAACGCAGCGGCTGGCGGTTCATCGCCGACGCGACCTTGCAGCACACTCCGACGATCCGCTCCAGCTGCAGCCGGTGCACCTTGTACTCTTTCTGATAGCCCCGGCAACTGCGGTTGCGGGTCAGGAGCGCGTCCAGCGACACGCCGGGGTGTTTGACCGCTGCCTTTTTGCCGTTGTAAAACTCGTCAAACTTCTTTTCCAGATAATTGTCTGCCATGATGACCGGGAAGGATGATATGGTGGTTGCCGATCGAATCCGTCAGGAAATAGCGCGCCGTTCCGGATGCATGCAGGACGACCTGAGTGCGGCAAAGGTCGCGCTCCGCCTGGTTGCGGACGAGTTCCGCATCCACGGCAAAGCACTGCCGAAGGTCAGGGCTGAGCTTGAAAACCGTCACGGGACCCTCCGGTAACTCACCACGGACCGCGACGCCGATTCCGGACTCGAAATGTGTGTCGTATTCTCCGCCCCGGATCATATCCAGGGGCACGGTGCAATGGGCCAGGAGCACTTCACCGGACTGCGGATCGATGCGGGCCGGATTGGCCTGGAAGCCGCAACAGCCGGTGACCTCATGAGCGATGAGCATCGAGATCAATGCCGGAACATCCCCTTCGCAGCTGGAAGGGATGCCACGGGCATTCAGGATAGCCAAGGCCATGCAACCCGTATTGCCCACTTCGGTCAGCAGGTCAAAGCAGCGCAGGGTCAGCCCGTCAAGCCTATAGCGCCCGATCAGACGGCAGAGGGCTCCGTAAATATCCAATGCGCCACCGAACGCCTCGGGTGTCAGTTCCCGCCCGTAGCGGGGCTGGAACGGATCCACGATCGGACCGGAACCCGGCCAGCGGATGCCTTCCGGCATGTCGTACCCACCCTTCCGGATTTCCGCGACCAGTTCCTCCATCGGGACATCGATCAATTCCAGGCCCAGGATCTCCCGCGCGACGGAAGGATCCACATCACTGGAAATCAACCAATCCGAGGGTTTCCCTATGATGCCGAGACGCTTGCCCTTCAAGCGTGGTTTCCATGCCGCCGCATTGAAGGCGCGGCGACCGGTCTCTCCCCCGCCATCGCGCACATTTTCGGCCGATTCATGCTCAGAAGCCGGTTTTTTCCGGTCACCAAGCACATTTTCACCATATTCATGCGCGAGAGCCGTGATCCGCGAGACAACATACGAAACGGGACCATGTAGGATTTCGCCATCATGACCATGCTGCCGCAAATAAGACAAGATTTCCATCGAAGCCGCCAGACTGTTGCTCTTGCCGCTGGTCAACAGACGGATGGGCTGGTCCGGAAGGCACAAAGAGCCGTCGGGCCCCGTAAAAGCAGCCTTGAAAGCCCCTTCCGTGCCTCCGGTACGGACATAGATCAGATTCAGTGTCGCCTCCGGTCCGGTGAGGGGCGTGCGGAACCGGGCAAGGGGCGTGACAGCGCCGCAGCAGGGGCAGGCGACGCCTCCCCGCAACTCCCCTGCGACCATCATTCTGACGGAAGGATCGGCCTCCTGCATCGCCGAGACAATCGCCTTGATGAAGGAGTCTCGGGCAGTCTGGACCGCCGCTTCGGCATGCAAGCCCGAAGCAAGGCTGTGGATCACTATTCTCATTTCGCTCTGTATGAATCATATAGGCGGACCAGGCCATCAGCCACCCGGTCCACGCCTTCTGCCAACTGGGCAGGAGGACAGGCCAGGTTGATCCGGATGAAACGGTCGTCCCCATACATTTGTCCGGCATTGATCCAGACCAATTCGTGTTGCAGGAGCTCCCGTTCGATTTCATCGGAAGGAATTCCCAGCACAGAAGTATCCACCCAGGCCAGGTAGGTACCCTCCAGTTCACAGACGGGGAAAGGCAGGGGACGAAGACGTCCGCAAAGCTGCGCATAATTATGCCAGATGACGGTATTCAGTTCTTCCAGCCATCGCGCACCTTCGGGTGTGTAAGCCGCTTCGTGGGCCAGATAGCCGAATGGATTGGATTCACAGATTTCCCAGTCGTTGATCACGCGGTCGATACGCGCGCGCCAGGCAGGGTCCGGAGTGATGACATTGGCCATCTGCAGGCCGGCGGTATTGAAGCTCTTCGAAGGAGAATTGAGCAGTACGGCACCCTCAAGCCCCGCGGAAGAAGCGCAGGCATAGGGCGTATAGCGCTTCCCGGGGCGCACAAGTTCGCAGTGGATCTCATCCGCGACCACGATGGTACCGTGGCGGCGGGCGATTTCATGAACCCGCGAAAGCTCGGAAACCGTCCATACGCGGCCGGCTGGGTTATGAGGGTTGCACAGCAGGAAGATGCGGTTGGCAGGATCGGCGCAGCGGCGCTCCAGGTCCTCGAAATCCATCTCATACGTAAACCGTCCCTCGGGAAGGATCCTCCGGATCAGCGGAGAAGCGACGGCCTTTAGTCCGCAATTGCGGATGCAGGAGAAGAACGCATTATACACCGGAGTCTGGATAATGACGCCCCCGCCCGGCTCAGACAGGGCCTTGAGCACGGCGGAAATGGCCGGCACGACTCCGATCGTATAGAGCATCCACTCACGCCGGATCGTGAAGCCATGCCGCTCCGAGAACCAGCGGATCACCGCCTCATAATAGGACTCGGGGACGCAGGTATAGCCGAACACGCCATGTTCCACCCGCTTCCGGAGCGCATCGACGATGAAGGGCGCCGCCTTGAAATCCATATCCGCCACCCAGAGCGGAATCATATGGGCGCGCTGTTCTTCCGTCAGGACAACGCCCTCCGGCAACGGTCCGTCCCATTTGTAACAACCGCTGTGACGGCGGTCCACAGTTGATTCAAAATCGAATTCCATATGCCTTATTTGTCATAACCCGTTTCCACGATACAGGAAGCCGGCGCCTTGATGTTCTTGTCCAGGATCAGTTCGCCGACGCTCCCGACCCGGATGGACCCGGAACGCGGATTCTTGATCGAAGTCACGTTGCCCCGGACCGTCGCCTGCACGTCGGAGTATTCGAATGCAAGGTCTGCGGATGGATCGAAGGTGCAGTCTTCCAGCACCAGCCCGGTCGCATAGCAGAGCGGCTGGCTGCCTCCGATGTGGCAGCGCACCAGGCGCAGGTTCCGTGAGTGCCAGCCGAGGAATTCCCCGTCAATCCGGGAATCATAGACCGTCACATTGTCGCACTCCCAGAAAGCGTCCTTCGTATCCAGGTCGCTGTCGCGGATCTCGATGTTGCGGGCCCACTGGAAAGAGTAATTGCCCTGAAGCTTCAGGTTCTTGATTTTCAGGTCACTGCAATGCATGAAGATATAGTCGGCCCGCAAGGCGCGCACATCTTCCAGTTCCCCGCCCCGGCAGGACCAGAACGTTTCCGACGCGGAATCGATGATCGTACGGCGTAGCGTCATCCCGTCCATCTCCCGGAACATCTTGGGAGCGTCCACGACACAATCCTCCATCACCATGTCCTGCGAGTACCAGATACCCGCCCGGGCGCCGACCGTGAAGATACTGTCCCGCACCGTGAAGCCTTTGCAGCACCACAGCGGATACTTGCCTTCGAAACGACAAGCGACCGCTTCGATATTCGCGGTTTCTTTCAGGCCCGACTCTCCGGCATGGATCACCACGCCTTCCAGATAAAGGTCTTTCTCACAATACAACGGCCTCTCGCCGCCAAACTCCTGATTTTTAATTACTTTCATATTTCTTGAGTCGTCAGTTTCGTTTTCATCCATTTCTCGCCATGGATACGCCAGACCAGCAACGCACCGCGCACATTCAGCTCGATGAACATCGCAATCCAGTATCCCATCAATCCATACTTCGGCGTCAGGATCAACGCTAATCCGATACGCACCAGCCAGACACTGATGAAGTTGAGCGCCGTAGGCACTTTCGTGTCACCCGCACCCACACAGGCCGCATAAGCAATGATCGAAGCCGCATAGCCGGCCTCCGCGAAGGCCTCCAGCCGCAGGCAGCGGGCTCCCAATGCCACCACCTCCTGATCCACGCTCAACAATCCCATGATCTGTGCGGCCAGGAAATACATCACGATGCCTAAGGTGGCCATCATTCCCACGCCGAGGAGGAGCGTGATGCGCGAGAACCCCTTTGCAAGGTTTTTGCGCCCGGCGCCCAGGCTCTGTCCGACCAGTGTCGTGGCCGCGTCTCCCATGCCATAACCCGGCATATAGCAGAAACTCTCCGCCGTGATAGCGAAGGAATTGGCAGCAATCGAAACGGCGCCCAGAGGTGCGACGATCAGCGTACTCATCACATAGGCGCCCCGCATCACAAGATTCTGGATCCACATCGGCCCGGTGATATCGAAGGCCTTACCCATCACATCCCGCGTCGGGAGGAAGGAACCTTCTTCGCCTGCAATCGCAAGATCCTTGTTGCGCACCAGCAGGAAATAGAGCAGCAGGCAGGCCGTCACCGTCTCGGCAATCCCAGTCCCCAAAGCGGCTCCCATCACGCCCATACCGGCACCCGGCACCGTCAGCGCCGCGCCGAATATATGGACCTCGCGCGTCGGAAAAATCAGCAGGAAATTGAAGACGACATCCAGCGCACACATCAGGATATTCAGCATACTGGGAATCTTCATCTCTCCGCTGCACATCAGCATCGTGCTGCCGAAAAAGCCCAGTTGCATCATAGGCAGGAAAGCGGCATAGATGCGGAAATAGGCGGAGGCTTCGCTGCGGATCGCTTCTTCACCTCCAAGCCAGCCGGGCAATGGGCCGGAAACGGCAATCGCAAGCAGCGACAATAACAAGGAGAAAAGCGTGACGACCAACAATCCCTGCCGGAGGACCAGGCGGGCCCGGGTGAAATCTCCGGAGCCGATCCTATGCGCGACCTGGACGGAAAACCCCTGTCCGAGCGCCATGCAGAAGCCGCCGAGAAGCCAGGTGGTCGTCGAGACCAGGCCGATTGACGCAGAGGGTCCTGCGCCGAGGCTGCCGACCATCGAGGCATCGATGAACTGCAGCATAACGGAAGCCAGCTGGGCCAGGATGGCAGGGCCGCAGAGCAAGAGCGTCAGCCGGACACGCTGCCCCGTCGACAGGTGATTCCCCTGCCGGATAAAACCGAGTAGTGTGTCCTTATCTTGCGCCATGGCCCGACCTCTGCAAAAAACAGACAAATTTACAGAAAAAACTTGTTATTTTTGTAACTATGAGAACGATGTCGAAACACCTCCTGTTCCTGCTTGCGACGCTTCTTTTCCCAGCAGGGATCGCTTCCGCGCAGGAAACGGCCGCAGTCCGTTATATCGAGGCGTCCGAACTGACAATGGTCGGAAAAATGATGGAAACGCCCAATCCGTATTGGCGGGTGGATACGACCCGGTTCAAGGGATTCACCGCTTCGGAAAGCAATCAGGTGCGTTGCGGCGCCGGCCTGGCGATCGCTTTCCGGACAGACTCCCCTTTCATCAAGCTCCGGATCACGCGGCGCCCGTCCTACTCCGGAGCTTCGACGACCACGATCTCCTCGGCCGGATTCGACCTTTACATCCGGTATGGGAAGGAATGGATATGGGCGGACAATGTGTATTTCAAGCCTGGAGATGAGGCCGAACCAGTGACGCTTATCCGCGACATGGACGGCACCTTACATGAATGCCTGCTTTACCTGCCCATCCATACCGAATTGTACTCCTGCGAGTTAGGCGTGGCCCCGGAGAGCACATTGGAGCCGCTGGAGAACCCGTTCCGGCACCGCATCGTTTTCAGCGGTTCCAGTTTCACCCACGGCAGCAGCACCAGCCGTCCGGGCATGAGTTACCCGAAACAGTTTGAGCGTCATACCGGCTTGCAGGCGCTGGCCTTGGGCTGCGGCGGGAATGGACGCCTGCAGTCGTATTATGCCGATGTGTTCGCAGCCGTCGAGGCCGACGCGTTCGTCTTCGACCAGTTCTCGAACCCCACGGTCGACGAGATCCGGGAGCGCTTCTTCCCATTCCTGGAGAAGATCCGCGCCGCGCATCCAGGTGTGCCGATCATCTTCCAGCGGACGATCACCCGGGAGCAGGGGAACTTCGACACCGGCTCCAGGGCCCGTGAGCTCGCGAAAAAGGCTGTCGCCGACAGTGTGATGAAGATCGCACTCGCCCGCTACCCCGATGTCTATTACGTCAGGCCATCTGCCTCCGACGGCTCCCACGAATGGTCCGTCGACGGCACCCATCCCGACGATTACGGCTACTACCTCTGGTCCCGCAGCATCGAAAAGCCCATCAAGCGCATCCTCCGCCGCTACGGGATCCGCTAGTTGTCATCGTAGACAGCACGGATGGGTCGACCGAAATAACGGCCACGGTCGCCGGAATAATCTTTGCTTGAGGATCCGAACGATAGCCCATAGGCACCGAAATCCGAAGTAGAATGTAATGACGAGGTCCACACTGTACCCCATCCGTCTCCGTGGTAATCAGCGTCATTCCATCCCCCGGCTGCCGGCAAGAAAAGATGATTGCCATTCGTGCCTGTAACCTTATATCCCGGCACACCATTCATACTGGACCATGTCCAGGTGCAACTATTCAGAAGTTCATCCATCTCCTCTTTTGTAGGCATACGCCATTTGTCTCCAAAGTGGACATGGGCTGCGTCATCCTCAGGCTCCAGCACAGTTTTTCCATCTATAATGCCAGCCACACTACTATCCAAGGTCGTGCAATACTTCGTCATATTACCATCAGCATACCACTTGTATGAGGGCCACATATATCCGGACTTTTTTCCAAGTTTCCAGACGAGCGGATCAAGACTGCTATAATAGGGCTCAATCTCTCCCCATGCGAAGTAATCCCCGTATCCCTCAGGACTCGATGCTCCAAGATTAAAAGAGGCCCACTTGACTGAAAGACCCAGATCAACAATCTGAGGGACAGCAACTGAAACAGTGGACTCAGATACGGTTACCGTACCGGATGAAGTTTTCCCCCCATCCAACGTCGTCACCGTAATGGTCGCAGTTCCTATGGCCACACCTGTCACGACTCCCGAGTCTGAAACTGTTGCGACAGAACTATTGCTGCTGGACCATACAACGCCTTTATTAGTAGCATTTTCAGGAGTGATGGACGCAATCAAGAGGTAGCTTTCCCCGACAGACAGTTCAATCTGTTTCCTGTAAAGAATAATGGATTTCACGGGAATGGTATTGAATACAGGACGGATAGAGCAACCTGTATATCGATGAGTTCCCGACCAGTTTACGTTATCTGACGAGAAATAAGGTTGATAGGCATAAACTCCGTTCCCGGAATCCGTCTTGAGTGTCGAGGACCAGTAGACCCCTCTGTTCCCTGAGTCATAATAATGAGTTCCGGAGAAGTCACCGGCCGCCGGAAGGAAGATACTTCTGTCAGTATAGCCCGCTTTCTTGCTCGTGACAATATAACCATTCGTCCCACTATTCTGATAGTTTTCCGTCCAAGTCCAGCTGCAATTGTTCGTATTGCGTAACTCAAGCCACTCATCAATTGTTGCCATCCGCCAAGTCGCCCCCAGACGAACAGTGGCAGCATCGTCCTCACTTTGCAATCCGGTATAATCGTTTCCGGTATACTTCGTGAAAGTAACCCCGTCTCCGCTAGGATTGAACTGATACGATCCCCAGTCATAGCCTAAGGACTTATCTTGTTCCCACATTAAAGGATTGAAACTGCTATAATAGGGTTTCGTCTCTCCCCAGGCATAGAAATCACCCAAGTCCTCCGGCTTCGAAGCACCGAGGTTGAACGATGCCCATTTAACGGAGAGACCGAGATCAATCGCTTCCGGCACAGCATCGGCCTCGCCGCCAATGGGAACGATCCGTTCCGCATAATTATTCCAAACCGCCGCCGTTTTATATGTATTGACAGACTGCGCAGGAACATAAATAGGGCAATTGTTCGTATAATCAAAAGCCCCATTCCCGAGCTTGGGAGGAGTGGTGGCCTCAATCGTTATCGAGGACAAAGCTGTGTCATAATAGAATGCATTCGATCCAATCTCTGTAATCCCAGACGAAATATGGATTGACAACAAGTTTGGAAGATTATGGATCGATCCTGACTCAACCTTTGTCACATAGTGAGGAATGATAATCTCGCGAAGGTTGTCGCAAGTCATGAAAGACCAGGTTCCGATGGAGGACACACCAGCGGGAATCGTATAGGTCTCTTCGATGGCTCCCGGCGCATACTGACGGAGGACTCCATCTTGAACGATACACCGATGGTCTTCGCTTGCCAAAGCTCCATAGAAAGAAGTCAAGGAAGAACAATAAACAAATGGAGCAATGCCAATAGTAACAAGGCTGGAGGGAATCGTTGCAGAAGAGAGTGACATGCAGGAATAAAAGGCATTGTGTCCAAGCGTTGTAACTCCTTCCGGGATTGTAATATGTTTCAGATCATCACAAGAAACAAACGCTTTTTCTCCGATAACGCGCAGACTGGAAGGAAGCTCAATGGAAAGCAACCGAGAATTATGGAAAGCTTCTTTCGCAATCTCAGTAACGGGGATATCACAAGTGATAATTCCCTGACCGCCTTCATAAACATTCGAAACGATCGCAGCCTGCCCGAAGGCGTCGCTCTTGGGCGTGACGATCTTGCCATCGGAAGATGTGTAATAGATGCGATTATCGACATTGAGCCTATCATTTACCGGACGGATGGACAGGCCCAGGAATCGAGCAACGCTAAATACTGATAACGAACTGGCATCGAATTCAATATCATAGGCAGCCGAGATATTCGACCAGCCTGAAGCACTGGTACCAAGCGAAGAAGACCAATAATAACCATTTGTTCCGAGACCATATCCCCAGTCATCGCCCGCAGCTGGTAGGAAAATCTGAGATCCTTCGTATCCGCTGACCGTGCTTGTCACCCGAATTCCGTTCACACCGTTTATGGAAGTCCATTCCCAGTTGCAATGAGACAGCAATTCGTCCCACTCGCTTTGGGTCGGCATCCGCCAGTTGCCCCCCAGTTTGGCAGAAGCCGCGTCATCTTCCGGATCAAGGACCGTTTTATTGTCGATAACACCTAAATGCTCCTGATTATTATACTTTGTAATGGTGCTATATGTTCCATTGCACCACTTGTAGTTACTCCATTCACTATTAACACAGGGTTCCGTATCTCCCCAGGCATAATGATCCCCATACTCCTCCGGACTTGAAGCACCCAGATTAAATGAGGCCCATTTGACAGAGAGGCCGAGGTCAATTGCATCGGGAGTAGGTGGTATGGGTTTCGCTTCCGGGACAAAGGCAAATGCCGGAACGGAACGATACTGCGATCGCTCAAACGTAATATCTGCGTCTGTACTGCGACTCATCTCACCCGTTGCTGAGGAAATCACCAGGTCGAAACCACCTGTATAGGTGCCAGGCGGAATCACGAGGAAGAACTCCGTCGGAGTCTCAGGATTCAGATTGACATTGTCGCACTGGAGCGTGACATCCGGAGAGCCACCCGACGACATAATCAATTCCGGCACAGTCTCATAATCCGTCCGGACAGTCGCCTTACCACTGACAAAAATATTCTCCGCATGAGCATGGAAACGGATAGATGTCACAGGATCGGAACCAGTCAAGGAAAGCCTGAGTATAGCGCAAAGATTCTTAAATGTCAAAGTTGAAGATTGACTGACAGCCACCATCGGATATGAGTCCAAACCAAACGAGCCCGGCACATATTGTTGGGAAGAAGGCAGTTCCAGGGTCAATACATGATCAGAGTACCCTTCGCCTGTAATGTCCGAATAAGGATACAACCCAATCAGATCACCGGATAACTGATTACCGCCGAATGTAGCCTCTCTAGAACCGACTCCAGACTGAAGAGAATACCTTACGGGACTTCCCGCGCCGGAAAAAACTGCAATCTCATCATCCTCTGACCAAAGAGGATAATAAAGATAACTACCTCCGCCTAATGTCGTACGCGTCTCCTTACCATCCTCGATGGTAGCTGTGAGCAGCATTTGGGGGCGAGTTTCATAAAGAACGTCCCTCTCATCAAGTAACGCCAGATCCACCTGACGGTGGCATGCAGTACCCGCAAAAAGAAGCAGGGAGAAATAAAGAAAAGCCTTATATTGTTTCATATCGCGCTCTTGATTTTACATATTGATATCATCGCCAGGCGTAATCCCTTCATTTCCACCCGAGTCATAAACAGGACGGATGGGCAATCCATCAGCGCGGAAAGAATCCCAGAGTCCCCATGTTTCTGGGGAAAGCATCATAGAAACTGCACTGGTAGGAAAGTTTTCATATGTGTATAAAGAGGAAGACCAATAATATCCACAGTCTGAATTATAGATCATATCATCGGAAATAAAACCGGAGAGAGGAAAAAAGACTCGATTACCATTGATACGACTAGTGACCCAACGCCCCTCCACGTTGTTCAATATAGCGGGTGTGAATTCACAATTCTCGGAAAGCTCTTCGATTTCCTGCGATGTAGGCATCCGCCACTTCCCACCTAAATTCACAACGGCGGCATCATCCGTAGGATCCAAGACCTTTTTGTTATCTGTAAAGCCATTGAACCCTTGATCTGGATCATAACAATATTTGGTCAGATTATTCAAAGATTCATTTGCACACCACTTATAGGTGGCATAATAAAAACGATCCTTCGTCTTCGTTTCTCCCCAAGAATAATAATTCCCGATTTCTTCTGGACTTTTAGCGCCCAGATTGAAGGAGGCCCATTTAACAGATAGCCCCAGATCGACAATCTCCGGTGGAGCACAATAATTACGATTTACCACGCAACTGGCAGTCTTGCCTCCTTCCTGGGTCGTAACGGTAATGACGGCCTTTCCTTCTGCAACACACCGGACTTCACCCTCCTGTGAAACGGTGGCAACAGACTCATCCGAGCTCGCCCATACTACATTCATATTTGTCGCATTCGACGGTGAGATCGTTTCTGTCAGACGAATTGATTCCCCAGGCCTCAAATCGACTTTAGTTTCATCCAATTGGACATCATCGACGGCAATATGTCCATAGACGGGACGAATAGCGGCACCATCATACCGCAGTTGACTGAAAAAACCCAAAATATCTTCAGACGGACTCGGAAACGACACATCTATCGACTGCCCATAGTCGTTATAATAATAACCTGCAAATTCATGATTATTTGAAGCCACAACTTGTGAAGAATGATAGATTCCCGACTCAAGACTTCCATTCCTGAAGGAAGAATCTGCAGGAAAGAAAATGCATTTCCCATTAATCTTACTAGTCCCTACTACTCCTACGGCATCATGAAAGGAAGTCCATTTCCAAACACAATTCTCTATCAGTTCCTGCCATTCTTCAGGAGAGGGGATCCTCCAGTCCTCACCCAGTTTGACATGAGCCGCATCGTCACGGGAATCAAGGAAATACTTTTCGTCTTTGTCATTATATTTTGTGCAGCCCAAGTAATCCCAATAAGAATTAGGATTCGAATGTGCACCGCCGAATTTGTAGTTTTCCGGAGTAAAAGAATCCTTGGCTGAAATCTCTCCCCATGCATACTGGTCACCATATTGCATTGGATTTTGCGCTCCAAGATTGCATGAGCCCCACTTGACCGACAAACCAAGATCAACGGTTGCCATCTCCATGGGATAGTCCTTTATCTCCTCTTGATATAGCAAAATAACATCAGAAAGCGTTTTTGCGTTATAACCGAGGGATGAATAATCAATATCGTCATCACTGGTATTTACTGGTTCCCAATGATTAAATGAGTACTTTTCCTGGACAGAGTGCGCAGAGTGAATAAAGTCTGAATAGAGGACACTTGTCCGATAATCCTGATATGAGTGAAGCTCCAGATTGTGCCTCGCTTCATTCAAACGAAAGAATGGATAGGAGCGGACATTTAATTTAGTTCTCTCGAAGCCTGAAGAAGTGATTCTATAAACCGTTCCACCAGTGTAATTATAAAAATCGATTGTGGAACCATTATAACCATAATTACTAGGTTCAGCATTCGCCATCGCAAAATAGATGGTTTCAGTATCGGTATTGATAGCGACGGCAGGGCCCATCCGGGTTGGATTCTCTGTCGGCCATGTCTTGAACCGCTGTGGAATCTCTATAACCTTCTCATCAATATTTACCCAGAATCTCGAGCTATCCTCCTCGAAAGCATAGTTCAAAGAGTAAGTCTTTCCGCCATAATCGACACTATAGATCGTACCTCCGGTATAGAGGTCGGTCATATTCACAAACTTGGCGCGCGACAAAGTAACGGGAGTGTGGATCTGCTTGATGGAGACTAACTCATCCCGATAAAACTCGATCGTATAACCCTTTTCAAAATAACCGGGAATGCAAACCACATTGTACATCTTGTCGGCTTCAAACGTACCGCCATCCGAAGGGAGCAAAGTGATTTCCGAAACCATTTCTTTCCACTCGGTGACGACGGGACAACCGGACTCGTCAAAGGATACTTTTACTTTTCCAGCCAGGGGTTCTCCATTATTACCTTTGAAAATGATTTTCTTGATATCCCTTTCATATACTGGGATGGTGATGATGCCACATAAGTTACGGAAGTACAAATTATTGTTCCCAGACTGTGCCAGACTGATCATCAAGCCCTTTTCAACATTCCCAAGGACTGCTTGCTGCTCCGACTTGAGCGAAACTCCGAACGAATGACCATCGAACGTATTGTCCTCCGAATAAGGATAAACCGCCCAATACAAATCATTGGATTTCCTGTCTCTTACACCCTCCAAGGTTCCGACGAACGCAACAGTCTCACCGGTAGTCTCGGTATTGGTAGACACAAATTTACCGCCGCCATTCTGGCAATAAATATTGATCTCATCGGAGGGGCTCCAGAGAACCGTCCTTCCTGCCGACAACCCCCAATACCGATCCGGATCGCTAAGTGTAGTTCTTGTGCTTGATTCTCCCGTAGCATAGAACGTCAAGATGGAATCCTGTTCTTCAACCAATTCCTGCACTTGACAGGATATGGTAAGAATAATAGCTAATACAGTAAAGAGTCTTCTTTTCATAACACCTGCCAATTTTAATCCCAAGTTTCGCTTCCAAAGCCTTCATGAGAGCCTCCTGGATCTGAAACGACAATCGTATTGTAGTCCTCCTTATAGGTGTTATTCCACGATTTGTAGCGCACCCGTATAACGGTAGATCCTGATTTGACACCCGTAACGACCCCACTGTCACTAACCGTGGCAATGGACGGATCATCGCTGACCCACTGTTTGGTATCGGTGTACTCGGACGCATTCTCCGGAAGATACATAGCATTGAATGTTAGCTTCTCGCCAGGAATTATATGAAAAGTAAAGTTATCATATTCATAATTGGGATATATCTCGCCATCAGGGGCAGTGACAATGACCGCTTTTTCAATGTAAATTTTTGAGACAACGCGGCACGAAGCCGACTTAGCTTCGTGCTTGCCATCATCGGCATACACAGTGACGGTGGTAGAGCCGATTGCGCCGTCGAAGGAAACCGTCCGGGAGTCTCCGCCTTCATAAGGGATATAATATACGACATTCGGAATATCCGCCTCCCAAACAAAATGCTTATGCATCGCATCGATGGGACTCACCGTCGCTTTCAATGCAACACTTCTCTGGAAATTGTTGACTTCGATTTGTGATTCATTTAAAGAGACGCTTTCAATGGGAATGAAATAGACAGGGCGGATCGCGAGTCCCATCCAGCGCTCTTCAGAGCCATATCTTGTATCCATTGAGCCGTCTTCAATCTCAGCACAAGCCCCCATATAATCATTATATCCAAAATGATAATCTAAGGACGATGACCAGCATGAGATTATCGGCAAATAAATGAAATTCCCATTTTTACGACTTGTCAGTTTAACAACATTTGAACTCCACGTTTTATCACAGTTATCTGAAAGCTCTTGCCATTCATTCTTCGTCGGCATTCTCCAAAAACCGCCCAAATGAACGTTTGCAGCATCATCTTCTGCATCAAGAACGCCTTTTTCGTCAGTAAAACCGCCGGATCCAGCACGTGGATCAAAACAATACTTCGTAAACTGATACCCCTGCAACTCATCCGGATCATCCGCGTCACTCCACTTATAATAAGCCCAAGGATTCACGACATCTCCATGATTCCTCCATGTATTGGTCTCTCCCCAGGCGAATCTGGCTCCCCGCTCTTCCGGCTGGGTCGCGCCAAGATTGAAAGACGCCCAATGGACGGAAAGACCCATATCTACGACATCCGGGATTCCCTCCGGATGATAGTTATCGGCGCCCTTTCCGTTTGCGTAGATATACTGGTCACCACGGTAATCATTGGATTTCACCGTAAAGTAGGCATCATATTCTTTAGATGACTTAGGGAAGAAAGCCACGGTATGGATCGCGCTGTCTCCGGGATGGAGGGTCCTCTGGCCATAGGGCTTGATGGAGAATGGATCCATATTCGGGTCAGGGATTTCATAGGTCAGATCCATTTCACCCGTGTTTTTGAAGATCAGGTCTTTATAAACGGTACGCCCCGGATCGACTTCTCCAAAATGCACATTTTCAGGAATAATGCTCAACTCCGGAGCAGGATCCCGATGCTGCGTCACAAAATGAATCGTATTGCCCAGATAATAACGCATTTCGTTCGCGTCAAAAGCATAACCTCTCACATAATAACCGGTGTCAGAACGGAGATTATCCAGTGTAAAAGTCTCACTAAGCTTATTCTTGGCGAACACATCAGCAACATAATCCGGGTTGGAATAATTGCTTGGATTGCCTTCGAGGATAGAATAGAAAAGGCCGACTCCGGTAAAACTCCCGCGGTCAAGCATAGTAACTTTCACCGTCGCACTATGATTGGTGATATCGGACAACAGTATTTCGACTCCATTCGTGCCAACGAACTCCAGATCCGTGTTGACATGACGCTTAAACAAGGCGAAGCCATCATATTGGGCTTGGGTCAGACGCAGTTTCAGGCGCTCCTTATACTGCGCATAAATGTCCAGCCGGATCAGATTTGGACAACGGCTGATATCTAGAGAATCCAGGTGATTTTCAGAAGCATAAACATCTCTGATGTTCTGGCAGTTACTAAGATCCAAATAATTAATTTTACATTTTGCACAGCTAAGTGTGACAAGTGAAGGACAGCCTGTGATATCCAGATTTTCAATCAAAGAATTACCGGAGCAATTGATACTCTCGAGTAATGAGAGACCTGTCAAATCCAGCGCAGTCAATTGATTCCCCTTGCAGGAGAGATTCTTAAGTCGTAAATTGTGGCTAAGATCAATTGACCGAATAAAATTGTAGCCACAATTAAGTGTTTCCAGATTGGGTAATAAAGAAAGCAGTGAACTAATCTCAACGATTCGATAGTTGCCTGAAGGGTCGTTAATCTGTAGTTCCTTGACTGCATTTAACGCAACAAGATTTGATGGGGTCCTCAATATTCTCCCATCGCTAAGTATTCTCATGTCTGGAATCGTTTCCGGGTTATCCTTGAGGTACCGGGCCAAATTTGTATTCAAATAAATCTCTCCGTCATATCCGGTATCAAATCGGAAAATAGGACTTTCAAATTGACAACTTAAGAGATTTCTGATAACAATCCTCCAGTACCAGGTCTTCAATCCTTCTCCGATATTGAGTAAATACTGCTTCTCATTCAATCCTGAAGCAACTAAGGCATTGGGGTTGAGCTTTTCTACAGCATTCTTGTCCGTCGAAGCATAAACGTCATAGACCAAACCGACATAATGCTGGAAAGCGTCACCGACAGTTGGTACGGGCACATCCCATTCCAATTTGACTTCTCCCGTATTCCCTATTCCACCGTTCTCAGGAGAAACGCAGCTAGCAGAAGGATACTTTGGCGTATACTCGTAAGTTTTCTCATACTTCCAGTTGTCAGTCTCAGGATATCTAACTTTTATCAAATCTTGTTTAAACTGGAAGAATAAGTTATTTGTAAAACGAAAGTCTCCTTCATAGTATGCGTGGTTTTCAAAATATACTTCCGCTGAAACTGTTGCTGTATACTTGTCGTCTCCGGAATAATAGTTTGTATGGCCAAAACTGACTTTTGTGTCTGCATTTGCTGAGATTTCCCAAAAAGCCCCAAAGAATGGATAGGTGTTCTTATATGCAATCTTAGATAAAACCTTTGATAGCCCAAAGACTAAACCGACTCCTATCCCCGCAGACAGTTTTACTTCCGATTCAGTGAAAATATCATAATAGACGCGAGGTTTATAATGAAAATAGGTATTTTTTTCATCCGTTTGCGCGCAATCATCTTCTTTATTGCCAAAACTGAAAGACATTGGGGCTTTTTCAAAACCAACGGAAACAGATAATTCTCCTTCAACACTAAAATTGAAAAAGAGATATCCATCAACCCGTGGTTTTACCAGAATCTTACAACCCGACGGAACAGGAAGATCAACTTTGACAAACCTAAACTTTTTGCCCACAAGTTTCTTCTCCATTTCACGCATTTTCTTTTTTCTGGCTTGCTGAGCTTTGAGACTGTCTGCCCCTACCTTGCAATCTCCAAAGTTGAACTTCAAGGAAGCAGATCCCCCAAAATCAGGGGCTCCATATCCTGAAAGATGGAAGTCCTTAAAGGAAACATGAATGGCGTTAAAATCATACTCGGCTTTGAATTCCAAGACGAGTTGATCGTCAGTCGTCTTTAAATCATCATCGCCATCCGCCAAAACAACTTCTACGGTAAACTCACCATCATCTTTAGTGATTTTCCAACGATCCGTGGAAAGTTCTATATCCAGATTTGTTTCAGAAACTATACTATTAACAACATCCGATAGAGAACGGGTGGGGATAGTATAGCTGACATCAGATTGTTGCAAAAGACCATCCCAGTCGGTCTGATTAAATGGATCATAAAATGTAAAGCAATCATCCGTGAGTGGAATCTCATCCAGCGGGATAGTTGTTTCAAGTTGCTCAAACGCATCCGCCAGCCCCGCCGGCTCCACGTCGTAAACCACCCGGTCACTATCTTTCCGGATACCAGTCACCCGAAGGATATACCCCTCCGGAGCGATGTCTCCGACCGGCATGGAGTACAGGACGTCACCGACCTTGATGTCGGCCTCCGTAAGAGCAGGTCCATCGTTATAGGTAATCGTCCAATTATTATCGTCGAAAGACTGCAGCAGTTCGTTGAGGTCGTCCATCACGAACAGGGCGTTCGGCGGCATGCTCACGATCTCGCCCGTTTCACCTTCTCCGCCTTCACCGCCTTCTCCTCCCTCATTCTCCACATACTGCACGCCGCGCATGGTCTTGTCCGTCGTCCATTCCGTCAGGTTAGGAATCGGTTCGTACTCGAGACCGGCATCCGCGTTTTCGATCGAGCCATAGATGCTGCGCTTGATCGTTACGGCCGTCTCCGACACGCGCTGGGCATACACTTCGTCCTTGTAGAACTTCAAGCTATACCCTTTCTCCAAGGCTCCGGGGATCGCGACGATGTAGTACCATTTCCCCGTCTCGAAAGTCTCGCCATCCGGCGGAATCAAGGTGACATAACGGCTGCCCTCGGTCACTTCCAGCACCTTCGGACGCCCATCCTCGAACCCGACCCTCACCTTACCGGCCAGCCACTCATCGCCCAGGCTCTCGAAGACCACCTTCCTGATCCCTTCCTCCGCCAGGGTGAATCGCACACCGCCGCCAACGTTGTAGAACTGGAGCGTACGGCCGGTGCTGCGCGCAACGGCCAGGTTGGTCCCCTGTGCAAAGGAACCGGCCCGGGCGTACTGCCGGGAAGGGAGCGTCGTCGTGATGAGACCGCCGCTGAATACGGCATCCTCCGATTCCGGGTACAAAGCCAGAACTTCGGCCGCAGAAGACCAGCCTTCCATGGAGCCATAGAACGACGCCGTGGCGACAGGCGCAGAAAGACGGGAGACGAAACGCCCGCTCCGGCTCCCTGAGAATACCGTGATCTCGTCGTCCGGCTCCCAATAGACCTGCGTCCCAGCCTCGATGGAGGTTCGGGAATCCAGCTGCGGCTCGGTCATAGCCGTAAAGACGATCTCGGACTTGGACAATTCCGGATCCCGGAGCTCGGAGATACAGGAAACAAACATGGAAAGGGCAATAAGAAGGCCCGGAAAGAAACGTGTTCTCATTTCGCTGATCCTCCTCATCGTTAATTCCAAGGTTCAAATCCGATCCCCTCGTTCCCACCCGGGAGAGGACTTTCGGCGATGACAGAAGACAATTCCACCAGGAGAACGCAGGCGGAGGGGGCAAGGTATTGCTCTCTGAAATCCGTTTTCATGGATGACTATGGATACTATTGATTACTAATCTGATAAACTATGCCTGATGCGGCGCTTTCAGCAGGTCGAGGACGACCTTGACGGGGCTGAAAGTCTCGGCGGGCACCTCGACGAAAAGGGTGTTCCAGCGGCTCATGGAGCCATTCCAGAGACCCGGGAGCTCCAGGGCTTTCAGTTCACGTCCCTGCCAGCTCTTCCGGCTGATGAAACCGGTCTCCTCGTCGACAAAGTCAGCCAGATGGAACTTCTCACCCTGATAGTCGTAGACGCAGCAGACGATATCCACCGGATTGAAATGCGTAGCAGACTGCAAGGCGGCCACGGCCGCGGGGTCGTCCGGATTGATCTGAACGCTTTCCAGGATCTGCAGCGAAGTGGAGCCATCCTCTTCCTTGATCAGGAAAGGTCCCCCGCCCGGCTGACCCTCGTTGCGGACCATGCCGCACACGCGGATCGGACGGTTCAGTTTCTCCCGGATCGCTTCGACCCGTGAGCGGCAGTCCTTCGCCAGCGGCATGTCGATGCAAAGTTCACTGGACAGGAATTCTTCAATCTCCTGGCAGAGGGCCTGGACCTCGGGAGTCCCGAAACGGTCCTCCTGCAGGCCGTTGTGGGCCGGAACGATGAGAAAAGGCTCAAATCCCCGGATCCCTTCCATCGTAGCCATATCCAGTTCCGTCAGGTACATGTATATCTTATCCCTGAGTTCCAGGCACTTGCCCATCAGGACTTTTTTCCATTTGGCCGTGAGCGGAAGGAAACGCTCGTTGGAGACATTGTCAATGTTCTTGATCGAGACCAACTCTTCTTTGACGGCGTCCAGGTTGTGAATCAATGCCCCATGTCCGGCCGGACGGAAAAGCATCGACCCGTCGTCTTTCAGGAAAGGCTTGTTGTCCATATCCACCGCCACCGTGTCCGTCTCCGGATCCTGGAAAGTGAAACGCACGTTGTAGCGCACGCCGTATTTCGCCTCATATGCGTCCTTCACCTCCGCCAGGACCGCCTCGAAGAGCGCCTTGTGCTCCGGTGAAATGGTGACCGTCAGATTGACGCTGCCATCCTCATTGCGCATATAAGCCTGGCCCTCGACCAGATGTTCTGCAAAAGCAGTCCTGCACTCCCCGTCCGGATAGCGATGGAAACGGATCACACCCTTCGGCTTGGAACCATAGCCCAGGCCCGCGTCAGTCAGGACTTTTTCCGCGACGGAGCGGCGGAACGCCTGGGAGTCCACGATCTCAGGTCCGAACAGCTCTGCCGACCAGAATGCGAAGCGGTCGATCGAGGCGGCGAGTTTCGCAACCGCAGACTGCGGATCGACATCTTCGCCCTTTTTCAATATATCTAGTCCAGCGAAGATATCCTTGAACATCCGGGAGGCAGCTCCGGACGCCGGAACGAACTTACAACGGCCACGGACAGGAAAAGCGGGCTCATAGGCCACTGCAGCTTCTGTTTCTTGTTCAGAAAGCTGACAGATCCCACGCTCGGGAGTAGCCGGCGCGATGAGGTTGAGCCAGGGAAAACCTTTCTTGAAGCGTTCGACTTGAGATTCGACTTTATTCATAATTTCAAATGCTTGGTTATTCGACATAAAACTCCCGGCGATAGCTATAATTGAGCCGCAGGTTCTCAAATCCGGCAGGATTCATCCGGAACATGAAATCATCCGTAAAAATCGGATAATTGTATGAAAGCACCGAAGCTATCTCCCCCTGGGGCT